>Ga0209755_10003362_pt1 | contig 20172 bp, 20 predicted proteins | sample TergutCo191P1_FD_187301 | JGI IMG/M metagenome (GOLD analysis project Ga0209755, IMG submission 187301) | Cornitermes sp. P1 segment gut microbial communities from Petit-Saut dam, French Guiana - Co191P1 (SPAdes) (version 2) | ecosystem: Host-associated > Arthropoda: Insects > Digestive system...
CCCCCCCCGCCGTGGCGGGCCGCCGGCATGGGCGAGACGCGAAGGCCCTCCCTGCCGGGCCTGACGGAGCAGCCCATCGCCTCGAGGCAGCGCGCCGTGGCCATTATGTCCTCGGAAAGGCCGCTGATGCGGATTTCGGTTTCGCTTTGCGCCAGCGCGGCGCATATGAGAAGGCGGTGCGCGTGCGACTTCGACGAGACCGCGCTCACGGAGCCCGACAGCCTCGAGGGCGATATCCTGACGTCCATTCAGCCCTCCAGCCCCGGGGCGAGAAAGCCCTCCAGGCGCTCGGCCGGGAGGCGCACGAGCTCGGCGCGGCCGGGCTCCCTTGGCGCGACAATCGTCATCTCGCCCCCCGAGCGCTTCTTGTCGCTCAGCGCCGCGGCGGCGATTTCCCGCGCGGAGTAGGGGCAGGCCGCTGGAAGGCCGAGCCCGTCAAGCGCCTCCATGAGCGCCGGAAGGCAAGAGGGATCGGCGATGCCGGCCTTTTCGCAGGCCCTGGTCATGGCCGCCATCCCGATTGCCACGGCGCTTCCGTGCGGCACCCGGTAGCCGCTGAGCGCCTCCACCGCGTGGCCGACTGTGTGCCCGAAGTTGAGCAGCATGCGCGCGCCTGACTCGAACTCGTCGCGCTCGACGATCCCGGCCTTGATCCGGACGTTCCTTAGGCACATCTGCGCGTCCGGCATGGACGAGAGGCCGCGCAGCAGCCCGGCGTCCGCGATCATCCCGTGCTTGACGGCCTCGGCCATGCCGTCGGCGCGGACGGCCTTTGGCAGCGTGGCGAAGAGCGCCGCGTCGCAGAAGACGCCCAGCGGCGGGTGAAAGGCGCCGGCCATGTTCTTTCCGGCCGGCAGGTCGACGCCCGTCTTGCCGCCCACCGATGAGTCCACCGCGGCGAGAATCGTGGTGGGGAGCTGGAAGAAGCCGATGCCGCGAAGGTAGGCCGCCGCCGCGAAGCCGGCAAGGTCGCCTGCGACGCCGCCGCCCAGCGCGAAGACGGCGTCGGATCTGGAGAGCCTTTCGGAGGCGAGGAAGCCAAGCAGGAGCGAGAGCCCCTCCATGCTTTTGGCCGCCTCGCCGGCCTCGAAGACGTAGGCCGATGCCTCGAAGCCGCTTCGAGTGAGGCTCTCAAGCGCGGCCCTTCCGTGCAGCGGGAAGACGTTGCTGTCGCTGACGAGCGCCGCCCTGCACGGCGCGCCCTTCGCCTCCAGCGCCAGCCGCCCGAAGTCAAGGCCCTCGCCGACGACGACCGGATAGCTGCGCGCCCGCGCCTTCACGAAAACCGTTTCCGCCATTTCCCGCCCCCAGCGCTACGAGCCGTAGAGGCGCCCGCGAAGCGCCGCGACTTTCGCGCCAAGGCCCGCGAAGGCCTCCGGCGTGAGGGACTGCTGGCCGTCGCACCACGCCGCCGTCGGGTCGTTGTGCACCTCGATTATGAGCCCGTCGGCGCCGGCGGCCACGGCGGCCAGGGACATTGACTCGACGTACTTCGCGTGGCCGGTGGCGTGCGATGGGTCGACGATTATGGGCAGGTGCGAAAGCTCCTTCACGACCGGTATGGCCGAAATGTCCAGCGTGTTGCGCGTCGCCGTCTCGAACGTGCGGATCCCCCTCTCGCAGAGGATCACGTCCGGGTTGCCGCCGGCCATCACGTACTCGGCGCTCATCAGCCACTCCTCGATTGTGCTGGAAAGGCCGCGTTTAAGCAGTATGGGCTTGCCCGCCCGGCCCAGCTCCTTGAGAAGCTGGAAGTTCTGCATGTTCCGCGCGCCGACCTGGATCACGTCGATGTCGGCGAAGGCGCCAAGCTGAGACAGGTCCATTATCTCGGTGACCACGGGCAGCCCCGTCTCGGCCTTCGCCTTCAGCAAAAGGCCAAGGCCGTCGACGCCAAGGCCCTGAAACGAGTACGGCGAGGTGCGCGGCTTGAAGGCGCCGCCCCGCAGCATGCCGGCGCCGATCTCCTTAAGGCTTCGCGCGATCCCGCATATCTGCTCCTCGGTCTCCACCGAGCAGGGGCCGGCTATGGCGCAGAAGTGCCCGCCGCCGATTTTGGCGCCGGCGGTCCCGGGCAGCCCGGCCTCGATCACGGTGTCAAGCGGGTGAAACTTGCGGTTGGCGGCCTTGTAAGGCTCCTGGATGCGCTTGACCGACTCCACGATGGCCATGGCGCCTATGAGGTCGGTGTCCACGGCGCTTGTGTCCCCGACAAGCCCGATGATCCGCGAGTAGGCGCCCCGGCTCTCGTAGAGGTCAAGGCCCATGCCCCTTAGCCACTCGGCGAGGTTTTCGTACTGGCTATCGCCGGTGCCCGGCTTCAGCACAATTATCATGCGATGCGCTCCTTTGCCGCGCCCCTAGCTGCCCTTGCGGATGTAAAGCGGGATGGAGGCGGTCTCCCTGTCGTCGATGAAGAGCGTGAAGTTGACCACGCCCTGGCTCCTGAAATAGAGGTTCCCGATGGTGAACACCAGGTGCGAGACGGCCGTCGCGTTGCCGACCCCCCTGACGTCGAGCGTGCCGGAGATCGGCTCCATGCTCGCCTCGCCGCCGAGGTCGCGCGTCTCGATGCGGAAGGTGTGCTGCGCGAATTCCCAGATGTCGAAGCGGACGCGCACGACGACCGAAAGCTGCGGGTGCGTGCAGGGGAAGCTGCGCGATATGATCGTGTCGAAGGTGCCGACGATGGTCAGCTTGCCGCCGTTTTCCTGCGCGAAGTCGCAGAAAGTGAAAAGCTCGATCTTCATCCGCCCGCCTTTGGGCCCGCGCGGCCCTGCCCCAGCCTACACGATTTGCGCCGTCCTTGTCTATGCCGCCCCGGCGCGCCCGGCCGGGAGCCCTTGCATTTTTCGCCGCTTTCGCGCAGACTGGCAGGCAGCATGGACGCCCCTTTCAAATTCTACAACACGCTGGGCCGCAAAATCGAGGCCTTCGAGCCGCGGGAGCCCGGAAAGGCCGGGTTCTACGGCTGCGGCCCCACGGTCTACAACTACGCCCACATAGGGAACCTCCGCGCCTACGCCCTGCACGACACCCTGGTACGGGCGCTGCGCAGGGGGGGCTACGAGGTCAGGCACGTCATGAACATAACCGACGTCGGGCACCTCTCGGGCGACGGCGACGACGGCGAGGACAAAATGGTCAGAAGCGCCGAGGAGCGCGGAAAGGCCGTCCTTGAAATCGCCGAGGCCTACGAGCGCGCCTTTTTCGAGGACGCCGCGAGCATGAACATCCTGCGCCCCGACGTTGCCTGCAGGGCCACGGATCACATCCCCGAGATGATAGCGCTGATCAGGCGCATAGAGGAAAACGGCTTCGCCTACCCGGCCGGCGGCAACCTGTACTTCGACACGTCAAGGGATCCCGGCTACGGGGCGCTGGCGCTGCTGCCCCCCGAGGGCGCGGCCCCGGCCAGGGCGAGGGTCGGCGCCGACGCGCTCAAGCGCAGCCCGAGGGACTTCGCCCTGTGGCTGACAAAGAGCAAGTTCGAGGGGCAGGCGCTCTCCTGGGACAGCCCGTGGGGCAGGGGCTACCCCGGCTGGCACATCGAGTGCTCGGCCATGGCCATGAAGTACCTGGGCGAGCAGTTCGACCTGCACGCCGGCGGCGTCGACCACATAAGCGTCCACCACACGAACGAGATCGCGCAGAGCGAGGCCGCCACCGGCAAGAGCCCCTGCGCCCGCTACTGGCTGCACAACGAGTTCCTGGTGATGGACAGGGGGAAAATGTCCAAGTCCGAGGGCGGCTTCCTCACCCTGAAAAGCCTTGCCGAGGCGGGCTACAGCCCGATGGACTACCGGTACCTCCTGCTGGGCGCCCACTACCGCAGCCAGCTCCAGTTCTCGTGGGAGGCGCTGAGCGGCGCCAGGAGCGCCAGGAAGTCGCTGCTGGACAGGCTGCGGGCGCTGTCCGCCAGGGCCGGCGCGGGCGGCGGCGGAAAGCCGGGCGGCGCCGCGCCGGGCGGCGGCATTGCGGCCGGGCGCGTCGAGGCCTTCGACGCGGCGCTGCGGGACGATCTCAGCACCCCGCGGGCGCTGGCCGAGCTCTGGGGCCTGGCAAGGGACGCGTCCGCCCCGCCCGGGGAGGCGCTGGAGGGCGCCCTCGAGATGGGCGAGGCGCTGGGCCTTGGGCTGCGCGGGTCGCTTGCCGGGAGCGCCGGCGCCGCAGGCGGCGGCAATGGCGGCTCCGGCGAGGCGGGGGAAGCCGAGGCGCTGGCGGCGATAGCGCTGCGGGCCGAGGCGAAAAGGGCCGGGGACTTCGCGAAGGCCGACGCGATAAGGGCCGGGCTGAGGGAGCGGGGCATAGTCCTGGAGGACGGCCCCGGCGGCACGGCGTGGCGCAGGGCTTGAATTCGCCGAGGGGGCGCGCCGGCGGGCGGGGATCCGCGGCCGGCGGCGGCTGTAACAAAAGGTGGCAGGGCTTGTTTGTACTAATGAAAACGGGCGCCGGGGAAAGGAAATGACAGAGGCCGAGTTCCGCAAGGTATACGACGCCGCCTTTCCCGTCCTGTACAGGGTCGCGCACCGAATCGCCGGAACGGGCGAGGCGGCCGAGGACCTGTGCCACGACGCGTTTTCCCGGCTGCACGAAAAAAACATGGAGTTTCCCAGCCTGGACGAGGCCACGTACTGGCTCATCCGGGTGGTCAAGAACGCGGCGCTGAACTTCGCCAAGCGCAAGCAGCGCGAGCGCAAGGCCTACCAGCGCGCGTTCAAAGAGGATGCCCGGCAGGCGCAGACAGGCGAGGGGCTGCTGGTCAGGAAGGAAACCGCCGGCGAGGTCGTTCAGGCGCTGAACAGGCTGCCCGACAACCTGCGCATCGTGCTGGTCCTGAAGGAGTACGCCGAGCTGAACTACAGGGAAATCGGCCGGATGCTGTGCATAAGCGAGGGAAACGTAAAAGTGAGAGTTTTCAGGGCCCGGGAAAGGCTGGCCGGCCTGCTGCAGGGAATAGTGCAGGACGGCAACCCCCGCGCTGAAAAGGCAAGGAAGGCGGCAAAGTGAGCAAAGACTGTCCAGATCGTCAGATGCTTTCGGTTTACCTCGACGGGGAGCTGCCCTCCCCCTGGAGGGAAAAGCTGGAAAGCCACGTTTCGGCCTGCCCCGCGTGCGCCGGGCGGATCAAGGCCTACAGGAGCATCTCCTCGGCGCGCTCCGGGGAGGCGCCGGGAGGGGAGGGCGCCGTCGGCGCGGCCAGCGAGCGCGTCTGGCAGAGGCTGGGCGCCTCGGGCGGGCGCGCGGCAAGGCCCTTGCCCGGGCGGGCGATATGGCGGCGGCGCGTTTCCGTGCCGCTCCCCGCGGCGGCCGCGGCCGCGATAGCCGGCATGGCCCTCGCTCTGGCGCTGTGGGCGCCGGGGCCCGAGGGCTCAGCCCGCAGGGACGCCCGCCCCGTGACCCTCGCCGCGGAGGCCGACCTCTACGTGCCCATCGACGACATGGAAAGCGTCGTCGACTACCTGATCGCCCGCAGCGGCAGCGAGCTTCTTGTGCTGCGCCTGCCCGAGTACCAGAGCTTCGTCGCCAGCGGCGAGCCCGCGATAATAAGGGCCGCGGACTACTCCCGCCAGATCGCAAGCTGGCAGGGGCGGAGAAGGCCCTGACATGCGCCGGCAACCGCAAGCGCGCATGCCGGCCCTGCGCTCCGGCCTTTTCCTAGCCGCGCTTGCCGCGATGGCCGCGGCGGGCGCCGCCGCCGAGGAGCCCGCCCAGCCCTGCGCCCCGGCCGCGGCATGCGCCGCTCCTGAGGCGCCGCCCTGCGAGGGCGCCCCGCGCGGGGATCCCCGCGGCGACAGGCCGCCCAGGGACGGCGCCCGTGAGGGCTCCAGGCAGGGCACGCTCCTGCGCCTCAGGGGGCAGGCGGTTTTGCTGTACATAAACGCCAGAGTCATGGAGCACGGCCGAGTCGAGTCGTGGAGCGAGTCCTACAGGAAGGTGACGATCCCCGGGCACCCGGTGGAGATCAAGCTCGTCGGCGCGAACGTGATCGTCGCGGCGCAGTTCACCCCCTACGTGCGCAGGGGCGGCGCCGGCAAGTTCCTGGTCGCGCAGGGGCAGATTTGGACGAACGCCCCCGGGCGCGGCATGCGCTACCACGCCTCCATGCAGACCATACCCATGCGGTTCGGCGAGCCGATATACTTCTTCCCGCTGGGGCCCGTGCGCGACGGCGCCGCCTCCATCGAGCTGATCCTCACGATGCGCCCGTATGAAAGCGAATATGGCTGCCAGGCCGAGTAGCGCCGCCGCCTCGCCGGGCGGGACGCGGGCGGCGCCGCCTGCGCCGGCGCCGGCGAATGCGGCGCGGAGGGCGAGGGCGGCCGCGGCGGCGCTTCTGGCGGCGGCGCTGCTCGCGCCGGCCCTTTCCGGGTGCCGGGAGCGGGGGCCGGCCATCAGGGCGGTTTACCCGCCGATCGCCGCCGAGGGCGAGGCGATCGCCATACTGGGCTCCTCCTTCGGCGCCGAGCGCGGCGACTCCTACGTGACGATAGCCGGCGCGAGGCCCACGGGCAGCGCCTACCTCGAGTGGACGGACGGCGCGATTCGGCTCAGGGCGCCTGACTTCGGCGACGCGGGGCTGGTTTTCGTCCACGTCGGCGGAAGGCGCAGCAACGGGGCGCTGCTCGCCAGCCGCGCCTCCATCCCGCGGCAGGCGCGGGATGGCCGCGCCGGGCTGGCGCCGGCCATCTACTCCGTGTCGCCAAGGGAGGCCGCCGTCGGATCTCTTGTCACGATAACCGGCAGCGGCTTCGGCAACTCGCGCGGCTCAGGCGGCGTGTTCTTCACGCGCGCGGGCGGCGAGGGCTCGGGGCCCTGGGGCGCCGACGGCGGCATGATAGGCGCATCGGAGTGCCCCTTCGGCTACGAGATGTGGAGCGACCGCGAGATACGCGCGCGCGTGCCCGACGGCGCCGCGAGCGGCCGCATAGAGGCGCGCACGGCGCGGGGCAGGTCCCCGCCGGCGCTTTTCGAGGTGGCGCAGGGCCCCGGCTCGAGGGAATTCGCCGACAGGCGCAGCTTCGTCGTCTCGTACTCCGTCAACGTGAGGGTCGGGAGCGCCGGATCGCCCAACAGCCTGCGCCTCTGGGTTCCTTCCCCCGCCCCCTCCGCGTCGCAGCGCAACGCCGAGATGCTTTTCAGCAGCCCGGCGCCCTTCGGCGCCTACATGGGCGCGAGCCTTTTCAGGCTCGACAACCTTGAGCCGGGCTCCGGCGCCGACGCGTCGCTTTCCTGGGCGGTGGACGTTTACGGCGTGCGCTCGTCCGTGCGGCCGCAGGACGTGCGCAGCCGGCCCTCCCCGATGCGGGAGGCGCTGACGGCCGGCTGCGCCCTTGTCCCGGCGGGCGACCCGCGCGTGAGGGCGCTTGCCGCGTCGATAGTCGGCGCCGAGCAAAACCCGTACCTGCGGGCGCGCCGCGTCTACGAGTGGATGCTCGAAAGCATCGAGTGGGAGCAGAGGGCGCAGGGCGACGTTTTCTCGGCAATCGAGGCCCGGCGGGCGGATCCGTTTCTCGGGGCGCTTCTGTACGCTGCGCTGCTGCGCGCCGCCGGCGTGCCCGCGCAGCCGGTGGCCGGCGTGATCGTCGGCCGGGAGCGCCAGACCGCGAGCCACCACTGGGCGGAATTCTGGATCGACGGCCTTGGCTGGCTCCCCGCCGACCCGGCAATGGGCGCTGGCGCCGTTCCCGAGGGCTTCGGCCCCGGCGCGGGAGGCCACGGCGAGGCCCTCTGGGGCGGCTCCCCCGCGGGCGGCGCCCCAGAGGGCGGCGCCCATGGGGGCGGCGCGGGCGGGGAGCCGCTCGGCGCGGCCGAGTTTTTCTTCGGGAACGCCGACAGCATGCGCATAGCCTTCTCGCGCGGCGTGTCGGAGATACCGCGGACGGACCCGCGCGGCCGGGCGGTCGCGCACGAGCGCTCGTTCGCGCTCCAGACCCTTTGGGAGGAGGCTGTCGGCGGGCTGGACGAGTACTCCAGCCTCTGGGGAAGCGTGATAGTGACGGGGATGCATGGGCAGTAGGGAAAAGGCCGCGGTGCTTTCGCTGGGCGGCTCGATAGTGGCGCCGGACGGCCCGGACGCGGGCTTTCTGGCGGGCTTCGCCGAGCTGGCGGGGGAATTCCTGGCAGAGAGCGGGGAGCGCCGCCTGGTCGTGGTGGTCGGGGGCGGGGGGCCGGCGCGCGCCTGGCAGCGGGCGTACCGCGATGCCTGCATGGGCCTTGGCCGCGAGCCTGAGGACGGCGAGGCCGACTGGATAGGCGTGATGGCCACGAGGCTCAACGCGCAGCTCGTCAAGGCGGCGCTGGGCGGGCTGTGCGTTCAGGACGTCGTGCTCGACCCAACCGCGGCGCCGGACATAGCCGGCAGGGCGCTTGTGGCGGCCGGCTGGAAGCCCGGCTTTTCCTCGGACTACGACGCCGTCCTTCTGGCGCTTCGGTACGGCGCCCGGACCGTGGCCAACCTTTCCAACATCGAGAGGGTTTTCACCGCCGACCCCCGCCTGGATCCCGCCGCCCGCCCGCTTGACAGCATTTCCTGGGAGGGCTTCCGCGCCATGGTCGGCGACGAGTGGGTCCCCGGGAAAAGCGCCCCCTTCGACCCCATAGCGAGCCGCGCCGCGCATGAGGCCGGAATGCGGGTCATATGCGCCGACGGCAGGAACCTTGCCAATCTGAGGAAAATACTGGCCGGACGGGAATTCGCCGGCACCGTCATAGGCTGAGGCCGCGGCGCTTGTTGATTTTCGCCGGCAAAGCCATATACTAGATAGTAGCGGGGGGAAGACCAACGATGGGGGCGACAATGGCTGCGGCGCGGCTCTGCAAAACATGCTTCGCAATCCTGCTCGCGCTGGCTCCGGCGGGCGCCTTCGCCCAGGAGGCGGGCAGGCAGGTTGCGCTGATTCCTTTCTGGGGCGAGGACCCCGCCGTCACCGCCGAATTCGAGGAGGAGCTTTTCCTGGCGCTAAGCGTGCAGGACGGCTTTCTGCCGCGCAGGCTCAATCCCGCCGCGCTGCCGCTCTACGCCCCGCCGCTGCCGCCCCACCCGGAGGCGCTGCCGCCATTCGTCCTGCCCGGCGCCCTGCTCGTTGGCGAGGCGCCGCTGGCCATGACCGGCGAGGTCTTCCTGAACCCGTTCTCAAACCGCTGGCACATGCGCGTCTACCTGTGGCGAATGATAGACGAGCGCCTCCTTTTCAGCGAGGAATTCCAGGCCGCGAACCGGCAGGAGGCCAGCATGATCCTGCCGTTCATGCTTCAGCGCGTCTTCTCGTTCATGCCGCCGGACTTCGAGGAGCCGGCGCCGGTCATCGTCGAGGTGCCGGTTGAGGTGATCGTCCCGCGCGGCGGCGCCCCCCAGCCGATCATCATAGGCGGGCAGCAGGTGATCATCCACCAGGCGGCGCCGCCGCGGCGCAGCATGCTTTACGCCGGGATTCGCGCCGGGGGAAACCTGCAGATGTTCGCGCCGCTGTCGTGGGGCGGGGGCCACCAGGGCTTCGAGTCGGCGCAGTGGGAAAGCGTCAGCGCCGCCGCCCACGCCGCGTTCATGTTCCACAGCTTCAGGATGCTCGACTTCGGCCTTCAGATCGAGGGCGTGGCAACGCAGGACTTCGGCGCCGGGGACGCCTTCACCCTGTCGATCCCGGCGCTGCTCAGGATCACGGCGCGCATGGGCACGTCGTCCCTCTCGCTTTTGGGGGGCGCGTACCTCCTGCTCCCGCTGGGCAGCGCCATCGGCTCCGACGCGAGCGAGCCTGGCATCAAGTTCGGCCACGCCGACGAGAGGATCGGCCCGATGGCCGGCTGGGGCTACGCCGTCGGCTTCGGCCTTGGCAGCAGGCTGGGCCCCGGCAGCCTCTTCATCGACACGCGCTGGTCGCACGACATGTTCAGCAGCAAAATGGTCGACTATTTCCGCCGCGGCACGATAAGCGTGTCCGTCGGCTACGAGCTTGGCTTCCTGAGGAGAAGGTAGCCCGCGGGGGCCCCCGCGGCGCTTCCGCCCGCGCCAGGGCGGCGCCGCGCGCGCCGGCCGGCGCCGCCGCGCAGGCGGCGCAGACACGGAGGAGAGCATGATGAGATCGCCGCTTCGCCTGCCCGGCGCGGCAGCCCTTTTTTGCGCGGCGCTTGCCGCCCTGTCCTGCTACGGCCCTGGCTTCGAGCCCGATGCCCTGACCAGCGTCTCCCTCGACAGGGACGCGCTTCGCCTGGCGCCCGGCGCCTCCGCCTACGTCGTCCTGACCGCGCGCCCGAACTCGCTGGCCAGCGGCCTCCGCGCGGTATGGACCAGCAGCTCCGATGAGATCGCCGTCCTGGGGCCCGATGGCTTGGATGAGGACGAAACCGCCATCGGCGAGGACGGAACCGCGCGGATGCGGATTGCGCTTTGCGAGGACTGGGCCATTGGCAAGGGCGACCGCGCGAGCGTCTCCGTGGCGCTTTTCGGCGAAGGCGGCGAGCCGGCGAGGGACGGGAGCGGCCGGGCGCTGTCCGCATCGCTCATTGTCTTCGCCGGCGAGCCCGAAGGCGGCGCCGGGCTGCTCAGTGACGTGCGGATTGATGAGAATGCCCCCTTGGGCATGAGCCCGGGCCAGACAGCGCGCTTTGACGCCGAAACGTATCCGCCCAGCGTCGCCGCGCGGCTCAGGTGGACGTCGAGCGATCCCAGGGTGGCAACGGTCGAGTGGGATCCGCCTGGGCTGAAAGCCACGGTCACGGCGATCAGCCCCGGCAGGACGACCATCACCGTCATAACCGCGGACGACGGCCGGCGCTGGGGAAGGCACTCTGTCACGGTGAACTAGTTTTCCGCGGCGCCTTGCGCTTTCCGGGGCTTTCCGGCATACTGCACGCGAAGGGAGACGCAACCATGGAAATATCCGCACTGCAAAAGGCGCGCTACGCGTACGCGCCGAAGCTGCCCGCCAGCCTGTCGGGCCCGATTGACGAGATCGCCGTCGAGGCCGGCGCCCCCACGGAGGCGCTGTCCGACCAAGCCGAGCTGAGGAAAATATTCAGGCTTACCTACGGCAAGCCGCTGGTCGCCTTTGCCGCCGCCGGCGCCGGCAAAAAGCCCGAAAAGGGGCTGAGCCGAAAGGCGCTCAGGGTCGGCGTGATTCTCTCGGGCGGGCAGGCGCCGGGCGGGCACAACGTCATAGCCGGGCTTTACGACGGGCTCAAAAAGGGCAGCCCGGACTCCGAGCTGATAGGCTTTCTGGACGGCCCCGGCGGCCTCGTCGAAAACAGGTGGAAGGCCCTCGACGGCGCCACGATCGGCGAGTACCGCAACACCGGCGGCTTCGACATAATCGGCTCCGGGCGCACGAAAATCGAGACGCCCGAGCAGTTCGCCGCGTCGCTTGAGACCGCGAAAAAGCTGGCGCTCGACGCGATCGTCGTCGTCGGCGGCGACGACTCCAACACCAACGCGGCGCTGCTCGCCGAGTACTTCCTCGAGAACGGCTCTGGCGCGCAGGTCATCGGCTGCCCGAAGACCATCGACGGCGACCTCAAAAACGACCACATCGAGACCTCGTTCGGCTTCGACACCGCTTGCAAGACCTACTGCGAGCTCATCGGCAACCTCATGCGCGACGCCGGCAGCGCCAAGAAGCACTGGCACTTCATCCGGCTCATGGGCCGCGCCGCCAGCCACATAGCGCTGGAGTGCGCGCTCCAGACGAGGCCCAACGTGTGCCTGGTGTCCGAGGAAATCGAGGCGAAGGGGCTCTCTCTGGAGCGGGTCGTCGGCGAAATCTGCGGCTCAATCGCCGCGAGGGCGGAGCGCGGCGAGAACTTCGGCGTGGTTCTGATCCCAGAGGGCCTTGTGGAGTTCATCCCGGAAATCAAGAAGCTCATCGCCGAGCTGAACGACGCCGTCGCGGGCGTCGGCGCCGCGGGCGTCGGCGCCGCGGGCGGCGGAGGGGATGCGGAGGGGCTTTCCTCGCTCGCCGAGCGGCTGGAGTGGCTGCGCCCGCGGCTTTCGGCCGAGGCCTTCGCCACGCTGGGCTCCATGCCGGCGGAGATAGCGCGGGAGTTCCTCGCCGACCGCGACCCGCACGGGAACGTGCAGGTCTCGAAAATCCAGACCGAGAAGCTCCTTATCGGCATGGCCGAGGAGCGGCTGCGCGCCATGAAGGAAAAGGGCGCGTACAAGGGAAAGTTCGCGGCGCAGGCGCACTTTTTCGGCTACGAGGGCAGGTGCGCCTTCCCCTCGAACTTCGACGCGGACTACTGCTACGCGCTGGGCTACGCCGCCTTCGCGCTGATCGCCGCGGGGCTGACCGGCTACCTTTCCAGCGCGCGCGGCCTTACGGCGCCGGCCGCCGAGTGGATCGCCGGCGGGGTTCCGCTTACGATGATGATGAACCTGGAGCGCAGGCACGGCGCGCGGAAGCCGGTCATAAGGAAGGCGCTGGTCGAGCTTGACGGCGCGCCGTTCAGGGCGCTTTGCGCCTCGCGCGGCGAGTGGGCCGTCGAGACCCGCTACCTCGTCCCCGGCTCCATCCAGTACTACGGCCCGCCCGAGCTTTGCGACGAGCCCACGGCGACGCTGAAAATGGAAGCGGCGGCGCGGAAATGAGGGTTCTAGCGCTTAACGGAAGCCCGCGCTCCGGCGGCGCGGTCGCCCGCGGCATAGCCGCCATGGCCGCCCGGCTCGCCGCGGAAGGCGTCGAAACCGAGACGCTCCACGTCGGCGGCCTGCATGTCCGCGGGTGCATGGCCTGCATGGAGTGCCGCCGCTCCGGGCGCGGCTGCGCGATCGGCGCCGGCGGCGACCCGCTGGGCGAGGCGCGCGAAAAGGCGATCGCCGCGGACGGCCTCATCCTGGGCAGCCCGACCTACTACGGCGGGATCGCCGGCGCCTTCAAGTGCCTTTTGGACCGCCTGTTTTTCTCCGCGCCCGACATGAGCTACAAGGTCGGCGCGACGGTCGTCTCGCTGCGGAGATCCGGCGGCGTCCCCGCCTTCCACCAGCTCAACAACTACTTCAACCTGGCGCAAATGATAATCGCGCCGGGGATTTACTGGGACGCGATCCACGGCAACTCCGCGGAGGAGGCCGGGCGGGACGAGGAGGGCCTTCAGATACTGGAGGCGCAGGCCGCGAACATGGCCTGGCTCATGAAGGCCGTCGCCGCGGGCAGGAAAGAGGCGCCCCCTCCGCTCGCGGAGCGCAAGCTCACGAACTTCATTCGCTGACGCCGCCCAATGGCGCTGGAAGGGCTTTCCCGCAGGGGCCTCTCGGCCGGGCAGGGCGCGATTTTCCTCTGCGCCATGCTGTGGAGCACTTCCGGGCTTTTCATCAGGCTGGTCGACTGGCACCCCATGCCCATAGCCGGCTCGCGCAGCCTGCTGGCGGCGCTGTTCCTGCTGGCGCTTCGGCGGCTCTCGCCGAGCGCAAGGGCCGAGCGCAGGCTGGGCCTCAAAACGGGGATGTCGCCGAGGGAGGCGCCCGTTCTGGCGCTCTGCGGGCTTTTCTACGCCGCCACGATGATTCTCTTCGTGATCGCCAACACGATGACGGCGGCGGCCAACGCGATACTGCTCCAGTACGCGGCGCCGGTGTGGGCGGCGCTTCTGGGCTGGGCGATCCTGCGGGAAAGGCCGCGGCGGGGGCAGTGGGCCGCGCTGGCGCTGGTGGGCGCCGGGATGCTGCTGGTCTTTTCGGGGGGGCTAGAGGCCGGCTCGCTGGCCGGCGACGTGCTGGCGCTGGGCTCCGGCGTCGCGTTCGCCGGGAACGCCGTCGCGCTGCGCGCCCGCAGGGACGGAAACCCGATGGACATCCTGCTGTTCTCGCACCTCATCACCGCGCTGGCCTCCCTGCCGTTTTTTTTCCTCCACCCCCCCGAGCCGACCGCGCGCAGCCTCCTGCTCATCGCCTTCATGGGGATATTCCAGATCGGCATGGCGTCGGCGCTGTTCGCCGCCGGCATAAAGCGCGTCCCCGTGGCGCAGGCGATGCTGATCTGCTCGATTGAGCCCGTGATGAACCCGGTCTGGGTCATGCTGGCGCTGGGCGAGCGCCCGTCGCTTCCGGTGATCGCGGGCGGCGCCGTCATAGTCGCCGCCGTCGCGCTTTCCTCCGCGCTGCCGGCGCTTCGCCGCCGGGGCTGAGGCACGCCGCCCTTCCGCGCCCTTCGAGCCCCGCGGCCCTGATGGCGGCTAGAAGTCCTCGTCGGCCAGCTTTTCCGCTGTCTCGTAGATTTTCTCCAGCGCGGGGATGATTTTCTCCTCGTCGATGCTGGAGAAGGCGACGCGCAGGCAGCTTTCGCCTAGGGAGACAAGGCCTATTCCGTGGCGCGCCAGAAGCTCCTGACGCAGCGCCTCGGCGTCCACCTTGCAGGCGAACGACATGAAGTAGCCGGAGTTGAACGGCAGCGCCCGAAGCGCAGGGTGGCCGGCGCGCGCCTCGACGAAGCCCTTGACCAGCCTGTAGCGCCGGCGGAGGATTTCCTTGTAGGCCTCCTTCTCGCCGGGGGTGCGGGGGTCTTCCATGGCCTTTAGCATGAGGTGCTGGCTGCTTGTGTTGGAGCAGGAGACCGAGGAGCGCAGCGCCCCCATCAGCTTTTTCACCAGCGCGTCGTAATGCGCGGCGCCAAGGCCCTTCGAGGCGAATGTCAGGAAGCCCATGCGCAGGCCCCAGACGAAGTCCTCCTTGATGGGGCCGTCGATTTTTATGGCCAGCACTCGCTCGTGCAGGCCGGCGAACTTCACGAACAGCGACTCCTCGGATATGCCGTCCTCGTAGAAAAGGCCGAAGTACGCGTCGTCGCAGACGACCAGCGCGTCGGCCCCGCCCTGGGCGGCATCCCCGATTATTTCCACCAGCGCGTCGCCCTCCCGCGAGGTCGGGGAGTAGCCGGAGGGGTTGTTCGGGAAGTTGAAGATGATGCGGACGGCGCCGGACTTGGCGGCCTTTTGGACGGCGGCGCGGATCGCGCCCAGGTTGAGGCCCGCGCCGGCGCCGGAGTCGAAAAAGGGGACGCTGGCCAGCCTGGCGCCGCGGCGCACCTCGAAGGTCAGCGAGTAGTTGTCCCAGCACGGGTCGCTGGCGATAATCTCGCCGCCCTTGCTCGCGAACATGTCGGCGGCGCAGGAAAGGCCGCAGGTCAGCCCGGGCACGACGACGGGGAGGGAGATTCCGTCCGGGTCCAGCGACGGGTTTTTCTTGACGAGGAGGTCCTTCCAGACGGCCCTGGCCTTTTCCACGCCGGCGGTCGGGGCGTAGGCCACGGCCTCCTCAGGGGTCAGGGACGCCATGTTGTCGGCGATTGCCGAGAGGATCATCGGCTTGCCGCCCGCGTAGGCCATGCCGATCGTGCCGTTGGCGAAATGCGCCGATTTCCTTGCCTCGGCGGCCTGCGCGACTATGCCCTTCGGGAAATAGAAGCGCCGCCCGAGGTTTGACAAAAGCCTGCCCGCGACGGTTCCGTCCAGGGCGCTGTTAAGCTCATCTGCGAGTGGGTTCATGCTTTGCCCATGCTTGCGCATCCGGGCAAAAAGGTCAATAGTGTGCTATGTCCCGCAATCTGTCATGCCCGGCGCTGGTTCTGAGGGCCCGCGCGTCGGGGGAGTCCAACCGCGAGGTGTGGCTGCTCGGCGCCGAGACGGGCCTTGTCCGCGCCACCGTCTTCGGCGGCCCGAAAAGCCGGCTGCGCGCCTGCGCCTCGCCATTCCACTCAGGCCGGGCGTGGATTTACCACGATCCCGTGAAGGACACGCGCAAGCTGTCGGACTTCGACGCGCTGGCCTGGCGCCCGGGCCTTCGCGAGATGTACGACAGGGTTATGGCCGCCGACGCGGTGGCGCAGACGGTTCTGGAGTCGCGCGGCGGCGGGGGGGACTGGCCCTGCGCCCTTGCCCTGTCCGAGTCGGCGCTGGACGCGCTGGCCGGCGCCGACTGCGATGCCTGCCGGCGCGTTCTGGTTTGGTTTCTGTGGCAATGGGCCGGCTTCCTGGGCGTAAGGCCGGACATTTCCCGCTGCTCCGCCTGCTCAAGCCCCGCGCCGGCCGGCGCCTCCCTGTGGTTCTCGCCGAGGGAGGGCTCGATGGCCTGCGCCGCCTGCGCCCGCTCGGGCTTCGGCGCCGCGGGCTCGGCCGGCGCCCATGGCGGCTCCCTTGGCGGAGCCTTCGGCGGGGGCCTTTCCGAGGCCGGCGCCAGCTGCCGGCAGTGGCTTGAGTCGGCGGCGCGCCTTCCCCCGTCGCAGATCGCCCTCAGCGCCGCGGACGAGAAGTCCGCCCGCCAGGCCAAGGCGCTTGCGACCGCCGCGCTGTCCTGCGCGCTTGGCCGAAGGCTGGCGGGCTGGGACTGGTAGCGCCTGCGCCGCGGCTGCCGGCGGGCAGGGCGCGGCCGCGGGCATGGCCTGAGCCGTCAGGCGGGGGGCTTGCAGGCCTGCGCCGCCGCGCCGCGGCCGGGGAGCCCTGCGCCGCCTCAGCTCCGGCGCGGCTTCGCGCCGCCTGCGCCCAGCTTTTTCCGCAGCGCCCTTATCTGCCGCCTGACCTCGGCCGGCGCGGGGCCTCCGGGGAGGCCGCGGGCCCTGACGCAGGCGGCGGGCTTGAGCGCGGCGTAGACGTCGGCGCCGAAAAGCGGCGAGCGCTGCCTGAGCTGCGCCAGGGTGCGCTCCTCGATGCGCCGCTGGCCGGCCTCGATGCAGTCGCGCACCACCAGCGCCACCGCCTCGTGCGCCTTGCGGAAGGGAAGGCCCCTGCGCGCAAGGTACTCCGCAGCGTCCGTCGCCTCCATGAACCCGCCGGAGCAGGCGGCCTCCATTTTCTCGGTTCTGAACCTCGCGCTGCCCATCATCCCCGCGAACATGCGCATGCAGGAGCGCAGGGTGTCCAGGCTGTCGAACAGGCTCTCCTTGTCCTCCTGCAGGTCCTTGTCGTAGGCGTAGGGCAGGCCCTTGAGCAGCGCCAGAAGCGCGACGAGGTTGCCGACGGCGCGGCCGGATTTGCCGCGGATAAGCTCGGCGAAGTCCGGGTTTTTTTTCTGCGGCATGATCGACGACCCGGTGCTCCAGGCCTCGGCCAGGTCGATGAAGCCGAATTCCTCGCTGGCCCAGATCACCACGTCCTCGCAGAAGCGCGAGAGGTGAATCATGGCGACGGCGCAGGCGGACGATATCTCCAGCGCAAAGTCGCGGTCGGCCACCGCGTCCATCGAGTTCAGCGTGGGGCGGGCAAAGCCAAGGGCGCGCGCCACGGCCTTCCTGTCCAGCGGGAGCGACGAGCCGGCCAGCGCCCCCGAGCCGAGCGGGCACTCGTCCATGCGCTCAAGCGCGTCGCCGAGGCGCGATCTGTCCCGCTCCAGCGCGCAGGCCCAGGCCGCCAGGTGGTGGCCCAGCGTCACCGGCTGCGCCCTTTGCAGGTGGGTGTAGCCCGGCATTATGCTGCCCGCGTGCCTTTCCGCCTGATCGAGAAGCGCCAGCGCCGCCGCGGCAATCTCCCCGCGCAGCTCCGGCACGGCGCGCTTGAGGTGCAGGCGAAAATCGGTGGCCACCTGGTCGTTTCGGCTGCGCCCCGCGTGAACCATGCGCCCCGCGTCGCCCAGCCTCTCGGTCAAAACGGCCTCGATGAGCGAGTGCACGTCCTCTGCGGCGGGCGCTTCGGCGGCGCCTTTGGCCGCGCCGCAAAGCCTGCCGCCCTCGATCTCGCGCGAGATTTTCGCAAGCTCCCTGTCGATTTTCGCCGCGGCCCGAGCCGGCAGAATCCCCCGGGCGCCCAGCATGGCCACGTGCGCCCGGCTGCCTGCCACGTCGTCAAGCGCCAGGCGGATGTCCACTCCCAGCGAGGCCTGAAACGCGAAGGCCTCCGCCTCCGGCTTTTCCGAAAGCCTCGCCGCCCACAGCGCCCCTTCGGCGCCCGCGGCGCCCCTCGATGCCTTGCCCTTTTTCATTCCGGCTCCTTTCGCGCCATTCCCGCGCGGCTGCGGGCGCCCGGCGGCGCCCCATGGGCGGCGCCCGTAGGCGGATCCATGCCGCGCGCCCCGCTGCCGCATTGTATCGGCTTTGCGCGAATAAGGCAACGCCGGCGGCGGCTTTCCGGCGGCGGCGCGCGGAGGTGTTTTCAAGGGGGCCCTTTGCCGTGTACAATGAGCCATGCGGGAAGCATTCATCGGCATCATCGAGAAATTCATGGCGCTGGCCGCCGTCCGCCTTCCTGACGACGCGCTCCGGCGGCTGAGGGAAATGCGCGCTCTGGAGGACAGCCCGGCGCAGAAGGCGCTTTACGGCAGCTATTTCGAAAACTTCGACGAGGCGCTGCGGACGGGGAGCCCGTGCTGCCAGGACACCGGCCTTCCGCATTTCTACCTGCGCGCCGGCGCCGGCTTCCCGCATCTGGGGATGGTCGCCGAGGCGCTGGCCGAGGCGACGCGGCGCGCGACGGCCAGCGTCCCCCTGCGCCCAAACGCCGTGAATTTTTTCGGCGAGCCCAGCGCCGGCGACAACACCGCCGAGCGCATCCCGTGGATCGGCTGGGACATAGAGCCCGGCTCAAGCGACCTGGAAATAGCGCTTTACTACTCCGGCGCCGGGTGCAGCCTGCCGGGAAAGGCCAGGGTCTTCAAGCCCTCAGACGGCTACGAGGCAATTGCCCCCTTCGTGTTCGAGGCGGTCTGCGGCCCCGGGATGAACGCCTGCCCGCCGCTGGTAGTTGGCATCGGCCTTGGCCACAGCATGGAAAACGCCGCGGCGCTTTCCCGCAAGGCATGCCTGCGCGCCATAGGCTCGAGCCACCCGCACCCGAAAGGCGCCGATCTGGAGAAAAGCATCCTGGAGGGCCTTAACGGGCTTGGCATGGGGGCGCAGGGGCTTCCGGGCAGGCAGGCGGCCATGGCGGCGCATGTTGAGACTTCCGGCAGGCACACCGCGACAATCGCCTGCGCCGTTTCCCTTTCCTGCTACGTCCACAGGCGCGCCGTCATCCGCATCGGCGCCGACCTCTCCCACGAGGTCCTCACCCACGGGGGGGCGAGGCTGTGAAGGAAATCAGCGTCCCCGCGGCCGCGGCCGAGATCGCCGAGCTCAGAATCGGCGACGTGTTTTTCCTGTCAGGGCTCATAGCCACCGGCAGGGACGATGCTCACAGGCGCATCGCGGCCGAAGGCCTTGAATCCCCGTTCGACTTCAGGGGGGGGGCGGTCTTCCACGCCGGCCCCATCGTCAGGGAAAGGCGCGCAGGGGAGGGGGGGGGGGGGGGGGGGGCGATCTGCCGCCCGGGGGGGAAGGCTTCGAAATCGTTTCCATAGGGCCGACCTCGTCGATACGCATGGAGGAATGGGCCGCCGGCTTCCTAGAGAAAACCGGAGCGCTGATAATGATAGGCAAGGGCGGAATGGGCCCCAAGACCGCGGATGCCTGCCGCAGGCTCGGCGCGATCCACTGCGTTTACCCCGGCGGCTGCGCCGCGCTGGGCGCCGGGCAGGTCGAAAAAATCGAGGGCGCCTACTGGCGCGAGCTTGGCATGCCAGAGTGCGTCTGGGCAATGCGGGTGCGCCGCTTCGGTCCGCTCATCGTTAGTATCGACGCGGCAGGGCGCAGCATGTTCGCCGAAAACGCCGCGCTGTACGCCTCGCGCATGGAGGCCTGCATGCAAGGCACCATCGAGGCCCTGCGCTCCTGGCGGGCAGGGGAGCGCGCTTAAGCCTGCGAGGCTCTGCCGGCAAGCGCCGCCTCCGCCCCCATCACCCCGCGTCCTCGATAAGGTTCTTCATGATGTACTCCCGCCTCTCCGGGGTGTTCTTGCCCATGTAGAACGAGAGCACCTGCGGGACGACCTTCAGCGCGTTCACGGCGACGGGCACCAGGCGCATGTCCTCGCCGATGAACTGGCCGAACTCCTTGGGGCTTATTTCCCCAAGGCCCTTGAAGCGCGTTATCTCGCTCTGCGCCCCGAGCGCCGCGCTGGCGGCGTCGCGCTCCTTCGCGCTGTAGCAGTAGCGCGTCTCCTTCTTCGTGCGCACGCGGAAAAGCGGCGTCTCCAGGATGTGCACCCGGCCGGCGGTCACGAGCTCCTCGAAGAACGACAGGAAAAACGTGAGCAGCAGGTTGCGGATGTGGAAGCCGTCGAAGTCCGCGTCGGTGGCGATGACGATCTTCGCGTAGCGCAGGCCCTCGGCGCCGTTCTCGATCCCCAGCGCCATCATCATGTTGTACAGCTCCTCGTTCT
>Ga0209755_10003363_pt1 | contig 20159 bp, 14 predicted proteins | sample TergutCo191P1_FD_187301 | JGI IMG/M metagenome (GOLD analysis project Ga0209755, IMG submission 187301) | Cornitermes sp. P1 segment gut microbial communities from Petit-Saut dam, French Guiana - Co191P1 (SPAdes) (version 2) | ecosystem: Host-associated > Arthropoda: Insects > Digestive system...
CTCCACTGGGACTCGAGCCCCGAAGCTTCTAGCCTGTAGCAAATCGCTACCCCTACTCCCAGATGACACTGTAGACCAAGTTGAGTCTATTGCAATGAACAATGCAGAAGGCGCACGGTCACAACGTGGTCTAAAGCTACATTACATTGTTGACAACAGTCCAATGCGCATTAACCTTAAGTACTAAGAGCCTACCGTCTTGTCTTGCTACGTTTGTTGTGTAATGCTGGCATTACTTCTAAACCTTTCCGTACCTTTTGAGTCAAGTAACTGAAGAACACAACCAGAAACAACACAGAGATGAGGAGTGCGGTACACAGAATCCAGTACGCAGGACCCATAGGTCAGCACAGCACAAGCCTTTTACCCCGCCCTAAAGTAAATGTCCACACCGGCTGCAGTTTCTGGTTTCACATTTCGCTCGATCGGAGACAGTTCTTAAGCCAAGTTCAACTTCACAGTTTTCAGAGCGCACAAAGCCACGATAAATGCTTGGACTGTGTTACTACACAATTATCTCAAAATTGGTAAAACTGACCACAGCAATTGTTCTAGGAATGCGTTGGGGCACTACAACTTGCGAAGCGAAACTTTTCGCAAAGTGCGAGACACTTCACACTTCCGAACTTCTGAAAGAAACGCGAAGAAGCAAAAGACACTGTCTGCTGAAAACTAAAGTAGATCCACACAGCTGTTCTGTGCCTTAACACGGTCACAGCAGCTTACAACAAAAACCAGCGTTTTCGTAATCATCCTGATACTGCGCGAACGGCAATTTTACAGCAACCAAAACCAACCGGCAACGGTGAGTATTTATACGTATCAGAGCACATCGATTCTAGGAACATTAGTCACACGTGAGAAAGAACAACCACTACATCCGCTGTTGACATCTCGAAGACCCGTGGCACACCACACCGCGCCGGAGAACATCGCTGTAACTGGACCCGCCCACGCCAAGCGACTGGTTTGTCCAGACGGAACTGTTCTAAATAATGTTTTGACGCCCCATTCCAGTTCACCAGCCGGACGAACAAAGGCGCGCGTCAACTAGCACTCACAAGTAGCAGCTCACCATTGCGCACGCTGTTTGTTAACATCATGCCAGCGAGACAGCAACAGGCCGAATAACCCTTGACCGCGCAAACTTAGTTACTGTCGCAGCACTAAGTGGGCGTATATTATGCGTTCCTTTCATTTATATTTACCTCAGGTTATTATTAATGCAACACACTGCCTACTAAAAAAAAATCGGCTCCTAAGCGGCCTTAAAATGAGTTACATAATCTAAACACGCCAAAGGCCAAAACAATAAAGGCCAGCCGCAAAATATTAATCGAGCATCGTAAGTAACGAGGCTCTTAAAGATGGAATTAGAGTGCATTAAAAGTTGTACTGTTCCAGGAGGAGGTGACGCGTTCATAATAACTGATGTCATATTTCATTAAAATTTGTCAAAGGATTCAAAATACAAGCCAGAAACATACATGCACTAAAGTTCGCACCCTCGTCAAATTTGTAACAATTGACTGTACAACAGTCGGGCCTATCTAGCCTAATAGTGTGGGCATATTCCATACACAAGAATTACAAACATGACGCCAATGCAGAACTTCTGTCGTTGTACGTATGCAAGTCGTATTTTTTCACCGCCCGTTTTATATATATATATATATATATAAAACGGGCGGTTAAAAATGACGACTTGCATACGTACAACGACAGAAGTTCTGCATTAGCGTCATGTTTGTAATATATATATGAATACATACATACACAAACACACACACACGCACGGCGGGAGAGATGCCGCTTTTTTAGTTCGTAAGGTTCTGGCAATCCTCTGGAGATCGCAGCATATATGCTTCTTCAGTGAAATCTACCTTGGGAGTTGTAAGTGAACGTAGTGAATATCGGCACTGTTTTGCAAGAGTGATGACTGATTTTGTCGGGCGAGTTTATCAGTTTTATGGTGGAACTTTTTTAATACCGCTCACGAAATATTTCTTAATTAGTTCGAAACGAAGTAACTATGCCATCACGATGTACAACAGGTCTCCGACGTGTATCTTGCCTTTACACCACGTAGCCGCCATGTCCTTCATTACGTTTCGCAAGTGGGAGGGGTGTGGCACCTCTCCCTAAAGATTGGGAGCGACGCCGCAAAAATTTGGGGGTAAGATACCGCACTTCATCCATTTCAAACCAGCTCGAACTAATTATGCATACACTTTTCAGAGAACTAAAATTTATCTGTTCTATTGCTCTATCTTCCATCTAGGCTGAATCGTTTCTAAAAAAAACGATAAAACCATAAAAATCGTCGCGCAAATTCAGACACTGCAAGCAGCAGTTTTTGCCCTACACAGGCTGACTGTTCGTCCCACTGCATGCAGGCTTGCTAGAGAAGTGGGAATTTCTGATAATTTCAATGATGAAACTGCAGGATATGACTGCTGTTTGCCACTAGCTAGATCTCAAAGAATGAGCCAGAACACTGTCAGAAATTTTTTTTAACATGCTAGAAAAATTAGCGACTGAAAATAAGCTTTATGACACATCTGGCCACATTTTAAACACTGATGAAAGTGGCATACAAATAAAAAACATGACTCTGTAATAACAGAAAATGGGTTTAAAAATGTTCACGTTTTAAAATGGGAGAAAAGAGTGAAAATATTACAGTGAAAGCACGCTGTAATGCTGCAGGTCAACTTCTGACCCATGTTCTAATACTCAAGGAAGTGAGGACTCTAGTGACCACTATGAAAGTGTAGATTCATTAGCACAGAAACCCTCAACCCAACTACATTGAAAATAATTACACATATGACAGAAAAAAATGCCTAAATTTGAAAATTTTGAACACATGTGTAATAATGCAGGTGCTCCTAACAAAGGCAGCATAAACTACTCAAAATTGTGTAAAGGTTTAATTTCCAGAAATGCATGAACCATTTGGTATGGGTATCCACAAGCATCCTCATTCATATATCTCTATATTTTCCATAAGAATCTTGTAAAACATAGTTTTGCCCTACACATCGCGATCATTCACCCTAACCGCTGCAATCAAAGAGGGATTACTGTAGTAGAAGATTTAGTGGAAGACATACAATTAAGGTTGCACGGCTAGCATGAACACACAAGCAAGTTACACAAAAAAAATTGAAGTATAAGCTAGGCTATACACTGTAGCCCACACACTATGCTCGGCTGTCTTCAGATGGAGGTACAAACACACTAGTAGAGTGGGAGGTTCCTTATAAGGAAAACAAATAATACAGCAGGACCAGAGGCAAATATGTTGTATCTCTCATGTGACACCCACAGAGGGGGGGATATCTTCAGTGAGAAAATTTATACCCTTGATAAGGCACAGAACCGGAAACACACTATAATTTCCAGGGAACTTTCAAAGTCGTAAATTTTACCGCCAACATATAAACTGCCATAAACCCAGCAACCTTACACTGTACCCACCCTTGTGCACCAAAATCAAAACTCCCTTTACCCAACCTTAGCAGTTTCTAACACCACAATAATTATAATTCATTTCCACACTACAGATACTGAAGAGCAATATGGTTCCCACAACTGGAGACCAAACCAATTCATAGTGTCTGTCTCCATTTAATAGCACACAAACATCTATTCCCAGATCTAGACTGGAACCAGTAACCCCATTAAGTCCACGCCCACACAATCAAGGAATTCATTATTCTGGCATATGACGCTGTGTGGAGTGGTGTGTGCGTGTGTGTGTGTATGTATATACATATATATGAACGTTCCAAACTGACCACACCGCAGGAGGAAGCAACAAGCTCCTACAAATCGTTGGTACTCAGAATCAATCCACATGGCACCATATCCCAGACAACAGGCACATTGTTTCAGTGCACAATGTACTATTAAAACAAGGACCAGCCAGTGCTGGAGACAGGCTGCTGGATACATATAATCATAAAGCTGGTGCATGAAAAAGGCAAAAACGTTTTAAAAATATGACCTCTCATTCTCTCAGTCCCAGTGGATCTTTCCTTGATAAGGCATATTGGCCAGGCACAAAGCTGACCACTCTTTTCCATCTATTACCTAGATTAAGAATGAATGGAGCTATACGTTGAACCCCTCACACTACTCGTTGCAGCATTCTCAATTACAGGAAAAATTTCACCTTTAAAAATAGGATGAAATATTGAAAAAGGCAGGCACAACAAATTTTTCAATAACTAACAAACTTAAAACAGTATCCAGTCTTTCAAAGCAGTGAGGTTCAGTTCTCCCTTCCTCCACGATGTAGGCCTGGGTCACTAAACGATTAGTGCCTGAGTTCTAGGGCAAGGCCTCATCTTCAGAGGTCAGGAAGTCCGTCAAGAACTATTCCTGGACTTTTTGACATACACAAACAAGGAAACAAACTGTGCACACGCACACATACATACGTGGTGTGGCTATAAAATAACCGGACTGATGTTATAACATTTTTTATTCAAAAAATTACACAATAGAAAAGTTGTTACCCTCAATGTACTCCCCTCCCCGATCCCTACACCACTCCATGCGAATCTTCCACTGTTGGAAGCAACGCTGCAGGCCATCTTCTAATAGCTTATTCATGAGCTCTGTCGTTTTTGCCTTCACCGTATCTATGGACTCAAACCTGGTTTCTTTTAACACCAACTTGTTCTTTGGAAATAAAATAAAGTAGCATGGGGCTAGGTCAGGTGAGTACGGTGGATGTTCCAACACGGTGATCTTGTGCTTCGTCAAAAATATCTTGACAGACAGGGCGTTGTATGCCGACGCATTGTCTTGGTGAAAAACCCATGAGCCGTTCTTCCACATTTCAGGTCTTCTAACCCGTTCACGAAGTTTTGTCAAAATCTCCTTGTAGTAGACCTGGTTAACAATCTGACCTTCAGGTACCTAATCCACATGAACAATCCCTCAGATTTTGGGGGGGGGAAGAGAGATATCACCATTGCTTTAAATTTGGATTTGCTTTGCTGTGTTTTCTTTTGCCTTGGTGAACTGGGTCTCGTCCAGTGCATGGATTGGTGCTTACTCTCTGGGTCCTATTGAAAAAACCATGATTCTTCACAAGTTATTATGCTCTCTAAAACATGTGAGTCATTTTCAGTGTTTTGAAGAATGTCAGCACAAATGTTCATTCGAATTTCCTTTTGTTCAAGAGTGAGGAGTCTCAGCACCATCTTTGAACACACTCTTTTCATGTTGAAATTGTTATGTAAAATCTGTCGAACAGTTTCCTTGTCAATGTTAATTAACCGAGCAAATGCTTGAATGCTCAGGCAACGATTTTGTCAAACAATTTCACTGATTTTTTTCGATGTTAGTGCCTGTTTTTGATGTGCTGGGATGACCAGGGCACTGATCGTCTCTCATCTCTCCCCTTCCCTCTTTAAACCTTTAAAACCCCTCAAAAACTTGAGTACAAGATAGACACTCATCACCATAAACTCTCTTCAACAAGTTGTACATTTCTGTGGTGAATTTTTCAAGTTTCACACAGAATTTTACAATGACGCGTTGCTCCATGTTAACACTTAACATGACTCCGACAGAGAACAGGAACACGATCCACTTCAAGCAAAGGCTACCACCAAACTGTTTCCCACACGACATTGGAATTGAAACTGTGAATGGAGGGGAGAGCAAAGACCAATACCACACACTGCTTGCTGTTGCCAAATTCACAGGGCAGCAGAAAAAAATTAAGTCTGGTTATTTTATAGCCACACCACATACATAGATTGAAATTTGGATTTTACATTCCTTCAATATAAGTTTCCTAGATTCTACACATATTTTCATTGGTCCCAACAAAAGTTCCGTAAGAAACTGCTAACTTTTCCTTGAATATTCATTTCTTCTTCTTAACGCTTAGCCGCCAGAATTAAATCCCCCTGCCCCCAACCACTTTAGTGGCCATTCGGCTATTTAAAGGGCTCACTGCGCGACATATACATGTCATTCGGTGGCTAAGGGTTCATGAACTCCTCAATTATATTTTTAAATTTAGCATAATTTGGAACATTACTGTCACTGCAAGCGATATCAAGTGAAAAACTTGTGGTGGGGTTTTCAGTTACACTTCCCTGTCTCCTCTATCGACTTCATGTCATAGGCTTATTACTTTGTGTACAGTGGAGTAACTGATGTCCATTGTTAGGTCTTCCACACCGCTGGTACAGAAGGCCCAATAGCAAGACAAATCCCAGTAATGTGGGTGCGACCTATGATTAATATGGACTCTAATGTGGGGATGTAAGGGAAGCTACCAAAGTCTGTCCCAAATGATCAGACATTCTAAAGACCCAGATGACTTGTCTCCACCCCAAGACCTTCCATGTAACTTAAAATTGTATCCAACTGTTTTCAACAATCTGCAGTGAGTGCTAAATTGTAACAGCACTCTCAAACCCACAGAAGATGTTCACGTCATCAGCAAACATAAACATTGCAATAGATGGCACAGTTCTCAAAATTAAAAATTACTGTGATTTTATATTATACATTCACACTTTCACATATGATGATAAATATATACGAGTAAATATTATCAGTAGCCACAGCCCCCTTGACACGGTTAACATAATATTCGCATCATATCGACAGTGTCTGTAGCAATGATTCAAACCAATAACCCTCCAACTGTTCCATTCACAGATGTTACAGCCCTGAGGCTACAATTTCCATAGATAAACCATCATACGATCCATTCATAGACATTACAGCCCTAGATGCATGTAAGTAAATCACATTTTCAATCAACATTCATCACACGAAACTGAAGAGCTCTAAGCTTGAAAGACACTATTAGCTGACTGAATTATAGGTACCTCTTTACTTCTTGACTTCTTTGTAACAACACTCATTTGGCACACCAACTAATCATGTATTCACAAAACAACACATTGTTTAAATATGATTATCATATTAAAGCAAAGGAAAAGTTGTTGCTGTGTACACCATGAAAGCATATACAATTGTGGAGTTACATCACTACTGATCCCTTATCTCAGCAGTAGATGGAAGTGAGTGGTCAGCCTCTCACCCCAGCCATTTTACCCCTGCAGTAAGCATTCCCATCACCAATCAACTAGGATGCTGCGTGGGCCTGAGAAAGTGTGGACATTTTGGGGGTGAGAAAAATCTCTTGCCCTCACCAGGAAATGAACCATAATACCTTTACTGTCCAGCACCATAGCCTCATCATTAAACCAACTACTCTACCTCAGCTCCTCAGTATTAGTGTAAATCCTGTTGAAAATATGATGGAAAGATTTCATTTATGAATTCAGTGCACCAAACTCTAAGGGTCAACACAATGGAATTCGAAGGCAAGACAGTAAAGCTATGTCCATATACATGTGTTTGTGACTTCTTTCATCACTTGAAGTCAGCCTCCTGGGCAAGCATATACCAGGTTCGGGAGCTGCACTTCAGGAGTTAACTTCAACCACAACAGTGATATGAAGGAGCTGTATTACCTTGAGCTATGTTGTAGGCACTCCTGATGTAACAGCTCCAATAAGCAGACATATACACAATGAACTCTTTTATCCTACCTTGATTAGAGCCTTTTTCGTAAGTTTCTGGTTAATCTCTGGTCGATTCGTTATGTTCTTTGCTCTGCAAGCATAATCCAGTGTACTAAGTGTCTCCTCAGCATTACATGCTGCAGGTGAGATTGTTGCTATGATAGAGGTCTTTGTCCGGCCACCCAAAGAATCTTGTAGCAAACGAGTTAGTTTTGACTCCCTTGAACCAAAGAAACAGAATTTTAAAAATGTAATATCCTTGACAGTTGTATCTAGCAGTCATGAGACTGTTCTGCCTACCTACAAACTGTATTAGAAACAGAGGGACTTAGCACAGCCTGAAATTTTAATAATTGTAACATAATATGATTTTATGATCAACATTTGAGTGTACTGAAACTTTCCAATTTCTCAGAGTAGAATGAAAATTTCAGGTCTGCTAATTCTGTTTTTTTATTACATTTTTTTCTAAAACACCTGAAGGTTTCAGTGCATACAAACATTTCGACATCATCTGTCAGACACTCCAGCCTCTGACAACACAAATGTCATGATCAATGAAGTGGCTGTTGTAATTGGCAAATGAGTTCAACCAGCACCAGTGTCTCCAAATTAAGTGCACTTTTCATTTACTGTCAGAAATTTTGTCTTCACAGATGGCAAACTTGTAGACTACATTGCACAACACAAATAAAAGTAGCAAACCCACAACAAGATAACTTCTCTTTACATCACCTGATTTATAATTTGTCACAAATATCAGTAAATGGAATCACATTCAAGTCTTCAGGGATAGGACACAATGCTAACTGGTAAACATTGTGGGATATGATGTCCTTACAGTGGTGTTGACAATGATACAAGTCTTCAAGGTTGTTCCACAATGTCAACTCAAAAAACTGTAATTATCTAGGCCTTGAAAGGGCATACTGCCCTCATCATCAGACTGTAATATCAACATTTTGAAGAAGACTGCGTTCTCCATCTTCTCCTTAAACTTCATAGACCCTAAAGATCTCAGGAGCTTTCTTCCAATCAACACAATGTCAAAACCAAGACAACAAGAATCATCTTTGAGAACCATTTAAGAACCTAAAATCTCACAAGTTAAACTAAATTAACCAGCAGTATACGGGCAATTAGACACCCTTGTTCTACATACCTGTAGGGTACATGAGGGGCCCTCTCCACCAAAGCTGTAATTACACGCCCTAATGTTAGTAAAGACTGATTAATGTTTCCAGCTTCACGGGCCCTCTTGTCAACAGCACCTGAACGTCCAATATTCTCACTACCAGCCAGATCAACCAGGTTCAATTTCCCTGTTTTCAGGAGCTCCTCACCATCCACTGAATTCTCTTTGATGTGCACAGTGATTGAGAAGACTGTATGTGAACGGCTGTTGACATAAAAATAACAGAAATCAACAGGTAAATACATAAACTGTTGAAAGCAAATGACTCAGACACAGAGCATTTTTTGATTCTGGAGTAGCAAGTTTCAAGACCAGTACTCATAAATTCACCATGTCAGCAGACCCTATGACTGATCCTCCTGTGATCACACCAAGATTCAGGTTTGTCTGGAAACAGAGTCTGAAGTGCTGTAGCCAGCTTTCAACGTACACTTCCACCATTGTATATTAACTGATTTAATACCTTCCCACTGTCATCATTTCTTTAAAAAATGGCATTATCAGTCCTTTGTGCCATTTTAATTGATGACACTGAATATACATCACTAGCACAACTCAATCTCTCATTACAGCAGCAGCACTTCCAAGATGCAGGCCACTGCAAGCGCATTATTTACATTCTGGACTAACACAATTACTGAAGACTTATGATCGCAACAGAATCCGCAACAGGCAATTACTAACAAAATTTAGAATTTCTCAAAACACCATTATGGGCTCTCTGCCACAGAAGATTATTATTCATTTGTGAAAGTAACAAGGTTACAGCAAAAAATCATAGTGATTTGAGGGCTTTTAAGACTGTGACAAGGGTTGTGACTTGTAAAAAAAATCTGAAAGTTAAGAATTTATTACAACAATAAATACAGTGATTTTTATATCTTCCATTGCTTTAAATTACATCTGTTAGACTTGCCTGGACTGAGCATTCATCAAGGTGCCTGCAGTCTGTCTTTTGAAAGAACCTCTTTCCAGGATTGCATACACCTCATTCTTATTATCCACTGTAACCTCCTCCAAGCCATGGATGATTACTGATCCCTTCTTTGCTGCATCTTCAAAAATTCTGTAATGCACAAGACTCAAGAACCATTAAGGACACTCAATCAGTACATATCAATGTTTCTTTCAATGTCACCCCTGTGGCAGGCACATCTTGTCAAATTAGTGATACACTATTACTATTTCTGAATGAATGTGGTTATCCTAACAAGTGTGAATACTGAATCAAACAGTCTTCAAAAATATTATAGCATACCTGTATAAAGTGTGAATAAGCACAAATGCTCATCTCTAATCTACTACCATTTACGATTCTATGTCTGAGCCAATAAGATGCCTTAAGAAAACATGTACTTCCACCCCCACCACCTTCCAGTCCCCAATTCATTATTCAATAACCATCCTGGCATTCATTGCTATACAGTTTGTTACTGACAGCACTGTCAACACATCACCAATTAATTATACATATGTAAATAAATAAATCCCAGAAGCCCCAGAATTAAACCTGAACACAGTTGCCCTGACTGAAACCTTTGTTTCTCCTCACTTAAGGTAGAGGCCAGGATAAAATCCCAACATTAACATTCACTCACAGAACAGGTATTTACGTGCCACATTAAAATAAATGACACTAGGTAAAATACCTTGCCTGAGCTAAAAATATTAGTGCAGTGGAGAGACATGTTGAGACCAATGGTACATACATTGACATTTGGGTTTTATATGTGCTCTGACAAACAATAAACAATGAAGTGTTTGAAGGGGATAAAATAACAATTGCACATATCATGCAATCATCAAACGCACATACTATATTACTTCTAAAGCATCATCATACCTAAGTTTTGAAGAATCATCTGTAGGTGACAATAAGTCCGAAAGTTCTTCATTGTAGATTTCCAGGAATGACACTCGAACCGTAAATTCAACCTGTTGAATTCTTAGTTCATCAAACAAATTACTCAATGTTCGTGGAATAATTCCTGACAGAGGGTCCTGTGGGTAAGAGAACATATATACAGCACATATCACACTCAGGCAAACATGTTCACTCACATTTAAGATGTTAGTGCTGGGAAGAACCCACAACACACCTCTTTTTCTCTAAACTACTCTCCACACACAATTATTGTTCTGCTTGTTCTCAAAAAGACTGGATTCTGTAGGGACACTGACTGTTAAATTGTAAATAAAACCTTACTGATAAAATTAGTTTGCTGCATATGCAGAAGATAAACAATGAAAAATTATACTTCACATATACTACTTCAGTATTCTGTAATATACTAAACAGAACAAACGTAACACTTACAGCATCCCATGACACAGCCACATCATTTGACTTCTCTCCTTCCATAGTGAATGTTTTACCTGTACCAGTCTGGCCATATGCAAAGACAGTGCAATTATAGCCAGCAAGGACTTCACTAATGATAGGGTGGACAACTGACATATATACATCAATCTGAAACATAAGTAAAGAATTCAAGTGTCAAGTATTCTCATTACATTAGGATCAACTCAGTAAACTACTTTTGAGATTATTATGAGCAAATATATTCTCAAAAAAATCATTTCCTCTAGCAACCATGCACATGTGCAGAATATTATACCTGAATTTACATGTGAGATTGAAACAAGTGATGACAAAGGGATCTGAACATGCTTCTCAAGAATACAGTTAGACATTGCTTACAATCAAAACACAGTGTCACTAGACATTTCGTGTGCTTATCAATTGAGTTTTCCTGTATTGGACAATTAATTTCTGAATCTGTGATTAATACCTGCAGTACTGACAATATAGCTTCTTTATAAGGCCTGGAACATATTTTATCCATGCCATTTCATCCAACATTTTTCTTCCTTCAGAAAACAAAGTAGGTTTATGGGATCATTGTATGCATGTGTGTCAGTGTCCAAACACTGTCAATTTTTGAGCCAACTGACCAATTTTCAATAAATTTAGTACGAATGTTATGCTACTGGAGGCAACGCCTAATGTTTTACTTCCTAATTTCCTACAAGAAATAACACTAACTGAAAAGTCAATATAAATTACATTTAAAAAGAAGAAGAACAACAACAACAACAACAATGGTGATGACATCAAGTGTATCAAAGAAATATAAAAAAGAACAAATAAAAACACTCATACTAACTTGTCTGGAATTTGGTCCAAATACTCGATCAAATGCAAAAGTTCTCGTACTTTTATCCACCGCTCTCTCTTTAACAACAACTTCTCGGTTGTTGGGGCAGTCTACAATGTTAAGAGACTTCATACTTTTTTCAAGTGTGTTCAGAGGTCTGAAAATACAGGAAACATTATCAATCACATGAATGTGTCAACTGCAAATACAAAGCATCATAGTTCTTCTGGGAAGTTATACAATGCATGTAAGTAATTGGCTACCGACATTAATACATTTTCCTGAAATGTTAGTAACCAGCTACAAACATACGCTGTGTAACATTCTGAACAGTGAATATCTCAGCTACACCATGGTGGAAGCCTGAAATCTCACATCAGCTCTATATACCAAATGCCTAACAAAACATAACTAGCAATTAAAACTCATTTGGTGCATTTGTATTAAGTTCACTGGCACCAACATGGAGAAATGTGAATTAAAGATGATTCTAAACAAGATTACATCTGATTTCACTTTTTTAAGGTGCCCAGAATAAGTTCTTTGCTTAACCTCAATCATGTACAAAACAGAATTTCCACATCATATTTTGTCATAATAATCAATTAAGATCAAATGTTGGATGTTTTCCAAACAGCTCTAACAAAGCCTACAGTTTCTTCCAAACCAAGCAGTCACAGCATATGAACAGGAGCAAAGTTAAAACCTGAATTACAGCATCTTCAATACAGCAGGCCTAAACCCTAAGCAAGCTGTCTCTTTTTTGTACCTCCTAACCTACATATTTAAAAGAGTTTCAGTGTGGTTTCAACTGCATTTCCTCATACATAACAATGACCTGCCACCAGCCAACTACTCTTACAATGGTATTAATACTTCACATAAAGAAACTGGCCTTCATAGTTGGATGAAGTAGGAATAGGAACAATCAAATTGCTGTGCACGCAAACTAACGATAACACTCCTACTAGAAAACGCACACTGAATGTATTAACTCAAGGTAAGTTCAGCATGCTTTGCAGCAAGGACATTCATGAAAGTAGGAACTTTAAAATTAATTTGCTTTGCTATTCTCCATGCCATCACTTCACATGGAGCACTGTAAAAATATTCCATTGCCAATAAAAGAGTGTTTAACATTCACGAGTGCATCAGTAGAATTACGGGCAGAGTTAAAACACAAAGGTCTTTGGAGATAGATACTTAAGAAACTGAATATTGTTTCCCCTTCTTGGAAAATGTTTACTCCCATTCCTGTTACAAGGGATAATATTTTAATATATATATATATATATATTTGTGTGTGTGTAAATGTTGTATTATATATATATATATATATATATATATATATATAATACAACATTTACACACACACAAATATAACGCAATATAAACACAAGCCATACAAACGGAATCCATAGGCCAAAACTAGCATTACTACACCATCGAAATACATTCCATATTGGACTCTAATTATTCAATTAAATTTCTGTGACGCCTCATTGCCATTATATAACATTATCGAAGTCGATTATTGCGTCACATGCTTCTACTCTGCGGAATTTCCTTTCTTTGAAAGTTTCATTAGTGTATTTTTATTAGATGTCGGAAAAGAGCGGCAACGAGGATATATATTTACACGCGCACTAAATACTAAATTATAATTTGTACTAAACATCGCATATATATTATGACTTTCCAATATCCATTGGTTAGTTCTGTAAACCACACATGCATTGCAGATAAATTTCAATACAAGATTAAGTTTAAAAATTCACTCACCTAACTCTGACAAACACTTGAATGTTTTGGTTTCTCTCCTTTTGCTGTTTGCTCGTCATTATTCGAGAATTCACACAACACTTTTTCTTAAAAAATATCTGTAATCCCTCTTTTGAAAATAAACCATTAAATATGACAAAGGAAATATCACCTAACAGCCCGACAAAGCCGTTACTTTCGAATTCATCTACGGACACTGCCAAATATAACCAAGAGCCAATGAAATTACTCTTTCGGACTTTCGGATAACATGATTCGTTTCTTGGATATCAAAGATGAAAGAGCGTGCCATGAACCTGGTCTGTGAGATCTATATATATGTGACTGCGCATCTATCCATGTTGACACCGTGATTAGAGTAATCCGTGTATATGTCTAAGAGAATATAGTACGTTTAACGGCAAACGAAGAAGAAAAATGTTGGAATGAGTTGCATCCTGATGCTTTAACGTAATGGCGGCTACAGTGAGGGTGTTTTCCAGAGTGGGAAGTCAATGTTCGTACGATAATGTGTTGTATCCTTAATTTCCATTGAACTGGACTGTTTTCTGGTCATTTACTTTCACTATGACACATATGTTAGAGATTGTGTCCTTGTAGGCTTTCTAAGGTCATCTATTTTATGCCTCCACGAAACAAAGAAACTATTTTGTGCTGCAGCTGCTGTTTGTTACATTTTAATAGTGAAATTCGCATGCATTAATATTATGTTTGATTTACTTTTGTGTTGTGTAATAGTTATATGTTTCAATATTTGTACTTGAATATGAATGTCAACATGGAAATAAACTTTGAAGTTAACCGAGATCGACGACCCCACCCTTTTTTCTGTAAACGTCACTTTCAGTCGCTTTTACGCCATTGTTTGCTTGGTTACGTATTTCATATTAAGTTATATCTTTTTCAGGGCCGAAGTTTAACAATGTTCGAACAAATTACACAGCCACACGTTCCAATCTTAAACTTAACACTACTACTAAAGTAATATGTCAAGGATTCACAGGTAAACAAGGAACCTTTCATAGCAAGCAAGCTATTGAATATGGAACTAAGGTTGTAGGAGGTGTGTCTCCAGGAAAAGGTGGAAAAACTCACATGAACCTACCTGTATTTAATACAGTAAAAGAGGTATGTAATTTAATTATATATTATTGTAATCCTTTACTGTGTGTTACTGTAGTTGGTTTTGGACTATTCAAACATTTATGAAGTAACAAGCATTAAATTTTGCATATTAAAACAATCGGTTAAGAGACCATAATAATACTTTGTTTTTATGTTCAGTGTGCAGATTTTTTTACATTTGAGTCAATTCCTCGTGTGTAGGCAAAAGATGCAACAGACGCAGATGCGACTGTTATCTATGTGCCACCCCCAGGTGCAGCAAATGCTATTATTGAGGCTATTGAGGCCGAAGTGCCACTGATAGTCTGTATCACAGAAGGAGTTCCACAACATGATATGGTAAAGGTGAAGCAACTGCTACTGAAACAGTCTAAATCCCGCCTTGTTGGACCCAACTGCCCAGGTGTTATTGCTCCCGAACAGGTAGAATTATTTTGTTTGTAGGTTAGAACAGTTTTATATGTCAGAAGTACTCTTGCTGTATCATATTCAATGTAACGTTTCCATTGTGCAAGGTATGGTGAATAAGTGGCTTCTTGCACATTCTGTTTTAGTGTTTTTCCTTCAGGCGAAAAGGACGTACATGTAATGAGACAACATGGTGCTGTTCATCTTTTAAAGGTTAAATTGTAACATTTAGTAATTGGGTGTGAAGGCACAGAAATGGAATCAGCAATATCTTTGCCAGCTGAGTAATCTTCACCTTTTTAATGGTGACCCGGCATTCTGTAGTTGTGATTGTTGGGGTTATTACTATTTCTGTTATAATTCAGTGACACTGTTAATACCCCAGAGTATGTAACATTGAAGGATAGGATGATGAATGTGTACTGAAGTGCACAGGACATAGAAGGAAGCAGTTGTGCCCTGATGTGAGATATAGTACAAGCAACTGCATGAGAGACTGAGGATAGAATATCTGATGTCCTGGCTAAAATCTGAAGTGAGCATCTCTGGAATGCTAGTCTGAGGCATTCACAGAGTCAGTTTGCTTGTTAGTAGAGAACAATTTATATAAGGGAAATTTATATTTTTGTGCCAGTGTACCAGCAGGCACAACTAGTGTACACCATACAGTCTGTCCACCGAGACAGTAACTGCTTGTACCACACTTGCTTTAAACTTCACGGGGTGACATTAGGAAGGTTATTAATTGACACAATTGTTGGGTTGGCATTCTGCCCAGTTGAGGGCATATTCTTTCTATATTACATGAGGACCGAGTCAATTGCTTCATTGTATGCATGAGTCAATCCAGTAGCATGCATATGTAGCACAGCACCTTATCAGTAATGTGCTCAACCTTACACTGGGACCCAGAAAAATGTCACCACAACCTTCAACCTGTTATGAGGCATATGAAGGTCATTTCACAACGTATCTCTTACAGGATCCTTCATTGACGCAAAGCTCATACGGAGAAGTGTGTAGCTTCGAATGGAAATTAATTTGAAGGGTATAACATGAAGATACTGTAATGTCAGTAATAAAGTAAATTTTTGAAACTAGTCTTATTATTTAATAGCCAGATGGCACACTTTACGCAATTGAATATCATCTTTCACAGTATCAATCTAAGTGTCAAATTTTCTTCTTCCTTCCAGGTATAATTTTATTGTGACTTGGATTTTTTTGTTTCTAGTGTAAGATTGGAATAATGCCTGGCCACATTCATCAGCGTGGAGTTGTGGGTGTTGTTTCACGATCAGGAACGCTGACATATGAGGCTGTGCATCAGACTACGCAGGTAGAAACCATTATTTGTTCCACTGACTGCCATTGTTGTATATGTTAAGCTTGTATAGATATTTCTTTTTATTCTACATGCAGTAACACAAAGCTCTTCAATTGGACAGGTTCTGCCTAGGTACTCATTAACATACTGTATCACTGTTCAAACCGGTTTTAGATGTGGAAATGGATGGTTATGTCTTGTTGAATGTTAACAGTTTCAAAACTCTTTAACTTTTGCTTTGCATTGTGGCTAAAGTTAAAAGTAGTGATAATCTATATGTAGACATTACATTGTCTGCTGTGCCCTAAATCTTGGAATAATATGATGATAGGTAGTAGTATAGGTGCAGAAGTTGCTCGTTTTAGGCACTTGGGGCAAAACCACAAACTACCACCACCAGTAGTGTATTGGGAAACCCAAATTAACAGCCATTCCTAGGATACAGGGAAACCTGACTCAGTAAAGACCCATCATTCTGAGAAAATCCAAACTTTTAACTGTCAGGATATAGGGAATGCCCAACCAATAGCTACTGCTTAAGGGTAAAACCCAAAGTTGTTCTTGAAACTGCAGTGCAGGTTTTTCTGCATGAGTATAATAATGGAATGTTTTTTCTGTTATATCAAAGGTTATTTAAGTGAAAATTTATACAAATAGTGTTCTGATTGGCTGGTGAAATTATTCAGTAAAAGCTATCCTTATTGCAAAAGCTCACTAACACTGTTGTCCTGTAAGGGAATTCTACAGCCCACCCTAAACATGTCTTGTATTTCACCTTGGTAGTATCCTCCAGGATGATATGAAAGGATACAGCAGACAGGTGTAGTGATAACATTTTAGACTTCTGCTCAGAAGGTGCCTACTTTAATTTTCAGCTTGAATCTCAGCTATCTTGAATTTTTTCTTGATTTTTATCAGTTCCTTTAAGCAAATGCTTGTACCTCAGTTATGCTATGGCTTCTTCCTTCTGTATCCTTTCCAGGTCATCAGTCTCTCATTTCATGCTGTATAGTCCTAGCTGATAACACTGTAAAATAACCAAAGATAAAGAAAAGTTCATATATAAATACACTGTACTTAGTTACTGAGTCTGATTTTGGGGAAAGACAAACCTGAAACATACAAATAAGTTATATTACACGTGACATTAAAAAAAAAAACTTCAAGAAAAGGTACAAAAATGTATAACACATACAATTTTTCCCCCCTTCCAAGTTCACTGAAAATCAAAAAGCATTTTACTTAGTAATCACAAGTCTTCTTTGCCCTTGTTTAGCAGTTTCATGTCACAGGAGGTGTTGGTACCAAACTCTTCACACTTAAAGATTCTCATTGTTTCTTCTAGTCATTTAGAGAACACTAAACATGGTAAGGGAGTCTTATAGAAACTCTATTAACAATGAAAATTGCGGATCATGGCACAACCACCTCAACAGGATTGAGTGTCAACTGTGCAACCAACAGTGGTGAACAGGACTGTGAAGAAAGTTTCATCATAATCAACTCAAGATGAGTAACACAACAGCTAAGCTTTACTGGGAAACAAGATGGTTAAAGACTTGGCTGTCAGTTTCAAGCACTAAAATTGCCCGTTTGGTAAAATGGGAAACAGATTAACAATATAAACCTGCATGAATTCCACTGTGTACGTTTCAAAATATTTTAACCCTCTCGCTGCCTTGTACCATCAGACAACTACCCGCTATAAGTGTAAAGGTGATAAATGCATTGCACAGAAAAAAGATAATACAAATGTGTGTTCTGAGACTGAAGGATAATTCTTTCCTTTTAAATTGCCATAGTTTGGGTTCTTAGAAAATGTGTGAAACAGAAAAAGTGTGGGGAAAACAATTTTTTAAAATATTTTTGAAACCTGAAACAAATTTTTGTCACGATAGGCAGCGTGAGAGACTTTCAAAACTTTAAACTTCTATGATAGTCGAAAAACTTTACACTTGAAACATTAATAAATCTGTACTCTCACCATTTAGCCAAGGGTACCACTTACACAGGATAGGTAAAAAAACAATAATTTCCTACAACAATCTTCAGACAAGAGTAACATGTCATTATGAAACTCATTATTTCCTTTAAACACTGATATGCCATACTCACTACCAGATATTGACAATTACTCTACTACTAACCCCATGGAGGAGATTTCTTGAGGAGTTAGTCTGTCTTCAGTGTCAAATTCCCTGCATTTCATGGAACCAAAGGATGCATGACTATCTTAACAAGGGCCCACCACTTGTCCCTCTCCTGAGCCAAATGAATCCAATCCATTGCCTCCAATCCTACTTCTTTAACCTTTATCCTACGAATGCACCCGATCCTTTTAAATCGGCATCTTACGAACGCTCAAAATGGGTGCGCTGCGTGCTGCGGCCATTTAAATCCTCCGAACAGTCATGTACAGGCTTAGAATTATAGCCCCACATGCTATCTCCATTTTATATAATGTTTTGTGGTCAGTTTCGCGCTCCGACCACTTTACCCAGTTATGTACATATGCACATCATGAATAGCAGTTTCTAGGCACCCTGTAATTTTCGAAACCTCGTCTGTTTGTTTTCATGCTAAGCAACTGACTCACTTCCTTCTGAAGAGACTAGCGTGGATTGCATTTCGTTCATCCAGAAGTTCGACCACCCACATTTCACAGTGCAGCCTCATTCACTCTGCCAAGCGTTGCTGTTACAGGAAGTCTCTTCCTGAAGGCGTGCTTCGAATAAGAATTTTCTTAGTGTGTATCCCGCTCGCACTCCAGCAGACTGTGTCATTCAGCTATATAATTTACAGTTTGTGATGATTAGCCAAAACACAGACACACTTTATTTCGAGCGTCGCAGGATATATTACTATTAAAAGGGACTAAGTACCACCTGTCTGTATATGATAAAATGCAAATGCTAAATTTTCAGTGTTACTTTTCAGTTCAGTTTCTGCCCTATTCGAGAAGGACGGTTTGAAATCTAAGATAAACAGGATGCATAAATTTGCCCATACAAATTAATATAGGTAATTACTGGAAGTTCAGTGAGATAACGATTTTCTCCTAACTTACTACAAGTCAGAAGCTTCGTTCGCAAATTCCACTGGGCTTACAATTCCGATTGCAGTTTGATATATGGAAATATACAGACAGATCTGTAAATATTAGAGTGATAAACCAGCTGAAATAATATGGCTTTTCAATGCGTTACCACCTGTTCCAACTTCATAATAATAAGCCGGACTGAATGTTAATTTCTGAGTCAGCACCCTGCAATGTCTGTGCGTAAGAGAGCCGGGTTCCTGTCCCCAAACCAGATATCTGAAATGGTTTGGGAAAGCGAGAGTGAAGAAGTGGGGGTGTCGAGCGACTGCATCATTTATTTAGGCAATGGAATTTTATGCATTTTTAGACAACCGCTGAAATATTTCTGTTTTAGTTACTCTTTCCTTGACGGGCTAAGAAAATATGTAGACTCGATTCCTCTTCGTAAAAAATATACTGGAAATGATGGCGCAAGTCGGTAGACTGTAACAGCACTCAACGTTTGGTCAGTCTCAGTTCATAACGGAGACGCAGCTAAAATGTCGCGTGTGAA
>Ga0209755_10003364_pt1 | contig 20154 bp, 17 predicted proteins | sample TergutCo191P1_FD_187301 | JGI IMG/M metagenome (GOLD analysis project Ga0209755, IMG submission 187301) | Cornitermes sp. P1 segment gut microbial communities from Petit-Saut dam, French Guiana - Co191P1 (SPAdes) (version 2) | ecosystem: Host-associated > Arthropoda: Insects > Digestive system...
TAAAAAACCGATTGTGGTTTTGTCATTTAGTTCCGAATGCAGTTCGTAAATTTCGCAGTTCAAAATTTCGCCCAAAGCATCGGCAAAAACTTTTGTTTTTTTGCTACGACTGTAGTAGAGTATCATCTGCTAACTCCTACGAAAAATTCTTAGACTTAATTTTACCATCACGTTACAAAAAAGAAAAGGGGAAAATTATTTTGTCACCCATTTTGTTAAATATAGGGATTCTTATTGCGGGATTCGCACTGCTTATCAAGGGTTCGGATATTTTTGTAGACGGAAGTGTAGGCATTGCCGAAAAACTGCGTGTACCCAAGGTAATCATTGGGCTAACAATTGTTGCGATGGGTACAAGTGCGCCTGAACTTGTGATTAGCGTAACCGCTTCCATGCGTGGCTCAAATGCACTTGCGGTGGGAAATATCGTAGGCTCAAATATTTTCAATCTAATGTTTATTATCGGGCTGTGTGCCATTATTGCGCCAATTGCGGTTAAGGTTAAAGAAATTCACATGGATTTTTGGCTATCCATTATTGCGGCGGCGTTGCTACTGGGGCTAAAAGTCTTCGGCGGTGAGTATATTCCACGTTGGGGCAGCATGATGCTTGTGCTGATTTTTATCGTGTACATGGCGTTTTTGGTTCGCAAAGCCGTTAAAAACCATGAGGACTCGCCGGAAGACTCTTCGAAAAAAGTTCGTTCCATGCCGTTTTACATTCTTATCGCAATTTTCGGGCTGTCGCTTGTAATAGGCGGCGGGCATCTTACGGTGGAAAGTGCAACATTTCTTGCGGAGGCAATGAATATTTCGCCCAGAATTATTGGGCTAACAGTAGTCGCAATAGGCACATCCTTGCCAGAGCTTGTAATTTCACTGGTGGCGTGCAAGAAAGGCGAAAACGAATTTGCGCTGGGAAATATCATAGGCTCAAACATCTTCAATATACTTTTTGTACTGGGCGTTGCAGGGGTTGTTGCGCCGCTTCAAATAGACTCTGCCCTTACAGTAGACACCGCTTTCCTGATTATAGGAAGCCTGTTCGCAATACTTTTCGTATACACACGAAAAAAAATCACCCGCCGTGAGGGAGTTATAATGGCGGGTTTGTACGTTGCCTATATGCTTGCGGCGATTTTCAATTTAATGCCAAACTTTTTCGAATGAACTGGTTAGTCACACCAACCACTTCGTTTTGAAAATTTCACAGCAAAAACTGTGAAGCATACAAAAGAAGAAAGCCGGGTGCGCCAAGAATGCCCACAATAAGCACGGTAAGGGCATTTATTCCAACAGAAAGCCCAAAGCCCGCAAACAAAAAGTTAAACAGCAAAATGCCCCCTACCCCGCACACAGAGTTGCGAATTACGCTAACAAGCCACCTAATTTGCCGTGTGTAAAAAAGGTAGGACAAAAACCCAAACCCCAGCGCAAGCAAAAACCATAAAAACGCATTCACAAAAATTCCCCCTCGCAGGATGTTTCCCGTTTCATTGCAAAATTTCCCCCTTATGTTTCCACTTTCATTGCAAAAATTCCCCTTATGTTTCCACTTTCATTGCAAAAATTTCCCCTTGCAAGATGTTTCCTTTACACCTGTCCTCCGTGGACAATTCCTCTTTCCTTGCACAGGTTCAAATAGTATTGGTACTTGAGATTTGCGGCTTTCAGTTCGTATACCAAGCTGTCTACAAGAATTGCGTCCGTTGTGTGGTCGAAGCAATTATGTAGAAACTCCATATCGCTTCGTACAGCCTCAAGGGCGGCAACAATTTCCATATCCTCACGAGTGAGACGCTTTGTGTGTTTCTTTTTTTTTGCATCTTTTTCCGTTAGCATTCCAGCATTCGGAAATGCCATAGATTGAGTGCTTGTCATGGTTGTTTCCCCTTTCGTAACTGTTCTGGTACTAGTATAGTCACGAAACTGGGAATTTATTCCTTGTATGTAGGGGGGGCTTTTTTTGTGGCGAAATATTTTATTCCATCAACTCACATATTCGATTTTTTGCCGCTTCAATAAGACCGTACGTGCGCCGGATTTCATCAAGTGCGTCTATGTTTTCAGCGGAAAAATGAAAAATGAAACCGTCGTCAATCGGGATAACCCTCACTAAAACGGGTCGGTCAGGCGGCTGTGTTTCGCAAATTTGAAACCATTCATAGCTACGAACTTCGCCGCCGATGTAAAGCGTGGCGTTGTGATAGGCAAAGCTCCCTAATGAAAGCCCGGGGACACCCGCACCGGTAGACCACGAATACCCAAGCGAACCTCCGTCATCACGAAAGTCGTTACGAAAATGCACACGCCACAGCCCGAGGGCAGTTCTGCGAAGCATCGCAAACTCCCCGCCGTTTCGCTCGGAGAAAATCACACGAAACCGCTCGCCGCCATGCCGCCCAATCCATAGGCTGTAAGATTGCGAAAATTCGTCAATTCGTACCGTCTCATGAAGCCCGTGCACTGCCAGCATTATGCCGTAGAAATTAGCCCACAGTGCGATAAACATTGCTGTAATCGCCAAAAATGTGAAAAATTTTTTGCGAGATTTCAGCCAATCCATTCCATCAACTCACCCACGGGAATTTTTTTTAGCTCGCAAACGCCGGGTGCAACGGGAATTACTTCCGTTATTGTGTCCGCCGTGCGTTTTTTGTCCGTGAGTGCGGCTGTGAAAATTTTTTCTGCGGGGAAATTTGTTTCACGAGGGAGTTCGAATTTCGCCAGCAACTCTTCCAGTATGGTAAGGCATTCCGGTGGGCAAACGCCTTTTTTTACGGCGGCTCGAGTTACCATGTGCATTCCGATAGCAACCGCCCTGCCGTGTGAAACTTCGAATCCGGAAAGATTTTCTATAGCATGGCCTATTGTGTGGCCGAAATTTAGAAGCTGTCGCTCGCCGGTGTCGAATTCGTCTAGCTGTACTATGTCACGCTTTATTTTCACGTTTGCGGCGATAAGTTCCGCAAGGTTTACGTTAGGCGATTGCAGTTCCCCTAGCAAATTGGAACTACGAATCATGCCGTGTTTGATGACCTCTGCCATGCCGTCTGCAAAAATTTCTGCGGGCAAAGTTTTAAGTGCGTATGGGTCGCAAATTACGGCGGTAGGCTGAAAAAACGCACCCACAAGATTTTTTCCCGCCGGGATGTCTACAGCGGTTTTGCCGCCCACAGAGGAATCCACCATAGCCAAAAGTGTTGTGGGAATTTGCACAAAGGGTATGCCGCGCAGATAAGTTGCCGCAACAAAACCTGCCAGGTCGCCAACTACGCCGCCGCCCAGCGCAATAATCGCATCTGTGCGGGTAACTTGGCTTTCTGCAAGCCAGTTCGCAAGTTGAAAAAATTGCGCCGCACTTTTGGATTTTTCGCCGGGGGGAATGGTATACGAAATCACAGCCGCATTTATACCGGAACCCGAAATGGTATTTGAGAAGGTGTCGGCAATAGCATCCGCAACTGCTTGCTCGTACAGCGGCGCAACATTTTTATCCGACACGATTGCAAAAGTTTTTGCGTGCGGCAAAACAGACGCAAGAATTTCTCCCGTCTTCGCCAAAATTCCGTTTTCTATATGAATGCCGTACTCGGAAGATGAAGTTTTAACTTGTACCGTCACGGGCCGTCTACCTCCCGTTTTCTGTCGCTACCCTCTGCAAGCAACCGGCGAAGTTCCAGCCCATTGCCCGCTTCAAGCGCACTGCGGTATTTCTCTGCCGCTTCAATAAAATGCCCGATTTCATCCAGCAAAAAGTTTTTATTTTCCAAAAAAAGTTCCGTCCACATATCCGGGTCTAGGCGGGCAACACGTGTCATGTCACGGTAGCTTCCGGCGGAATACCCTTTGTGGCGTGACGCAGTTGGGCTTTTCACAAACGCATTTGAGATAATATGCGGCATTTGCGATGCAAAGGCGATTATCTCATCGTGTTCTGCCGCAGATGCCACGGAAATTCGCCCAAAGCCCAAAGGTTTCAAAAGGCGTGAAATATCGTCCAGTAGCTGAATATCATCGTTTGTTGGCGGCACAATTACCATTGGCTCGCCATCGAACAAGTCGTCTCGGCTGTGTTTGAATCCCGAGCGATGCAACCCCGCCATGGGATGCCCGCCCACAAATGTAAACCCATGCGCCGCCGCCACGGAAAACAGTTCCGCACAAACACGCCCCTTTGTGCCGGCGCAGTCTATAACGATTTTGCCCCGCAGAAATTCGGCTTTCTCCCGCACCCAATTAATCACACCTTGCGGAAAAACGGCAACAAGAACTACATCGCAAGTTTGCAAATTTTCATCGGTTAACTCATCATCAATTGCTTCTGCGATTTTTGCGAATTCGAGAATCGAGCGGTCTAGGTCGCTTCCAAGCACGGTGATGCCCGGGGTTCGCTTGTATGCTTTTGCAAGCGAACCGCCAATCAATCCAAGACCTACAACTCCAACACATTCCATTTCGCAACCTACAACTCCGACGCATTCCGTTTCGCAGCCTACAGCTGTCATTCTGCCAACGCCTCTCTCAAGCGGTTGATTCGCCTTGCCAGTTTTGCAAATTCCTCCGGCGTTAGCGACTGTGCGCCATCGCAAAGGGCGTTTTTCGGGTCGTTGTGAACCTCAACTATAATGCCGTCTGCGCCTGCGGCAACCGCCGCCAAAGCCATGTCCGGCACAATGTCTGACCGCCCTGTGGCGTGGGATGGGTCTACAATAACGGGCAAATGAGTTAGACGCTTCAAAATAGGCACGGCGGATAAATCCAGCGTGTTTCGTGCAAAATCTTGCTCATAGGTACGAATTCCACGCTCACAAAGAATGACGTTTTCGTTTCCGTTCGCCATTATGTATTCCGCACTCATGAGAAGTTCTTTAAGCGTGCCTGCAAGCCCACGCTTCAAAAGAATCGGGGCTTTTGTAGACTTTCCAAGCTCTTTTAGCAGGTCGTAATTTTGCGTATTTCTGGCACCAATTTGAATTACGTCTATTTTCTTTTCGATAAATTCTTCGAGGTTGTGTAGGTACATTAACTCTGTAACTATGGGAAGCCCCGTTGCGGCACGGGCTTCAAGCAAAATATCCAGCCCTTCGCTTCCCATACCTTGAAAATCGTAGGGTGATGTGCGTGGCTTAAACGCACCGCCCCGCAGAAAATTAGCCCCTGCAACTTTCACGTCATTTGCAACGCCGGTAAGCTGTTCACGGCTCTCCACAGAGCAAGGACCGGCGATAAGTGCGAAATTTCCGCCACCGATTTTAGGCCCGCCAACTTCCAGCCCAACAATGGAATCTGCCGGGTGCATTTTGCGGTTGCTGGCTTTGAAAGTATCCGTCATTTCCGAAACGGACTCGACAATATCAAGGCTGCGAAGCATATCCATATCAATATTTTTTGTGTCACCGATAAGCCCCAGCACGTTTTGTTTCTCCCCGTGGAACTCACGCACGATTAGGCTTTTATCGGATAGCCATTTTATAAGATGGTCTATTTTTTCCTGGGAAACATCCGGGCGAATAATTACAATCATATGAAACAACTCCTTCGTTTGTACATTTTGGCACTCTGCGGCAGTTTTGTCAAACGGGCATTTGCAAAACACATCCGGTTAGTGACACCAACCAGTTCAGTTTTGCAAATGCTGTGCAAGTCATAAAAATGTAATATAATGCGGCTAGAATATGGATATAATGAGCGTGGCTTGCTTCTTTGTGAAAGAGGTATGTAAATTTGATGGATAAAATACTAATGGACGAAACTGGGCTTAATGTCGAAATTTTACCCTCTGCAACAAAGCATGGGCAAAGCAAAGACGATATTATTTCTGCTCTGTCGCAGTGCATATACGATGAAACACTTGAGGATGAGCCAAATAAAACACTTGCTATAGGATATGACCGCAATGCACGGCTACTTGAAGTAATATTTCATGTCATAACTGACGAACATATAGTGGCATTTCATTCGATGCTTTGTCGAAAATACTATGTAGAGAGGATGATGCAATAAATGAAAATAAGTGACAGATTATCTGATAAAGAGTACGAAGAATTGAGTCTTGAATATGAGAAATGCCCTCCAAGACTTTCCGGCAAGCCCGGATTCTTATCCCATATGCGTGAAATAAAACTTGTAAACGAATTGTTGCCACCTGATTATGCCAGAATTATCAATATGAAGTCCAAAGCCATGTTGATATCCCCCGCAGAGGTTATCCGGTACGCCATCCGGGAGCAACTTCTGGAAAATGCCTAGGACTTCGTGAGAGAAGAGGAAACCCAATGCTGTACGCAGTTGCTTTTATTCTCATTTTTGTTTTCATATTGATTTTGATGCCTGTGTTTGTGAAACTTGCGGCACGCTTTGATTTTACGGACAAGCCTACCGAGCGCAAAAAGCACAAGTCCCCTATCCCACTTTCGGGCGGGGCGGCTATGTTTATTGCGATGACTGTCGGCTTTTTAATTTTTGTGATGTTTGCAGATGGCGCAGACCCTGCTCTTTGGGCGGTGTTGGGCGGTGCGGGGCTAATTGTTGCCGTTGGGCTTGTGGATGACTTTTCGAAGTCGCATTTCAAGGAATTTCCTGTGTGGCCCAGGCTTGCCGTGCAAATTGCGGCGGCTACCCTTGCGTTTTCGGCGGGGGTTCGCTTCACGGGTTTTATGAATCCTTTTACGGATGTGTATGTTTACCTGCCCTTTGCTGTGCAGTATGTTTTAACGGTTTTGTGGTTTGTGGGGCTTATTACTGCGTTTAATTTTATGGATGGATTGGACGGGCTAAGTGGGCTTTTGGCGTTGGTTTCCGGTACTACTTTCTTTGTGGTGGCACTGCATATGGGTCAGCCGGAATCTGCGTTTATGTCTGTGATTTTTGTGGCGGCAGTTGCAGGGTTTTTGCGCTACAATTTGCCACCCGCCCGGGTTTATATGGGTGACAGCGGTGCGTACTTGCTGGGCTTTATGCTTGCGGCAATATCTCTGCACGGTGCGTTTAAGCAAGCGACGGTTATCTCTTTGGTAATCCCAATGCTTGCAATGGGCGTTCCCATTTTCGACAGTATTCTTGTTGTAGTGCGCCGCATTCTTGCGCACAAACCCGCCCATGTTGCGGATTCTTCAAACATCACGCATTTGCATTTTCGGCTTCTTAAAAACGGAATGAAGCCGTCTCACGCCGTAATCATGATTTTTCTGCTTAGTGCGTGCCTAAACCTTGCGTCCATCATCCTGCTACTGGCTTTCTGATGAAAGTTCTTGTGACAGGCGGCGCAGGCTACATAGGTAGCCACACAGCTACCGTTCTTCTTCAGAGCGGTATTTTTGTTGTTGTTGCAGATAGCCTTGTAAACAGTTCTGAAAGCACAATCGACGGCATAAAAAAAATTACGGGTCAAAATTTCCCGTTTTATAAAACGGATTTGTGCGACTTTGCTTCCCTTGGGGAGATTTTTGACGCACACAAGTTTGATGCAGTGATTCACTTTGCCGGGCTTAAAGCCGTTGGCGAATCTGTGGAGAAGCCCGTTTTGTACTACGAAAACAACATTGTTGCCACGTTGAACCTTTGTAAGTGTATGGAAAAATTCGGCGTGGGGAAGATAATTTTTTCGTCCTCGGCGGCGGTTTACAGCAGTGACAACGAAATGCCATTTGACGAAAATTCGGCACTTGGCGCAATTGCACCGTATCCGTGGACTAAATTCATGTGCGAACAAATTCTGCGAGATTTTGTTGCGACAAATCCGAATTTTTCGGCGGTTTGTCTGCGATATTTTAATCCCGTTGGTGCGCATCCAAGTGGAATTATTGGCGAAAACCCGACAGGCATTCCCAATAATTTGATGCCCTTTATTGTGCAAACGGTGCAAGGCATTCACAGCGAGGTAAAGGTTTTTGGCAACGACTACCCTACCCCGGACGGCACTTGCATTCGTGATTACATCCACGTTATGGATTTAGCTAAAGGACACGTAAACGCCCTGGATTTTGCCGGCAAAAACACAGGTTGCGAGGTTTTTAACCTTGGCACCGGGCGTGGCGTTTCCGTTTTGGAAATAATTAACGCATTTGAAAACGCAAACGGGCTAAAAATCCCATTTGTAATTGCGCCACGCCGCCCGGGCGACATTGCCGTAAGCTACACAAGTCCCAAAAAAGCAGAAGAGATTCTGGGATTTAAGGCTAGGCTAACCCTTGATGATATGTGCAAAGACGCATGGAGATTTGTGAATGGAGTGTTCTAATGAATTTCGGATACAAGGCATGGCTACAAAACGGCGATATTTCCCCTCCGTCTTCGCCAAAAATCGCAAAGCGCATTTTGAACCATTGGGACAATGCCGACGGTAGCATTGAGAGAGGTTATGCCGGCAAGTCCCTTTTTTGGCGCAACGGGAAAATCGGCTACGATTTGCCACGCCTTGCCGATTATGCACGGTTGCTGGCAAGCATCGGCATCAACGAAATTAGCGTAAACAACGTAAACGTGCGCCCCGATACCGCAAAGCTGCTAACAAACGAAGGACTTGCAGACCTTGTGAAAGTGGCAGACGTATTTCGCCCATTTGGGATACGGATAATAATCGCCGTGCATTTTGATTCCCCTGTTTGGCTGGGCAACCTTACAACCTCCGACCCGGCTCGTGACGATGTAGCGGATTTTTGGAGTAAAACTGCGGTGAAAGTGTACGATAAAATTCCGGACCTCGCCGGGTTTTTGGTAAAAGCCGACTCGGAGTTTCAAAGCGGACCCAACGCCTTTGGGCATACACAAGACGTGGGCGCAAACGTGATTGCCCGTGCCCTTGCCCTTTATGGCGGCACGCTTTATTGGCGTTGCTTCATTTACAACTGCTTGCAAGATTGGCGTGATACCGTAACCGACCGTCCCAAGGCCGCTTATGACACATTTTTTCCGCTGGACGGCAAGTTCGACAATAATGTAATTTTGCAGATAAAGCACGGCCCGTCAGATTTTCAGGTACGTGAGCCAAACTCGCCGCTTTTGGGTGCCTTAAAGCACACACGACAAGCCATCGAGTTTCAAGTCACGCAAGAATACACCGGACAGCAGAAAGATTTGTACGCCACGGCAGTGCAGTGGCAGGAAATTTTAGATACTCCGTTTAATGAAAACCGCACCACCGGGGATTTGATTGGCAACGAAATTGAGGCAATCGTTGCAGTTGCAAACACGGGCGATGACGAAAACTGGTGCGGGCATCTACTTGCCCAGGCGAATTTGTTCGCCTTTGGGAAGATGGCGTGCAACCCTGCACTTACGGCACGTGCCGTCACGGAGGAATGGGCTACGCTCACATTTGGGCTTCCGCCGGAATTTCACACACCCCTTGTGGATATGATGCTCGCATCACGAAGCACGTATGAAAAATACACAACGCCCCTTGGGTTATGCTGGATGGTTAACATTCACCATCACTACGGCCCCAGCCCGGATGGTTACGAATACATGAAATGGGGGACGTATCACCGTGCAGATACGAAAGCCATTGGCGTTGACCGCACACGAAAAGGCACTGGATTTACCGCACAGTATCAGCCTACCGTGCGTGATATGTACGAAAACGCCTGCCCTCAGGAGTTGCTGTTATATTTCCACCGCCTGCCATATGATTATCGGCTTGCGTGCGGGCGTACGCTTTTGCAGTTCATCTACGATTCGCACTTTGAGGGCGTGGAGGAAGTGGAAAACTTCATCCAATTTTGGGAAACGCTTCGTGGCAAAATCCCGGACGAAACACACGCCCACGTGTGTGAGCGTTTTGCCATGCAACTTGAAAACGCACGGGAATGGCGTGACGTAGTAAATTCATATTTCTACCGAAAAACCGGCATCCCGGACGAGATGGGGAGGAAAATATTCGTATGAAAATAGAGCTTCCCGCAATTTTTAGTGACGGAATGGTTATTGGCAAAAATGCGAAAATCTGGGGCTGGGCGCAAGCAAACAAACCGATTAGCGCAGAATTTTGCGGCAAAAAATACGAAACCCTTGCAGACCGCACCGGTCGTTTCGAATTTACCGTAAAATCGAAAAATTTCGGAGGACCGCACAATCTTACAGTGGCAGACAAAACCATTTCGGATGTGTATGTGGGACACGTTTGGCTTTGCGCAGGGCAGTCCAACATGGAGGCACCTCTTGCACGCTCCCGCCCGAACTTGGGTGAATACGTGCTGGACGACCCGCAAATTCGGATGTTTCAGGCAGAAAAAGGGCTTAGTTTCGGTCGTGTGCGCCGCAATGTAAACGGCGAATGGCGCACCGCTTGCGGCGAAGCCTTGAACCAAATGTTTGCGGTGCCGTATTTTTTTGCACGAAATATTGCACAGCGCACGGGCAATGTTCCCATTGGACTGGTTTGCGTTGCGGCAGGCGGCACTTCCATAGAAGGCTTTTTGCCGGAGAAAATCATTAGCGAATATCCGGAAGCCGCCGAAATGTTGGCATCTGTAAAAACGCCCGGCACAGTTGAAAATGCCACAAGCGACGGCGACAAAGCCGTGCGTGATTGGCACGCCACACTGGATGCGAAAGACCTAGGCCTAACCGAAAACTGGGCATCACCCGCATATGACGACTCGTTGTGGGAAAGCCGTGCGTTGCTGGATTTCACAAACTATCCGTCGCATGGCAGTGTGTGGCTTCGCAAGAAGTTTGTTCTGCCGGAGAATCCGGGAAAATACACACGTGCAACGGACAAATTCACCCTAAACTTTGGCCGGGTGGAAGACAGCGTAACGGTGTATATAAACGGCGAAAAGGTGACAAACGTCGGGTATATGTATCCGCCGTGCAGGTGTGACATTCCGGCGAGTTTTTTGCGTGAGGGCGAAAACACTGTGGCCGTGCGGGTGATAGGTGATGTTCACAATCCACGCATTGTGCCCGGCAAGGAATATGCACTCATTCACCCGGGCGGGCGCATAGACCTAACCGTGGAAAAATGGAAATATTGCGTTGGTGCGGAGGTTGCGGCGTGTGTGCCGTCCCCGTGGTTTTTCAGCCATCCCTGCGGAGTTTACAATTTCATGCTTGCGCCGCTGTTGGGTTACTCCGTGGAGGGGCTAATCTGGTACCAGGGCGAATCCAATACAAATCGGCCGCATTCGTACAAGACGCTTTTCAGCCGATTTGTTTCGCATATCCGTGAAAATTTCGGCAAAATTCCGGTTATCTACACACAGCTTGCAAACTACATCGACCCGCACAGCTACGACACCGTGGGCGGTTTTGGCGCACCCGGCGGATACTGGGCGGTACTGCGTGAGCAACAGCGGCAGTGCCTATCCATCCCAAACACGGCAATGGCGGTGACAATAGATTGCGGCGAATATAACGACCTGCACCCGTGGGACAAAAAGACCGTGGGTGACAGGCTTGCACTGCACGCACGGCGTATGGTGTACGGCGAAGATATTGTATCTGACGGGCCTGCGGTTGCGAAAGTTGTGTACATCCCGGAGGATAAAAAAATAGTGGTACACTTTGCCAACGGCGAAAGCCTGTGGGTAAAAGACGGGCATCCCACAATCATGGTTTTGTACACAGATGGCACAATTCACAACCTGTATGCAGCCATTTGCGGCAACACCCTTGCCGCCCCTGTGGGAACCAAGGAGCCACGTGCTATCCGTTTCGGATGGGCAGACTGCCCGGTTACGCCGCTATACAACGCATATGGTCTACCCGCTTCACCTTTTGAAGAAGTGATAAAAAAGTGATAAAACCGTGGGGCGTTGCCCCACGGTTTTATGTTAGCTTGTTCAATCCAATTTCCATGCGGCGTAGGGTTTCGGCTTTGCCCAGCAATTCGCAAATTTCTGTTGCGCCGCAGGGTGTTGTTGGTTTGCCGGAGAGTGCGGTGCGCACAGGCCACAGGATTTGCCCGTTTTTCATATTGTTCGCCTGGGCAATTTCCGTTACGGCGGAAAAAAGCGCATCGTGAGTCCAATCCGCCAATGTAGAAAATTTTTCAATTGCTAATTTTAGCGAAACCGCCGCAACCTCTGCGTCGGTTTTCATTTTTTTGTGGGTGTACAGCTCTATGTTATAGTCCGGCAAATCGTCAATGAAATCCACAAGCTCGGCGCAATCTTTCACAAAAGTTACACGTGATTGCGTCATCTTAGCAAGTGCGGCATAATCTGCGCCGGGCAATTTTACGGCGGCGGAAAGGAATGGCTTCGCCATTTCGGCAAAAACTTCCGGCGGCAAAATTTTTATCTGCTCGGCGTTAACCCAGCGCAGTTTCTCGATATCAAACTGCGACGGCGATTTGCTGATGTTTTTGGGTTCGAATATTTTTTCCAAATCTGCAAGTGAAAATATTTCGCAATTATCCGCCGGCGACCATCCAAGCAAAGCGGCGTAATTTACAATCGCCTGTGGCAAAAACCCGTCCGAGAGAAGCTGACCGATTGAAGCGTCTCCGTTACGTTTGGAAATTTTTTGCCCGGCGGCATTTTGCAATAGCGGCAAATGCACAAAAACAGGCACGTCCCACCCCAATGCTTCATAAAGTAGCTTGTACTTTGGCGTGGATGTGAGATATTCGCTACCACGTACAACATGGGAAATTTTCATGGCGTGGTCATCTATGACATTTGCAAAATTATATGTTGGCATACCATCGGATTTAACAAGGATTTGGTCTTCCATTTCGCTGTTGTTGATGGTGATTTCGCCAAAAACTTCATCGCAGAAAGTGGTTTTTCCCTCCGGGATAAGCTGGCGTATTACATAAGGCTCGCCGCCGGAGAGTCGCCGCTCAATTTCTTCCGCCCCAAGTTTGTAGCACTTGCGGTCGTATTTTTCTATACGCAAGGAAGATGAATCCGGCTTCGAGATAGTGGCATTTGCAGACTGGTCTGCGGAATTTATGGCGCACTTTTTGTCGCAGAAGCAGTAGTAGGCGTTGCCGTTTTCCACAAGGCGTTTAGCATGGGGAAGATAGTCCGCCTTGCGCTGGCTTTGTACATAAGGTCCGTACTCGCCGCCAATTCCCGGGCCCTCGTCAAATTTTAGGCCGGTTTTTGCCAGCGTTTCGTAGATGGCTTCCGTTGCGCCCTCTACAAATCGTTCGCTGTCTGTGTCCTCTATGCGTAGGATGAAAACGCCATCATCGGTGCGTTTCGCAATCAAATATTCATACAAAGCCGTGCGCAAATTTCCAATGTGCATAAAGCCCGTTGGGCTGGGTGCGTAGCGTGTGCGTATCATGGGAACAACTCTCCTTTTTTAGACCTTGGGAGCAATGCCCCCAAATCCCCACAAGGAGACGAGTCCCCTTGACCACTACCAAAAAAGTGCGCACGGCGCACAGCGGAAACCGGTGACACGGCTTCGAGCGTTCGCATTCTCTCGAAGCCCGGTTCGGTTTCCTAGCGTACAAAAAACCGCACAAAGTGCGGTTTTTAACTACAGGCACCAGTCGGATTTGAACCGACGAATAACGGTTTTGCAAACCGCTGCCTTACCACTTGGCTATGGCGCCGAGGGAAAGGGCTGTTTCCAGCCCTGTTCCATTTGTATACTTAGGGTGCAGTTACTCTTGATTGTGAATCTTCAGACCATTCACGAACGCCAAAGCCGCTTGTGTTGCTCTCGAAGTCGTTTTCGAAAACTACTGTGCCGGCAGAGTTTGTTACAACTACGTTGTCAATGTATATTGCACTACCCACGGTTCTGGGGTATTCGGTACCGATTTGCAGTCCATCGGTTTGTGCCGCAATAGCACCGGGGAATGTGAATGTGTGTCTGCTCCACTGTCCTGCGGGGCTGTATGCACGGGTAGTGGCCAAAACTTCGCCACCGTCCATAAAGTTCCAGCTGTTTGCTACTTGGTAAGCGGGGTCAACACCCACGCCTTCGCAACCGTGTAATACGTCAAATGTTATAGTGTATTCATCGTTTGTAAAATTGTGCAACAACACGATTTGTCCCCATCTGTTTACGCTGTGTTCGTGGCGCAAAACGTGACCATAGGGTTGACCTGCTACAACTTCAACGGGTTCATCGTCGCCGTTTTCATCGCCATTTTCGTCATCGTCACCGTTTTCATCTTCGTCATCGCCGTTTTCGTCTTCGTCGTCAGCATATTCTTCTTCGCCGTTTTCGTAGTCTGCATCGTCTTCATCATCGGCGGGTTCTTCGATGATAGGCTCTTCAAAGATGGGCAATTCGTCACCAAAAATTACAACTGCTGTTCCCGGAGGAATCCAGTCAACTGTTGCGCCAAGACGTTCGCTTACAAAACGCAAGGGAACCATGGTTCTCCAGTTTGTTTGGTCTTGTACGGGGGTTCCCATGTATGCGCCGGCTGCGTCATAGAGACGTTGACCAAGGGTTACTTCAACACGGGTTGCGCCATCAATGAAGATAGCTGTTTCGGTTGCTTGGTTCCACTCGATTTGTGCGCCAAGGGTTTCGCCGATAAAGCGGAAAGGAACCATTGTGCGGTCGCCTTCGCCAATGAACGGGGCAACATCAAAATCGGTGTTGGTGCCTGAAACTCCGTCTAGTACATAGGTGGTGCTACCAATGGTAAGCTGCAAAACGGATTGACCGGGCGCAGCAGGAATGTTAGCTGTGATAGGTACAGGAGTAACCGGAGTAGTTTCTACAGGAGGTGCTTCGACTGGTGCAACAGGCGTTTCAACCGGTGCAACAGGTGTTTCAACCGGAGCGGCAGCCGCAGGTGCGCCTGTTACAACAAGGTGTGCGCTTGACAAAGTGTTTGCAAGTCCAACGCCGCCAAGTACGATAGATGCAGATTCGCCGCCTGCAACGGCAGCCCAGTTAGGATGTGCAGTTAGGTCAAGGGTAGCGGTGTATGCGCCCTCTTCCAAAATATCTGCGGGCGACCATGCAAAATTCATGTTGGTCCAGTTCCAGTTATTGCCTTCGCCCCAAACCATAAGTTCAACATCGGTTTCAGGGTTGCCGGAGAAGTTCAAAACAAGGTGGGTTGCACGTGCAAAGTCGTGCATGGAAACAAGTCCGGCATTGTCATCTGTGTTGTCGGTGTTCCATCTGTGGGTCCAGTTGTTGCCGCCCACGTAGTTGAATGCACCAAGGTTAACTGTTTCCTGTGCGGAAACGGAAACCATGGTGAAAAGGGAAGCCATCATAGTAATGGCTACGAACAACGCTATAAAGCGTTTTGTCTTGCTTGTTTGCTTCATACATTTCTCTCCTTTGAGGTTTATTCTTCCACACAGGAAAAAAGCCCCCCCGTGCAAAAGCATACGTTGCTTCCATATTACAGCAGAAAATTGGAAATTGTCAAACAAAAATTTTTTTACATCGAAAAAAATATGTCCGGCGTTGATAGAACGTGCTACTTTGCGCATTTGTCCGGCGTTGATAGAACGTGCGAATTTACACACGTGTCCTCGGTGTTAATTGTGCGCTTGCGCATTTGAACTGGTTGGTGTCACTAACCGGTTCGTTTTTTTATTTCGGCAGAAAATCGTATGCGGCGATGAAAGAATGCCCACGTTTTAAGACGTTTTCACGGTACTGGGTGCGCATACTACGCGCAAAAAAGGCTGTTGCTTTTTTCGCAACTGCCCTCTTATTCTTTCCGCTCTGTTTTTTTTTAGTTATGTAAAAGGGTGGCATAGCCACCCCAAAAATTACATTTAAGCCAAATATTTACTAACGCAGTTACGCAATTTCGTAGAATCTATAGGCTTCATGAGATAATCACTTGCGCCTCGGTGTGTTAGTTCGTGCTTCATTCTCTCATTTATTTCCGATGTGAGGAAGATAACGGGTATCGATTTAAGTGCCTGATTTTGTCTAATGGAAAGCAAAACCTCAAATCCTGTTTGCTCCGGCATATAATAATCCATCAAAATAAGGTCTATCTTATTTTTTTCCAAATACGCTAATGCCTCTTTGCCGTTTTTGAACGCAAGAACATCGTGCGAATCTTTCAAAAAGGAGACAACTTCTTTACACAACGCCGGCTGGTCATCCACTACCATTACTTTTGATTTCTCCATTTCAGAATCAGCTCCCTTTTTTTTTCTAATTGCTATAATCGCAAAAATATTGTAACATATAGAAAAGGTAAAAGAAAACATAAATTTTTTTGGAGGGGATATTTTTGAGAAAACTCATCAATGAAGACTTGTCAAAATGCGTGGGGTGTAACAGGTGTATCCGTGTTTGCCCCATCGAGGGGGCAAACCGCGTTTACAGCGAGGAAGGCAAAATTTTGGTATCCGTAAACGGGGACAAGTGTATCGCCTGCGGCTTCTGCCTGGAAAAATGTCACCACAAAGTTCGTGACTTCGATGACGATACCCAAAGATTTTTTGACGACCTTGCACGTGGCGAAGCTATTTCCATCATGGCAGCACCCGCTCTTTACACAAACCCAAGAGGTGGACAACTTCTTGCCTGGTTAAAACAAAAAGGCGTCAAAAAAATCTACGATGTCTCCATAGGCGCAGACATTTGTACATGGGCGCACATCCGCACTATCGAGCAAAAAAATCCGGTTTCGGTTATCACACAACCCTGTCCCGCCATTGTAGACTACATCCTCAAATACAAACAAAACATTGTGAAGTATCTTTCGCCGGTACAAAGCCCCATGCTTTGCACTGCCATTTACATGAAAAAATACGACCGCATAACAGATGCCATTGCCGCAATTTCCCCATGTATCGCAAAGGCTCACGAGTTCGAAACCACAGGAAACATCAAATATAACATCACATTCCAACGCCTTTTCGAATACATCGACGAAAACGAAATCGAACTGCCTGCGCACACCGTTCCTTTCGACCATGCAGAAACAGCTTTCGGGCGGCTTTACTCCATGCCCGGCGGCCTCAAAGATAACCTGCAATTTTGGTTTGGAAAAGAACTTCGCATAGACCAAGCCGAAGGCCACGGCATTGTATATGAAGCAATTGATGCCTACGCAGAAGAACGTGAAGCCTTCCTACCCAAAATTTTCGACGTACTAAACTGCGGCGAAGGCTGTAACCTGGGTACCGCCGTAATCCACGACAAGAGCCGTTTCGAAACCGGCGCAATCATGGAATCGGGGCGCAAAACCACCGCCCAAGCATTCACCCGTGAAAACTACGAAAAACTCCTCAACCACTACGATACTACCTTGAACATGGGCGATTTTATCCGTCATTACAAACCCACGCCTATCACCCTACGCAAGTTTTCGGATGCTCAAATAGAAGCCGGCTTCAAAGCCATGCACAAAACCACCCATGTACAAAAAACATTCGATTGCGGTGCGTGCGGTTGCGATACCTGCCTGGAAATGGCGCACGCCATCATTGCCGGAGACAATATCCCCGATAACTGCATACAAATGTTGGTGGACGAAATCAAAGATATCCTGGATATTGCCACAACCAACGTGCAATCCGCAGATATGTTGCTGGCGGATATTTTAAGCATCAAGGAAACTTCCTCGCAAATCACCGGTCTAATGACAACGCTAAACAACAGCTTCACCAGGTTCAAAGAAATCTCCGCAAATATTCTCTCCATAGCCATGTCCACAAATCTTGTCGCACTCAACGCCTCAATCGAAGCCGCACGTGCCGGCATACACGGCAAGGCATTTGCCGTTGTTGCAGAGGAAGTGCGTGCCCTTGCATCAAAGTCGAAGCTGGTTGTATCCGCCTCCGACGAAATCTCCGATGAAGCCCTGCACGCAATCACAAACGTAAACAATCTCATCGAAAGCATCGCTGTAAACTACGACAAAGCTCATATTAGTATCTCCGTTATGAGCCAAAGTTTGAATGCAATAATTGACAGCGTTGAACACGGGAATAATGGATAAACGTGAGTTAATTTTGTTGGTAGACGATTCCGAGATAAATCTCCTAATCGTTGAAAGCCTACTGTACGGCGAATACGATACCCGCCGGGCTTTATCCAGCAACGAAATGTTTTCCATATTGGAAACATTAACCCCGGATTTGATTATCCTGGATATCGAAGTGCCAAAAAAAGACGGCTACATCATCATAGACAGATTACGGGAAAACCCCAAAACCGGAGAAATTCCCGTAATCTTCTTAACCGCATCACGTGACAACGAAACGGAAACCGCCGCACTGCGAAAAGGTGCGGTGGATTACATCCGTAAGCCCATAAACCCGGATGTTCTTAGGGCTAGGGTTGACATTCATATCAAGATGCAACGACAAAAAGCGGAACTTCTGTTGCTCACGAAGAAAGCCGAGGCGGCGAGCGAAGCGAAGTCCGCTTTTCTTGCTGTCATGAGCCATGAAATGCGCACCCCGCTTAATGCAATCATTGGCCTGTCCGAATTATCGCTGGACTCCGGCAAAATAAGCGGCGAGCTTTACTCGAACCTCATAAGCATTCGCAATTCCGGTACCACTCTTCTTGGCATAATCAACGATATTCTGGATATCTCAAAAATTGCGGCGGGTAAACTCAAATTTTTCCCGGCGAAATACGAAACAGCAGGTATGCTAAACGATGTTATTACTCAAAATATTTTGCATAAAGGTGCAAAGCCCATCAATTTTGTTTTATCTATTGACGAAAACTTGCCGTCAGTACTTTGCGGCGACGAGTTGCGAGTAAAGCAAGTTTTGAACAATATCCTCTCCAATGGGTTTAAGTACACTGCCGAGGGAATAGTAGAGTTGATTGTGCAAAGCGAAACCATCGGCGAAGACGTATGGCTTTCTGCCACGGTTAAAGACACCGGTGTGGGCATAAGCGAAGAAAATTTGAAAACGATTTTTGACGAGTATACACAAGTGGAATCCGCAATAAGCCGCAAAACTAGTGGCACAGGGTTGGGTTTATCAATATCACGGCGCATGACAAAAATGATGGACGGCGATATCACTGCCAAAAGCAAACTTGGTTATGGCAGTGTGTTTACTGTGCGCATTAAACAGCAGTTTGTACATGAGATACCTATTGGAGAAGATATAATTCGTAGGCTTAAAACATTCCGCTATTCCAGGAAACTCCATTCGGGAATAGACACTTTGCCCAAGCTGAACCTTTCTCATATGCGTGTGTTGGTTGTGGATGACACGCCTACAAGTATCAAGGTTGTGTCCGGTCTTCTCAAAAACACATACGGGATAAAGGCCGATTGTTTGAACAATGGCTTTGATGCCATTTCTGCGATTAAAGCCGAATATGTGAAGTATGATGCCGTTTTTATGGACCATATGATGCCCGTAATGGATGGTGTTGTGGCAACAAAAAAAATACGTGAACTTGGCACGGCATATGCAAAAAGCATCCCGATTATCGCATTCACCGCAAACGCCACAATAGGTATGGAAGAGCAATTTCTTTCTCAAGACTTTCAGGCGTTTTTATCAAAACCCATTGACATGGTTAATTTGGACGCAATTGTAAGGAAAATTTTGTGTGAAGGTGACATGGAAGAAGTCCTCGATAAACCGGAGGAGATAGTTCCACCAACAATCAAGGATTTGCGTATGGATGGCATTAATTTTGTAAAGGGCATTGCCCGCTTTGGCGGCGATTTGGACACATACATTGATGTGTTACACACTTTTGCGCACAATGTACCGCTTTCCCTTAAAATCGCAGAACAAACGTACTCTACGGACATTAACGAATACATTGTGGCGGTACACGGCATAAAGGGTTCGTGTTTTAGTATTTGTGCAGATGGTGTTGGTTCACTTGCCGAGAATCTGGAGATTGCCGGAAAAGAGGGCGATGCCGAGTTTGTGAAAATAAAAACGCCCCCATTTCTTGAGCAAATGCGGACGTTGATTACGCGCCTAAACGAGGTGCTTGAAGAGATTGCGGAAGAAAAAACAGATAAAGACGAACCGGATGCAGAACTTTTGGAAAAGTTGATTGATGCCTGTGAACGCCATGACATGAATGATGTGGATGAAATTGTTGCGGAGCTTACCCGATACGCATATAGCCGATTTGGTGACGTGGTGGATAAGGTACACACGATGGCGGAACAGATGGAATATGCTGAAATAGCAGATTTTTTGAAAAACCGCCAGGGTGGCGATACCCCTCCCCTTTTCTCGCCCCCTAAAGACCGTTGCCACGCCTTTAGTTGCCCTCGCAGAGACAACTGTACGGCCTCTTGCCTTTC
>Ga0209755_10003365_pt1 | contig 20150 bp, 18 predicted proteins | sample TergutCo191P1_FD_187301 | JGI IMG/M metagenome (GOLD analysis project Ga0209755, IMG submission 187301) | Cornitermes sp. P1 segment gut microbial communities from Petit-Saut dam, French Guiana - Co191P1 (SPAdes) (version 2) | ecosystem: Host-associated > Arthropoda: Insects > Digestive system...
TGTTTGCTGGCTTTTAATCTTTCTTCTAAGTGATGCAGAAAGCCGTTGTAACCTTCAAGGTTAAAAGGAACTTCGGGAATTAAAACGAAATTAACTTCGTGGCTCGCAAGCGCGGTATGCGCCGCGATAAAACCGGAATCGCGCCCCATCAATTTTACAAGACCAATACCGTTGATCGAAGATTTTGCCTCGACATGAGCGGCGGAAACAACTTTTACAGCTTCGGCGACAGCGGTGTTAAAACCGAAAGATCGATCTATCATCGCGAAATCATTATCAACGGTTTTTGGAATTCCGATCAGCGCCGCTTTGTATTTTCTCTTGTCGAGTTCTTCGGCAATATCCATCGTTCCGCGCTGAGTCCCGTCACCGCCGATTATGAAGAGCATATTCATATTAAGTTTTTGAATCGTGTCGGCAATTTTTTCAACTTCCTTTCCGCCGCCCCGCGCGCTTCCTAAAAAAGTGCCGCCGATTTTATGGATGTCATCAACGACATCCGCGTCAAGAGGTTTTAATTCAATATGATGTTCAGGTAAAAAACCAAGATAACCGTATTGAAAACCGGAAATTCTTCTAACCCCGTAACGTTTCCAAAGACAGCGCACAACCGCTCGGATAACGTCGTTCATCCCCGGGCAAAGACCGCCGCAGGTTACGATTCCCGCGTGGACATGAGCAGGCGTAAAATAGATATTTTCTCTTGGACCGGCGCGTTCCAAAACCTGATTTCTTTCAACAAACGGCTGCTCCCCCGGCAGAATAAACGAACTCAAACGTACAAATCTGTCGTCCGTAACAAAATTAGCGGTTTTATCGCCGTGAGTTTTCGACATTTCAATAGGCGATTTAATCGTCGCTTTGCCTAATTCTTCGATAGTAAAATCATATTTGTTATCCACATAAACCTCCGTTTAGATAGTTAAGTATACAATGACTTTCGGAATTTCACAACAAAGAGGATTAAGGGAATTGAGAGGGATAAAATATTTTGTAATTATTCGTAAATCTCCAAGAATGTTTGTTATTTTACTTAACTATTGTATACTGTAAATAAATTGATGCATGGAGGTACGCGATTAATGGCGGTTGCATAATTACTGTTAATGCAAAAAGCAATACGATTAATACAGCGCATGATAAGATATTGAGTAATCTACTCCTCTTATAGTATACTTAACCCATGAAATTCACACCACCAAATATGGGAAGATTTAGCCCAAATATGATTGTTGTTGTCATTGTGGGAATATTAGTGCTTATTTTACTTAGCACTAGTGTTTTTATCGTAGATCAGACTGAACAGGCGGTAATGACCCGCTTTGGCAAGTTTACCGGTATCAAGGGTCCTGGTCTCAATTTTAAAATACCTTTTGGGGTTGATCGGAATTATACGGTCAATGTCACAACTGTACAAACCGAAGAATTCGGTTTTCGCACGACAACAAGAGGCGGAAATAATCCGGGTTATTCCAGTCAGACTACCGAATCTGTTATGCTCACCGGTGATTTAAATATTGTCGACGTTGAATGGATCATTCAGTATCGCGTTGTTGATCCGAAAGCATGGGTATTTAACGTGCATGAGCGCCGCGAAACAATTCGTGACGTGTCACGTTCTGTTATCAATATGCTGGTCGGCGATCGCGCGATTATGGACATCATGGGTATTGAGCGCAGCGCAATTGAAGAATCAGCATTAAGATTGATGAACGAAACTTTCCGCAGCTACGATCCGATGAAAGGCGAACACGGCGGACTTGGTATCGATGTAATCGCGGTTAGGCTTCAGAATGTCACTCCTCCGTCGGGTGTGCAGCAGGCATTTGAAGACGTTAACCGCGCGATGCAGGATCGCGAACGTCTTATCAACGAAGGACAGCAGGCTTACAACGAAGAAATTCCGAAAGCAAGAGGCGAAGCGGAGAGAATGATTCAGGTTGCGCAGGGTTACGCGACAGAACGCGTTAACAGAGCAAACGGCGATGTCGCGCGTTTTAATTCGGTGTACGCTGAATTCAGCCGCTCTCCCGATGTTACGCGTCAACGGTTGTACTATGAAATGATCGAAGAAGTGTTCAAAGACGAAAAAGATATGAAAATTATAGACCGCAATTTGAATAATTTCCTGCCTCTTATGAATTTAGGAGGAAACAGATGATGAAAAAAACGTTAACAACAATAGTAATTATCGCGGTTATTTTTATCGGAATATTGATTGCAGGTCCGTTATTCGTCATTACCGAAGGCGAGCAGGCTGTAGTAGTGCAATTGGGAAGAATCACAAATATTGTTACCGATGCCGGTCTTAAAATAAAAGTTCCGTTTATCGACGAAGTAGTCCGCTATCCGAAAAAGGTTATGGCTTGGGACGGCGAAGCGAGAATCGTTCCGACAGCGGAAAGACAATTTATTTTTGTCGATGTCGTTGCGCGCTGGCGCATTTCAGATCCTAAAATATTTTACCAGTCAATTAATACTGTCGAAGCCGCGTATTCAAAACTTGCGGAGATCATCGATTCTGCCGTACGTACTGTAGTAGCGGAAAATCCTTTGATTGAATCTGTAAGAAATTCAAATATCATTATGGATCGATCTTCCGGCACAGGTGACTTAGGACTTGGCGAAAGCGTAGAAGTGGAAATGATAAGTTCTTCGATTCAATCCGGCACAATACATGAGCCTGTAAAACGCGGACGCCGTGAACTTGCTCAGGAAATACTTGATCGATCGAGACGCATGGTTCCCGAATACGGTATCGAGCTAATTGATGTTGTTACACGGCAGATTAGTTATTCTCCGGAACTGACGCCCAGCGTTTACGCGCGCATGATCAGAGAACGCAATCAAATCGCAATGTATTTCCGCTCTGAAGGCGAAGGACGAAAAGCGGAATGGCTCGGAAGAATGGACAACGAAAAACGTTCTATTCTATCGGCTGCTTACACACAGGCGCAGACAATAATGGGAAATGCAGACGCAAGAGCCGCGAATATTTACTCTGCTGCATACTCCGGAGGGGAAAGATCTTCATTCTATAATTTCTGGAGGGCGATAGAATCGTATCGTCAAACCATGCCGAAGTTTGATAAAACTCTTACGACAGACATGGATTATTTCCGTTATCTCTATTCAACGAGATAGCTGCTGACGGAGCAGGCGGGAGTTAATGCAACGCCGTATTTTTATTTCTGATACAGACAACGGTCCTGTTGTTTATTTCGACACCGGGCTTGAGCCGCGCTCTTTTGCCAGAACAAAAATGGCGCAGAGCCTGATCGAGCCCGGCTTTGTTGTTCATTCCGACGGAACTCATAAACCATGGAAACCGTCCGGCGTAAACGATATGGAAGGCTTCATGCGGGTTTGGGGTCCCCTGTTTAACGGGAAAAGACTCGATCTGCTTCTTGATGAAATCAATCCTGATACGGATTGTTCTCAGTCAAAACAGGAAGCTCTTAACGCGGTCGTTTTATGGATCAAAGCGAAATTATTTTTGGGAGAAACAAAATCGGTTATCAATCCGGGCGCGTCATTTGTCGGCGATAACGATGTTTTTTTCGCTCCCGAACATATATCGACACGATGTCTTTTTATCGAACAGACCGGAGACAATGTGTCACAGCAGGATCGATACAACTGCCCTGATTTGATTGATATCAACGCAACGGCATTTTGCGCCGGAGTAATGTTATACAAAATACTGACAGGCTCGCACCCGTATCCAACGGAAGAAATTTATCAAAACATGAGGGAAGGCGTATATCTGCCGGCGTATCTTGCCGCTCCGGACATGGACGAAAAAATATCTTCTCTTATTCAGGATGCGCTTCATCTGCCTGTTGCAAAAAAACAGCCGTCTAAAAACGGCACCGTAATACTTTCGGAAATTTTAAATTTATTATGTAATAAAACTAAAGTTGTTGATGTTTCTTCTCTGTATACAACATTGCCGGCAGAAAAAAATGCGCGTCTGTTAAAACAAAAAAAATGGTATCTGTTCAGACAGGCATCCGCAAAATCAATAAAAAATATTGTTATACGCAATAGAAAAATATTTATTGGAATGGGGATAGCGCTGTTAATATTTCTATTTTTATTTATTAATACTGTAAAGCCCGATCCCAACCGTCCTAGAACCGAAGGAATGACATCCGACAGCGTTGTAACTGCCTATTACAGCGCGTTCAGTTTACTGGATCACTTTTTTATGGAAGCGTGCGTTCTGGGAGCGGACAGAAGCGATATTAACGCGGCTGTAAGTTTATTTGCGATTAACAGAGCAAGGCAGGCTTACGATAGTTCACTTGTTCCGGTAATAATTTCCGCAAAGACATGGCAGGAGCACGGCGGCGCGCTTCCGGCTCCCAATGTATTCGGCGTAACAGACTTTTCGCTGGAACATCTCAGCGGAAATGAAAATGACGTCATTATAACTTACCGGGCAGATTATTTACTGTGGGCGCCTGATGAAGAAGCAAGAAACCGCAGCGATACTCTTACGCTGAAACGCGACAGATTCAAAAACTGGCGCATAACAGATATTTTACGGATTGAACAATAATGCGGCAGGTGTCTGCCGCGGATTTTTTATTTTTCATCAAACCAATTATTAATTAAAAAACGCGCCAGAGAACCTTCGCTTGGTAATGTTGGCAGATCTTCTCTTGTATACCATCCGGCATCTTCGATTTCTTCGCCGTCGGGTTTCAGTATTCCGCCTGCGAAACGCGCTTTGTAACCAACCATTAATGAATTGGGAAACGGCCAAGGCTGTGATCTAGCGTATTCAATATCTTTTACTTCGATATTTACTTCTTCGCGGACTTCGCGCAGAACAGTTTCTTCAAGCGATTCTCCCGCTTCATTGTAACCGGAAATGAGACTGTAAACGCCTGCCTTGAATCTTTTGTTATGAGCAAGAAGAACTCTGTTGTCGTTATCTGTAATTATAACAATTGCGGCTGTGCAGATCCTCGGAAATTCAAGCCGTCCGCATTCAGGGCACTGACGCTCCACTCGTCCCGGCGCGTCGCTGTTGTTCGCGCCGCATGTTCCGCAGAAACGGGAGTCTCTTCTCCATTGCGCAATGTGACAAGCGCGCAGAATGTCTGAAATCGGTCTGCCTGTAAAGAGAGCGTTGTTTCCTTCCTCAGCCGCAGCCATCGATAATATTTGACGAACAGGAACGGCTTTCCAATTTACAGATAACGTGTTTCCGGAAGGGACGGAGACTGCGTTTATCAATCTTTCCGGTTCAACCAACGAAGGTATTTCAAAAATATCAGGATTATTAAATTCGCCCGCCAATTCAAGCGGAAACTCCTGATCTATCATGGAACCGGGGAAATCAGCCGGTAAGAGCAAACAATTATCCTGGAAAAAAAACGCCGTTTTTATCAAAAGTACCCTCTTCATCAATATATACAAATATTTATTGTTATTCTACAAATATTTATATATATTTTATGTTAAGAAGAAATAATTTTGTGTACTTAAATTTATAAAAAGCAAGGGAGGAATGTATGAACAACGTAAATTATCTGGAAATGCTGCCGCTGAGCAGCATCGCGAAATACGAGAAAGGGCAATCCGGCGAAGGCGTTCCTTTTTCGGGTTATCCGCGGGCGCATCCTTCGGATAAATCAAAAATAATTCTTGTAAATGATCCGCTGGGCGATGAACCGACTGTGCTCGAATTTAAACTTGAAGATATTTTATTTGTTGAGGATATTCCTTCCGCCGTCACAGAAGCGGGAGAGGGCATACCTCTTGTAAAATTATGGGTGCAGCGCGGCGCTGTCGGAGTTATTCTTGAACCGTTCGAAGTTAATGATCCCATACATTTTGCGGATGATAGTTTCAAGAGTAAGGTTAAGGCGGCTAAAGAAAGAATCCTGAGTCGTCAGCCGCAGTCAAATCCTGTTAATGCGAATAATTAAAATGGATACGCCGGAATTTTCTTCATCTTTACGATCGCCTCTTTTTGTAACCGAAAAAGAAGGAAAGGTATGCTGTGATCTCTGTCACAATAACTGCGAGATCAAGAGCGGCGGTTTCGGAATCTGCGGCGTTAGGGGAAATAAAAGCGGAAAAGGTATCATTCCTTTTTACGGATTTGTTTCCGCGTTAGCCGTCGATCCAATCGAAAAAAAACCTCTTTATCATTTTAAACCCGGTACGAAGATACTTTCTCTCGGTTTTGCAGGATGCAATTTTCGCTGTCCTTTCTGTCAGAACTGGCACATCTCACAAAACACCGATATTTCCGGTAAATGGATGAAGAACACAGATGTAATATCAGCAGCTCTCAGACAGGACACTCCTTCGATTGCGTACACATATTCCGAACCGCTGATTCATATTGAGTTTATTCTTGACTGTATGATGCTTGCGCGCAGGCACGGCATCGCGAATGTGCTTGTGACAAACGGCTGTGTCAATTACAAAGCGGCTGTTAAAATTTTAAAATACGCCGACGCGGTGAATGTCGATTTAAAAACTTTTTCCGCAGATACATACAAAAAATGTTTAGGCGGCGACTTACAGACCGTTCTTACATTTATCGAGCTTTCCAATAAAATGAATGTTCATACGGAAATTACTACTTTGGTTGTTCCTGATTTAAACGATTCAAGCGCAGAGTTATCTGCAATTACGGATTATATCGCCTCTTTAAACAAAGAAATACCATGGCATCTTTCCGCTTATCATCCCGATTACCGCTGGAACGCGCCTCCGACTAATCCTCAATTTTTAATGAACGCTGTTAATGAAGCGAGAAAAAAACTCCCCTATGTGTATCCGGGAAACATCGCAGCAGAGATAAAACGATGAAATTTCAAAAAGAAAGCTGCTTAATGTTTTTATTATATTGAAAAACAAGTTTAAAAATGATATATTGAGGCTATGACACGAATTTTAACATTTCTTATTTTAACTTCAATGTGTTTGTATCCAGTGGCTCTTGAGGCGGAGGTGCTGCCTCATTGGATGATTCCTTTAAGAGACTCGATATACGAACAGGAACTGACTGCCGACGAGATTGTGCCTCTGTACAATGCCGCAAAAGCCGCTTCAGCGCAAAATTTTACGGGCGCTGATTTAAATCTTTTGCTGTCACGATGCGAATTTTTCATGGGGCGGGCGTATCTTTTTGAAGAACGCAATAGCGAAGCCCATACACACTTTTCGGAAGGGCTGCGCATTGCTGAAAATTTGATAAAAACCGACCCTAGCTCGACAGCATGGGTATTACGAGCGGAAAATCTTTCTCACCTCTGTCAAATCAGCACTGTGGCTTTTGTAATAGGAAACGGTTTAAACATAGAAAATTACGCGAAAACATCGCTTCGGTATAACAGCCGCAACGCAACCGCGCAGTATGTTGTCGCCGCGCGCTGGGTATACGCTCCTGCCCCTTTTAGCAATCACAGAAGGGGAATAGAAATGATGTCGGCGATAATTGAAAACGGCGACATGGAAAGGGACGATCGATTTAACGTTCTTTCTGCGATTGGCTACGCTTATCTGCAGCAAAAAAAATATGATGAGGCACGAACGTGGTTTTTAAAATCACTTGAAGTTTATCCAACTAATAAATTTGTTAATGGATTACTTAAAAGTTTAAATTAAAAAGAGGTAAAATATGTTCGCAGCGCTGGCTGGAATTCTTAGCCAGTTTTATTATCCTGCACTGACTATTGTAGCTTTGTATTTTTTCTTTCTCTCAATTTCGAATCATTATGAAATGTGGCGCTTTTCATTATCTTCTGAGGTTTTTGACGGACCTATGGTTTCTATACTTGTTCCGGCGCGGAATGAAGAACAAAATATCGAACATTGTTTAAAGTCATTGCAAAATCAACAATACAAAAATTTTGAAATTCTTGTTTTAAACGATAATTCAACCGACAACACTTTAAATATTTTGAATCGAATAAGCGCCGAAGACAGCCGCGTGAAAGTTTTTAACGGAGAGCCTCTGCCGCCTGATTGGTACGGAAAACCTTTTGCACTGCACCAGCTTACAAAGCAGGCTAAAGGAGAAATATTTATTTTTACAGATGCCGATACTGTTCACACTCCGACAAGCGTTGCGTGGGCTGTTACAAATTTACTCGGACTTAAAGCTGATTTAATTTCAGGATACATTGGGCAGATTTTTGGTTCCATCGGAGAAATCCTGACGGTTCCGTTAATGTTTTTTCTCACAGGATTTATTATTCCGCTTTCTGTTAATCGTTTTGTAAAAAGAGTCCATTGGTTTTCGGCGGCGATCGGACAATTCATTGCCATCAGGAGAAATGTGTTTGACGCGATCGGCGGCTGCGAAGCGTTCAAGAAAAAAACATCTGAAGATATTTATATGTCGCGTCTTGTAAAAAGAAAAGGTTACAGTACGCGTTTTTTAAATGTCTGCGATCATGTCAAATGCAGAATGTATAACGGTTATCAGCACGCTGTAGAAGGAATCGGTAAAAATATTTTTGACTTTCTGGGGAAAAACAATTACCTGCTTTTTTTCCTGATGATTGTTATTTTCTTTTTTTTATTTTTTCCGTTTCCCCTTTTGTTCTTCTGCATCGCAAATTCCAGCCCATGGACTACGCACATACTCGCTGTCGTAACGCTTTACACTCTTACGTGGGTATTCGCGTTTTTGGGTATGAGATTAAATTGGTGGTACGGACTTCTCTGGCCGATTTATTTTTTAAATTTGATCTACATGGCGGGATGGTCATGGTTCAGAACAATATCCGGTAAAGGCTTTCTTTGGAAAGACAGGAAGGTGGGCTGATGCCATATAAACACGGACGACCTGTTATCGATCTTTCTATTTGGTTCAGAATGGCAACCAAATTGACTTTTTATATTATCATTATACCAATCGCATGGTTGATGAACTTCATGCAGCATTCCACGCGCTACAAACACAGATGGCGTCTTCATAAAATCCGCAAGGCGATTACCGTTTCAAACCACACAACATTTTTTGATCCTGTAAAGATCGCGGTTCTTGCTTTACCGGGAATGATTTATCAAACTCTTCTTGAAGCAACTGTCGAATTTCCGTTTGTGGGAACTTTTACAAGACTTTTAGGAGGAGTTCCGATTCCAAGAGGAAGAACCGGCTATCGTAAAATTCTTGAAATCTGCGAACGCTCTTTTAAATACAACCGTTATCTGCATTTTTATTCCGAAGGCGAATGTTTTTTATACAATCAAAAAATTAAGGAATTCCAATCTGGCGCGTTTAAAATTGCCGCCGAACTGGATATTCCGGTAGTGCCGCTGGTAACTGTTTTTTCAAACGGCTTGTTTAAACCATGGTCGTTTTTAGGACGATCTCTGCCTGTTGAAACGCTCGTTATCTTAGAGCCTGTGTACCCGTCGCAGTTTATACGCCGCGATGAAAATGGCGAAATAACTTCCGAATCGATCAAGGAATTTTCAGAAGCGGTAAGACAAATAATGCAGGCTGAGATAGACCGGCGAAACGGATCAACAGCTTTTTACCGCGGACAAATGGAACGAATTAAAGGTTTAAACAATTAAGTTACCACTGAGGGTAAACCTTAACGCCAAGTTTAACAATCGCAGCTGTCGATTCCGGATACTCGGGCGTATTTATTCTTGCGTAATCAGAAATAGTACCGCTGTTTGCGCGTCCGTTGATGTTTGTAAAGTATGAAATAACAACTCCCGCTTCTGTATACAAAGTAATCGGCGCTTTGGTAAGGCTCCATTCAATTCCTGCCTTAATAATATGATTCCACTGATAAGCTCCGTCGCGAAGGAAGAATCTTTTTAGAACAGCATTGTTATTTCTGTCATGCGGATCAAGTTCGGATCGCAGATTGCTGCCGTCAACAGCGCTTGATCCATAGTTTGCGCCGTGGCGAATCATCTGGTATTGCAAACTTGTTGTAATAGTTCTTATAGGCATGGTTTCGAATTTGACAAGTAATTCATCTGAATTCGGCGGAAGATAATAACCTAAACCAACGCCGTTGTTAACATAGTGGGTTTCCATGCGATCGCTGTACCATGGATTGAAATTACGGTTATGCGTATAACAATACGGATTAATTCTTGTATAACTTATTTTTAATGAAGTAAATGACAGGAAAGGCAGAGGAAAATTTAATCCTGCCTGCAAAGACAGCATTTGACGATCCAGCGTCAACATATCTTCAGTCAGATCCATCTCATCAATGAAAAATGAAATCCAGAGACTGGCAATACCGGGAATCTGTCCTTTTAGACTCAAAGTCATCGCAAGATTATCAAAATCGCCGATGTTGTTCTGAAAAAAGAAATTACTGACTATGGGAGCGATATATCCAATCTCAAAACGTTTTGGATATACAACCCCGTCTATAAATTCAAAGACCAAATAATTTTTTATTCTGAATTGGAGCATTGTAACGGAAAACATATTTTGAAAAACTCCGGAAGATATTTTAATTCCTTCCTGATTGTAATATTCAAGTCCCCCTGTCATTGTAGAAATACTGAACCACGGTACAGGATTAAATTCCGCTTCGAATGCGAGAAAAGGACGAGCTGACTGATTTAAAGCAAGGCTGCTGCCGAAAGACGCTGATCCCCATTCGCGTGTTATACGTCCTAAACGCAGTATCAATTTATCATCTAAAAACGAAGCGGTTATTTCAGCCGGTAAACTATAGCCTCCCGCCAGACTTTCCGGCCAATCAACAAATGAAGAAAGATTTGATAAATGAAAAACGGAGCCGTCCCATTTTTTTCTGTGACTGTAAGGAAAGTGCGTCAATGGTTCGCTGTAAACCTTGATAACATCGTTTCGATATTCATCGGGAGTATAACCGCCGCCGGCAGCAAAACCATCGTAATAAGTATTATATTCGCCGAGTTCAAGGCGCGGTACTCTCATTAGTCCGGCTTTGATTTTAATATCGTATGAAAAAAATCTTCCAAGATCGCCGTTGACATAAGCGCCAGGCCAAATTTCAAAACCGTAATAAAAATTATCGGCACCGGCGCTTATTGAACCTTCAATATCAGCAGTTAATCCAACATTCATTGAAAGAGGAACTTCGTTTTTGCCGACATTAGCCTGGAGTCCGAATGTTCCTCTTCGCAGGTCAAAGCCGGCTTTCGGTTTCGCGAATCTTTCAAGATAAAGATTTAAGATTTCCCGTTCTGTATTACTAAGCCGTTTTGTTTCGCCGGCTTCCAGAATCTCATTGATTCTGGTAATAACAACGCTGTGCGTATATGGTCTTGTTCCCGGTAAAGGAGAAATCATGCCTCTGATTTCCGCCTGCTCAAGAATATAATAAACTTGATTATCAAGAGATATCGAGCTGTGCGTTTGCGCGTTAAGAAGATGCGGCATGAAAATAGAAACGCTTAACAATACGCACATGCTGATAAATATACTTTTCTTTAATAAAATCATTTTTCCCTTTTTTCCCTATCCTACAATTTATTCTTATAAAACATAAATGTCAATCATTATAACTCACTTGACTGAATGCTTATTTCAAACTAGAAATAATTATGAAAGACAGCCAAAAAAAGCTTCAATTCTGGAAAAAATACGGACCTTACGCGTTTGTTGCCGGAGGCTCGGATGGACTGGGCGCGGCGTTCGCCGAAGCGCTTGCCCGCAGAGGTTTTAACCTGATATTGACTGCACGCAGAAAAGATCGGTTGGAAGAAAAAGCTAAACAGCTTAAAGAGACATACTCTGTTGATATTTTAACATTCGATGTTGATCTTGCCGATTACGAAAAAGTAAAAAACCTGATCTCTTCTCTCGATGTTTCAATTGGCATGCTGGTATACAATGCCGCATTCGCTCCAATTGGTTTATTTGAAAACACAAGCGAAGATCACCTGTCGATGGCTGCCGCCGTTAATGTCAGGACACCGCTGCTGCTTGTAAAATTACTCTCCCAAAAAATGATTGAAAATAAACGCGGCGGCATTGTGCTTATGTCGTCTCTCGCCGGCGCTCAGGGCAGCCCGATGCTTGCGGCTTACGCGGCGACCAAGGCGTTTAACGCAGTCCTCGCGGAAGGTTTGTGGAAAGAATTGAAACCCCGCGGCATTGATGTGATCGGCTGCTGCGCGGGAGCAATCAGCACGCCGGGATATCAAGAAGCGGAAAAAAACAAACCCGCTCCGGGAACATTGACGGCAAAAGAAGTCGCGGAACAAACATTGAAAGCTCTCGGCAAAGGACCAATCATAATTCCGGGCGCGGTTAATAAATTAGCGAAATTTGTACTAACAAGGCTTTTGACCAAAAAAGCAGCGATTGGTATAATGTCACAGAATACAGGCGGTTTATCGGAACGATAATTCGTCCGTAATTAATAAGGAGGCTAATCATGGATATAAAATTGTGGCTTCTTGGATTTCTTACAACTATTATCGCTTACGCGGGCATAACTCTTCTTCACATTATTTTTCCTGTCAAAAAAATTAAAGGTTATGTGAAACATGAAAAAACAGGAGAAGTGCTGAATTACCGCATAAACGGAATCATGGTTCTTCCCGCGAGTATTTTAATTTGGTTCTTACTCGGGTATTTTAATATTGTGTCTTATGACTGGCTGTATCAAGTCAGGTGGGCGGGGCTTGTCAGCGCAATTGTTATGGGGCTCATCTTTTCGTTTATACTTGTTTTAAAAGTTCCCTCAACGGGGAAACCTTTTCTTGCCGATTTTTGGTTAGGTCGAATTTGGAATCCGCAAATCGGAAACGGTTTTATCGACGCAAAGATGTGGCTGTATTTGATCGGCGCTGTAATGCTTCAATTGAACGCGCTGTCATTTACGGCGCATCATTTACAAACAATGATCGATTGGAACGCGGCGGGCAATATAGGTTTTTTGCAAGCGTTATGTGAACACGGAGGTAAAGTTAATTGGGGCTTCTTACTCGGCGCCGCGATGACTTCCTGGTTCTGCTGGGATTATCTGATATTTGAAAAAGTTCATTTATATACTTACGATCTTTTCGCGGAAAGAGTCGGTTTCAAACTCGGTTTCGGCTGTCTTACATTTTATCCGTACTTCTATGCAATTCCGCTTTGGTGCACTGTAAATCTTGTAAATCCAAATCATCCATTGTGGCTTACTATTTTATTCGCGTGTCTCTTCCTGTTCGGCTGGGTATTCACACGCGGCGCAAATTTGCAAAAATACGTTTTCAAAGTTGCACCTAACAAAAACTTCCTGTGGATGAAACCCGAAGTTTTAACAGACGGAAAACACAGCCTGCTCGTAAGCGGCTACTGGGGAGCAAGCCGCCACATCAATTACATGGGCGAAATAATTCAAGCAATCGCCATCGCAATCGCCGCCGGATATCCCGGTGTCTGGCAAGTATGGCTATACCCGATTTATTACATCGGACTCCTCTTCTCCCGCGAAGTTGATGACGGCAAAATCTGCAAAGCAAAATACGGCGAACTGTGGGATGAGTATAAGAAGAGGGTTAAGTATAGAGTTATTCCGTTTATATATTAATATAAAAAGTTATAATCTACATAGACGGAAACGCAAAACCCTCGAGCGGCTTGAATGGCTGGTACTTTACTGCAATAAAATAGAATCAGTCGCAGCCATAGTCACCGCTGAGGCTTGTTGCGTTTCCGCCCTATGTTGTTTATTATTTATATCTTTTAATATTTTCAATACTGCACTGCCATAAACGCAGCCCAAAGCTTATTGCGTTTCTGTCTTATGTTGGTTATATCATTTATGAAATATTTCATAGCACCAACTGTTGTTTTGCGGTTGTACCTAATAATGTAAAGTTTTGAGACCTTAACATTTTTTGTCTGATAACTTTTTCTTTGTGTCTTTTTTGTTCTTATTATAATTTATTGTTTAAAAATAAATACAAATAATGTAGAAGAACCATTTATAGGACCATCAATGTTTATGCGTTTTACATTTGCTTCATCTTCAAATATATTGGACCCTAAAGCGGCACATACAGCCGATAAGCTATTAGATAAGTTTAAATTTCTATGAACTTCACCAACAGAAATAAAAAAACCCTTATCACCTTTTAAACGAAATGGCTTCACGTAATTCTCTATACAATATTTTCTTATTTCATCAGCTTGGGAAGGCATATTATTCTCCTTATTTAATAAAATATCATTCTCCATACAGTATTTATTTTTTATGTTTTCTTCTAAATAAACATTTATTCAAACAAAAATTTGATTTTTAAATTCAACAGTTATCACGGATAAACCTGCTCATTGATATTATTCCTGATAATTGCATTGCAGTCTGATCTCCAATCACGCCAGGCTGAATCAGCTTCAGCAAGAGTGACAAATGGAATATATATCGTTTGAGAAGAAGTCCATCTATTGAATGCTAAATTACCAATAGAAATTACGCTGTTAGGAATTTTTATACTGGTAAGACTGGTACAGCCAGTGAATGCATTATTACCAATAGAAATAACGCTATCAGGAATTGTTATATTAGCAAGACCAGTACAGCTATAGAACGTTCCAATACCGATAGAAATAACGCTATCAGGTATTGTTATGCTAGAAAGACTGGTGCAGTCTTCGAATGCAAAACTACCAATAGAAATAACGCTGTTAGGAATCGTAATGCTAGTAAGACTGATACAGCCAGCGAATGCAGAACTACCAATAGAAATAACGCTATCAGGAATTGTTATATTAGCAAGACCAGTACAGCTATAGAACGTTGTATTACCGATAGAAATAACGCTATCAGGTATTGTTATGCTAGTAAGACTGGTGCAGCTATTGAACGCTGCATTACCGATAGAAATAACGCTATCAGGTATTGTTATGCTAGTAAGACTGGTGCAGCCAGCGAACGCCCAATTTCCGATAGAAATAACGCTATCAGGTATTGTTATGCTAGTAAGACTGGTGCAGCTATTGAACGCTGCATCACCGATAGAAGTAACGCTGTTAGGAATGGTTACGCTGCTAAGGCTGGTACATCTAGCGAATGCATAATTACCAATAGAAATTACGCTGTTAGGAATTGTTGTAGTAGTAATATTAGAACAACTATAGAATGCATAATCGCCAATAGTCGTAACACTATTTCCTATTGTTATATTAGAAAGACTGGTACAGCCAGCGAACGCCCAATTTCCGATAGAGGTAACGCTGTTAGGAATTGTTACAGTAGTAAGATCAGAACAACTATAGAATGCATAATCGCCAATAGTCGTAACACCATTTCCTATTGTTATATTAGAAAGACTGGTGCAGCCTTCGAATATCGAATTACCAATAGAAGTAACGCTATTAGGAATTTTTATACTGGTAAGACTGGTACAGCCAGCGAATGTTGCAATACCGATAGAAATAACGCTATCAGGAATTGTTATGCTAGTAAGACTGGTACAGCTATTGAACGCTGCATCACCGATAGAAGTAACGCTGTTAGGAATGGTTACACTGGTAACGATACAACCAGAAAATGCATCAATGCCTATATTTGTAACACCATTTCTTATTGTTATGCTAGAAAGTCTGGTGCAGCCAGAGAATGTTGAAACGCCCATAGAAGTAACACCATTTCCAATTATAATACTGGTAAGACCGGTACAGCTATTGAATGCTGAATTACCGATGGAAGTTACGCTGTCAGGGATTTTTACACTTGTAAGTCCAATACACTTATTGAATGCTGAATCGCCGATAGAAGTAATACTATTAGGGATTATTACACTAAGTATAGCACTATCAGAGAAGCCTCTTTCCTTTATATTGGTTACCGAAACCCCATTATGTGTTGAAGGAATTACTATGTTAGTGTCATTTGCTGTACCGATTGAAACAGAGTATGCAGGACCGTCTATTAGCGTAAATAAGAGACCAGCGGTCGGAGATTGTGGGTTATTACCGTTATTGTTTTCACCATTGTTTATATTGCCATCTAAATCATTGCAGGCAATAATCGAAAACCCGATTAATACATAAAATCCTAATAATCTGAAAGCATTTTTCATAAAAACTCCCTATTATCCATTTATGGGTAATATATATTATATCCTATTATGAGTATTGTCAAGCGTGTAATTATCCAAATCAGGATACTATGCTTTTATGGGATTCAATGAAAATCTGAAAGGGGAGCTGGAATATAAGGGAATGCTGGTAAAAGAGTTGGCACATAGATCCGGCATACCGAAAAAGACTTTAGATAAGTACCTGCTTTCCAATGGTAGTATGCCGCCAGCCGATAATGCGGTGTCAATTGCAAAATCATTAGATGTATCGGTTGAATATCTGGTAACAGGAAAGAAAAATGCCGAAAAGAAAACATTAAAACAATATTTAAGTCCGGAAATGCGTTCAGTAGCAGAATGTGTAGAACCGCTTTCAAGAGAAAAACGAAAAATTATAGTAACAGCTGTAACAGAACTTGTTCAGTTATTAAACCACCCAAATAAAGACGAACCACTCGTTCTTACTCCATTGCAAAAAGTATTTCTGCGTTTATTCAGGTAGTGCATCTTATTTTTACTAATTCAAACATCGAAAAACTACTTAACATCGTTTTTAATATACCAGCTATATTGAGATTACAGGGAGGTTTGGCATTCACACCTAATTTGGTTTATATCTTTTTACATACAGATAGCTGTTCTTTTAAATTTATAGCTATGAATTACCCTTGCAATATATTATATTATTATGTACAAATTTTATTATTTGTTATGCGACATTTTTTTTAACAAGCTGGTTATGTGCGTCCGCTATGCGGTCAGTGGCGAGGGGAGGTGATGCTGCTGTAGGCATTCTGGCTTTGTACCTACTCGCATAGATGAGGCAGACTGCCCCACCTATGCAGATTGGTTTAATTAAAAAGCCCGGATGGCGAGGGCGAGGAAAATATTAAAGCTCTTGTTGGCTGAGTTGGCTTTGCCATCTTCGAGAATATACGCTATACCGCTGCCGCCGCTGGTGGTTCTGACGCCAAACAGGGTTGGGGAAGCGATCTGTGTCGAAGACCAGAAACGGTAACTTGCCGTAATTCCTAAACGATTTCTTAATTTATACAATTCTTGTAATTCGTCTATGCTTGGCAAAAACCAATCGTTTTTGCCGCCTCCGTTGTAACTTACACAAGCCAATGCCGCGGGAGCAGTCGGATCACCTGCAAGAATAAGCGCAGTGTTATTTTTCCCGGCACCTATCGCTGCTGTGTTAGCAGCGTCATCTATAACAGGAAACGGATTACCTGTTACTGTTGACCACCTTTTTTGTGTTACCGTATTAAGCGGAGCTGCTTCAAGGTAGTAGCATGTGCCAAAGCCTGTTACTGTAAAGCCGTTTGCATTGTAGTAGAAAATAGTCCCGCCACCCGGACCTGTATCACCTACTTTATAGGTGCCCGGTGCTACCGTTTGAGGCGTTGTTGTTGCCGGAGCGGGTGTCGTAGTTGTTGGTGGCGTGCTTGGCGTTGTCGCTGCGGGCGCAGGTGTCGAAGCAGAAGCGGCGGCTGTTACGGTAACGGGGAATGTCGCGGTTTTCCCTTTATAGTTAATAGTAACAGGCCTGTTACTACCTGCCGATCTTGAGTCAAAGCTGGCAACGGTTATTTGATAAGCGGGAATTTCCGCGTCAGGTAAATCTCTCCACGATCCCATCACCCTAATCCCCGACAAATCGGCTCTTTCACCTACGGTGTAAGTTCTTTTTGTCGGCGGTCTATCAACACGGATAGCGGTCAATTCCATTACGTCGGTCCGAAAAGTGCCTGTACCCTGACCGAGTACATTTACAGTTACGGTTTGCATGCCTGTACTTTCTCTGTTATGAGAGGTTGAAAAAAAGGCTACTTCCTTGCGGCTTCCATCTTTATAGTTGGCATAAACTGTAACATCGGTTGTGCTAACGCTGAAATACTGTCTGACTCTGGCGGGTCCTGTCAGAGAGTCCCAATCAACACTTACAATCGTCAATGACGCACAAGCCGCCGTTCCTAATGTGATTATCGTTATAACGGCAATAAACGGCAGTGTTTTGAATGTATTTTTCATTACATTCCTCCTTTTTTATTCGTTCTATATATTAACATTTTATCTATTATTATTTTATTTTTCAAGTCATTTTACATTTTCCGATATTATACAATATGATTTATTCTTTCTTATTTCAATTATATTTTTTATTTTCATTCCATTTTCTTCTGTTAATTTTATCATATCTTCTTTTGAATATTTAATAAATCCGTATTTAGAGAATTCGGTTTTATCCAAATATTCTTTTGTATATATTGCATTTATAAATATTCCATTGGGTTTTAATATTCGTTTGATTTCTGAAAAACATTTTTTTAAATCATTCCAAAAATAAATTGTATTAACAGTATATATTTTATTAAACATATCATTTTCAAATGTTGTTTCATCATTGATATTTTCTAATAATAATTTTAAGCAATTATTATCAATATATTGTTTATATTTTTGAGAAACATTATTTACCATATCATTTGAAATATCTATGCCGTATATTTTTATATTATTATTCCTTTTGAATAATTTATTTATTAAATATCCGTTTCCAAATCCTATATCTAATAAAATATCATTGTTTTCTAGATTTATATTATCCAATACCGCTTTATATTGTTTTTGATTCATTAAATTCATTAATTTTGTGGTTATTTTTCCGCCTATTCCATTGGGTTTTCTGAAATTATTACCTACATATTTAATGAATTTCTTAATCATAATATTTTTTACTATATCATAATTATTATGTCAATGAGAGCGGCTGTCTGGCTGTTTGATTTATAGAGAGTAAATGCATATAGTAGCTTCGAGGCTTTTGTATTTTCGCTTATGTAGATTTATAATTCTTACGCTATTGATTATTTTTTTAAGTACATGCGATAATGAAACAGGCAATTTGTTACCTTGCCGAAAAAGAATCAAGTTTAGGAGGCTTTCGATGAATAAAGTAATAGGGATTATTTCTCTTGTATTTCTCACAGCCCTTTTAGGCGCCGCGGTGTTTGCGTTTTTAACATGGCAGTCAACCGCTCTTAAAGGAACTGTCAGCATTGACGGCGAACCGATGCTTGGAAAAGAAGTGACGGTAAATACATCGGAGCTCGGCGGCAGCGGTATTATCACATATCAATGGATGAGGAACGGACAGCCGATTGAAAATTCAAATACAACAAAATATACTCTGCAAAGCTCCGACAAAGATTCTGAGATTTCCGTGACCGTAATCCGCTCTGACAACCGCGGCAGCGTTGCAAGTGAACCGGTAAAAGCCGAAGGCTTTGTTCTTGGAGGCACAGGTCCCGGCGGCGGAATTATTTTCTATCAGGATCTTAACGGTTTTGTAATGGCTGATACAAACGAGACATTTTATCATCTTGAAGCTGCGCCTCTCGATCAGGGAATGTCGTTAACATGGGTTACTTCCAGATTTGCAAATACCAATGTACCGACCGGAACTTCTTTGGGAACAGGCAGAAGAAACACAAACGCAATGATTGCCGCGGATCCCGCTTCACCTGCCGCGCTTGCCTGCAAGAATTTCAACGGCGGAGGATTAAACGACTGGTTTTTACCAAGCCTCGATGAGCTGAATTTGATGTTCAATCAAAGAAACATGACCAATATGAATTCAGGTATTTACTGGTCTTCGTCTCAAAGCAATAATTCCCGCGCATGGGATTTTAATTTCTCTAACGGCAGTTCATCTTCTAACAACAAAGCCGCTCCTCCGTTAGATCCCGACGCGTACTACGATGAATGGAATCCCGCTCCATCAGCGCGCGCGAATAATGTAAGAGCGATTAGAGCGTTTTAAGGATAATTTATTTCTTCTTGATATCATCGTATCGCATATTAAGGCGTTGTCAATCGGCGATTAAATATCGGTATTTTTTCCTGTTCTCCCCTTGAGTATGTTTATAAATATTGCTATTCTATGCTTTATGCAATCATTTTGTGTTTGACCGTTTGGTCGGGCAGGCAAAATCAAGGAGTTTTAGAAAATGAGTATCGATGTTGGATCGGACAGTGTCCGAAGAATGCGTAATATCGGCATCAGCGCGCATATCGATTCGGGGAAAACTACCCTATCGGAACGTATTCTGTTTTACAGC
>Ga0209755_10003366_pt1 | contig 20150 bp, 21 predicted proteins | sample TergutCo191P1_FD_187301 | JGI IMG/M metagenome (GOLD analysis project Ga0209755, IMG submission 187301) | Cornitermes sp. P1 segment gut microbial communities from Petit-Saut dam, French Guiana - Co191P1 (SPAdes) (version 2) | ecosystem: Host-associated > Arthropoda: Insects > Digestive system...
TCTTTTATAGGTATAGCTTTAATTTTCTGGGCTCTAACTGGATGGTTGACTATGCCTTTATATCAGAAAATATGGTTCTATGAACTTTTTTTCCTTGGACTTCTTATTTCTTTTATTATAGTGGTGATTGTTGAAAGAGTTATTTTGAGCTATAAGGCTAAAAAATTTTTAAACGACCCAAGCTATATGCAAAATCTTCCCATGCCTATAAAAAACAAAAAGGATTTAAGGTTTTTGATAAAGATATTTGGTGAATCATATTTTGGTGTGGCTTCAAGTGTATTTTGCATGATAAAGCATATATTGCCAGATGAAAAATTGTACTTCATGAGGGTGACTTGTAAAACGAAATTCGGAAAAATAGATGAAACACTGGAAGAAGAAATTGGGCAGATAGTTGTTTCCGACAAGCGTATTGTTTTCTATTTTTATAAAGACAGAAAGCGAAATACATTTGAATACGCTTTGAATGACATAAAATCGGTACGCACTCATATAAGGGATAACCAAGTGACTGGGATTTCGTTTTTAACTTCGGAATACAGGGTGGAATTTGAAGCCAACCATACAGGGTTGATTTCTGAGAGAATGCGGGACTTGCTTATTCATGCGATAGAGAATTCAGGTAATAAAGTTGAGCAGTTTGCAGATAATCCTGTATGTTCGAATAAACAATAACTTGAAAAACAAAACGTCGCTTAACAAACGATAACTGCTCACCGCCTGTTCGGCGGTTCGGGCTCCAAAAAACCGCAGTCGGGCTGCGCCCTTTGTGCGGTTTTTCTCCGCCACATTTTGCGGTTGCTGGTCTTGCTACGCAAGCCCTTATTCGCAACCGCAAAACGTCATTTACTTAGAACGCTAGGAAAAGTGACAAAAAACCGCTCGACATTTTGCACGGACGATGCTATACTCAAGATACTGTACTTGGCGATTCGCAACGCGTCTAAAAAATGGACGATGCTGGTTAGGGAATGGGGCAGACGTTAAACCAGTTCGCCATTGAGTTTGGAAAGGAACGGGTGTCGTTCTGATGGCACCAAGGTATTTACACAGAAAATAAGATAGGCTCCGTTCAATGCCTGCAACGGCGCAAGTTCCCTTGTTAGAGTGGTTTCATCCATAACGCTTTGCGTGACCTGGTAATACTTAAGTTGGCCGCCAGGCTTCCGGGCCACAAAATCTATCTCCCTGTCGTTTATCTTACCACCCTTGACCCTGTACTCCCGGCGAAGAAGCTCCGGATAGACGACGTTTTCCGGGATATGCCCCGCGTCTGTCCTTGCTGTACCGCCCAGCAGGTGGTAGCGCAGGCCAACGTCCACGGCGTAGTACTTTGCGTTTATCCCAAATTCGTCAGGTGGACGAAACCGCCGACAAGGGGATGCCCCGGGACGCAAAAGCCCGCACAAAGACCGTTGCTTCAATTCCGGACACCAAGCCGGCTCCACGGCGGCGGAGCTTGCAATGGCGGAGGAAGAACGGATACGGCCGGCAAAACCCGCGTCTCTGCGGAAACCGGTTCCGTGGCGGCGTTTCTTCTGCATAACACGAATACCGCAGAGGCCGCTGCCAGGCACAAAATTGCAATGGCCACTTTAAGTTTTCTGTCCTTTTTCATGTTCATCACCCTGCCCCTTTGCTACACTGGTTTTACGGAAACAACATCCCCTCGTTGTTTGTAAAACCGGCCACTGGAAACAAAGTTTCCCGTTTTGCAAACAATTGATAATGGTATTATCGAAAAAATGCGGCGATCTTACCGAGCCGTATTTTATATGTTGTCGGCGGGGTAGAACCACTCCCTGCCGTGCCCGTCTTTAAGAACGTACTCCGCGCCCTTGGCGGAAAATCTTTCCCCGGTAATGACGTTTTCGTGAAGCCGGATTTTTCCGCCGCCGCCGGGAAGATCAACGGCGTAAACCGGCAAGACCAGCCCAGGGAGCAGCTTGCCCAGTTCCCGGTAAACGGCAAGGCCGCACCTAAGCGGAACCCGGAAATGGGAGGTTCCCGGAGCCAAGTCCAACTGAAAAAGATAATACGGCGAAAGTTTTAACTCAAGACAGTTCCGGAACAGCCCGGCAAGCAGCGCCGGATCGTCGTTTATCCCCCGCAGAAGCACGGTCTGCGTTTTCACCGGAATTCCGGCGTCCACGCAAGAAGCTAGAACGTCGCGGCTTTGCCCGGAAAGCTCCCTGGGGTGATTGATATGCACCGACAGCCGCAGCGGGCGAAATCCGGCAAACAGGGCAATGGTTTCACCGTCCAACCGGGAAGGCTCCGTTATGGGGGCGCGGGTACACAGCCGCAGCACAAGACCAGGGCGCACGCCGCGCAACCGGCAAAACAGTTCCCGCAGCCCGTCGTTGTCCAGCGTAAGGGGATCGCCCCCGGAAACCAGAACCTCGCGTATTTCCGGATGCCCTGCCAGATACTCCAGAGCCGCTTTCTGGTCTCCGGATTGAAAATCCGCATTGCCCGATGAAATCCAGACTCGCCGAAAACAGTGGCGGCAGTACCCGGCGCAACCCTTGGCGGCAAGCAGAAGCGCCCTGTCCCGGTACTGGTGGACAAGGCTGGGCGCAACGCGATGGCAGGATTCGCCCAGAGGATCGTCCAGCGCAAAAGGGTCGGGGATTGCCTCGCGCGGGTCGGGAAAAAACTGCCGCCTTATGGGGTCGTTGCTTTCCGGCCCGGCAAGGGACGCAAAATGCGGCGTTACCGCAAAAGGCAGCAACCCCCGGCGCCGTATCTGTTCAACGTATTCCTGCTCCTCCGGACTCACCGAAGCCGCCAACACCGGCGGAAGGCCTTGAATCGAGCTAATCATAGTATTTTTTGAATCCCCAGTTTATCATTTTTCATACACTTTGACAAGACGGCCGGCTTTCGTGTTTCCAGAGCTTGAATTTCGGCCAAAATCGGCGATGTAAAAATTGCATATTATCTGCGCCATTTGCATATATTTGCGGTAGAATTACCAATTTTTGCGGTAATTTCATGCCGGTCCAAGTTTCTAAAAATATTCTTAGCTCCGGTACGGACTTGGCACGGTATTTGCTATGTATATGGTATGGATAGAGCCGCTATAGAAAAAACGTCGATTATTCTTCCCTCCACCGAAGCCGCCGGCCCTGGACAGGCGATAACCCTTGCCGAAGCGAAATCGGAGGCGGTAAGAAAGTCCCTGCATTTTTTAATCGCCCTTAGCCCCGGAATGGCGGCCATCAACCTTTCTTTGACCGTGCTGATCTTGTTTGCCGGTGTTCTTTCCTATACATTCATGGAACTGCTTAGGTTTTCCGGAGTAAAAGTTCCCGTGGTTTCCGCTCTTACCGGAATAGCCTCGCGCCAAAGGGACGTGGGCCGCGTCGTGTTTGGCCCGGTAACTTTGGGAATGGGTGCCATTCTGGCCCTGCTTTTATTCCCCCTGCCCGTCGCAACCGTCGGTATTTTCGCCCTGGCCTTTGGCGACGGTTTTGCCAGCCTTGCGGGAAGACTGTTCGGCAGGATTCGCCCCGCGTTCCTTTTCGGCAAAAGCGTGGAAGGCTCAATGGCCTGCTTCACCGCGACCGGCCTTTCCGTCTTTCTGTTTTCGCAAAACCACGTTGCCGCCCTGGTTGCCGCCTTGGTTGCCACCGCCGTGGAAGCCCTTCCCCTGGAGGACTACGACAATATCGTCCTGCCCTTGGTTGTAGGGGCCGCCGTTCAGTGGATTCTGGTTTAGGGGTTGGCTGGTTTCCGGAAAACGCTTTAGAAGCTGTTTAACATCTCCATCTTTTAAGCAACAATGCGACGAAGGCCAGCGTCGTCATCTGTAACGCAGTGTCAAGCTTCCTTTCACAGTTCTTCCAATGGTCTTTGCCCGATTATGTAAACATTGTTAAGCGATCCTACCCAAATTAAAGACATCCGGCACGACAAAGTCAATAGCCGAATGCGCGCGAACGCGGTTGTAATATGTCTCGATGTACATGAACACCGACCGCCGCACCTCCGCCGACGAACGCCGCCCGTCAAGACCGCTTCAGCGTCGCGAAGAAAGACTCCGCGCACGCGTTGTCCCAGCACTCGCCCTTGCGGCTCATGCTCCGGCGGACGTCGGTGCAGCCCGCCCGCAATGCCTCGCGGAAGGCATGCGAACAGTACTGCGAGCCCCTGTCCGAATGGAATATCAGGCCGGGAAGGGGGGCCTGTTTTTGACCGCCATCCCAAGTGCGGCCACCACGGTCACCCTGGCGTCCATCCGGTCGCTGAACGCCCAGCCGACGACCTTGCGGTCGTGCAGATCCAGCACACCGTCAGGTACAGCCAGCCGCCCAGCACCCGCAGGTACGTGATGTCGGAGACCCGCTTTTGGCCTGGCCCTTCCGCGTTGAAGTCGCGGTTCAGCACGTTCTCGCAGCCCCCCGGGCCGTGCCCGGAATCCGTCGTGCGCGGGCGGCACCACCCTCGGCGGGCGTTCAGCCCGTTTTCGCGCATCAGGCTGACGCATTGCCCGTGCAGTTCCCGCAGCTCCCGGCGCACCCGCGGGCTGCCGTAACGCTTTTTGTGCTTTTCCACTATCCCGCGGATTAGCTCAAGCAGCCGCGCGTCCTCGTCCCGACGCCGCGATGACGTCCCGTGTTTCGCCCACCTGTAGTAGGCGCATGCGCTTACCCCGAAATTACAACGAGGTATGCAGGACATTGAAGAAGGCCGGGACATTGTAAAAACCATAGCCGAGCTTGAGGCTAAGGGCCATTATATAGCCGCTTCCATGCCAAAGAACCGCTGAATAAAGCAGCGCTCCCCTAGAACAGCAGCGGCAGAACCCTTGTTAGAAAAAAAATGTTTAGGGCGAGTGCCGACAGCAGCATGAGCCAGGCCAAGGTTTCCAGCAAATAGGCGCTTACCGTGTAGCGGCGGGCGATTTTTTTCGGGTTGCCAGGCAGAACGCCGAAGGTCGCGAAGGGATCCCTGGGGCGGAAGGGCAGAATCTCGCTGGGGCGTACCGCGCCAAAGATGTACCAGCTTTTGCCTTTTTCAAGCGTTGTGATTTCCGGTATCAGCATTGGGATTTTGCCGCTGTAGACTTCCGCCGGAAGTTCCGCCCTGTAGGCAAAACCGTACATTTCGCCGTCCGGTAGAACCCGTTTGCCGCGCAGCGGCTCTTGGCGATTGGCCGCCTCTCCGGTTCCGGGGGGAAAATAGTGCAACGGCAGTTTTGCAAGATCGCTGTACGCCCTTAGAATCCTGGATCGCCACGTCAGCCGGCGGTATATCGTCGTGAACAGCAGACCCGGCGGCATAAGCGGAAAAAGCGGCACAAATATTGCCACAAGGGAAACGGCAACCGTTAGGTGAAACGCCGGACGCGGAAGAAAGGACACCGCCACGAGCAGAAGACACAGTGCGCCGATTATCAGGGAATAGGGCGTAACAAAATTGAAATATTCGCCGCCGTGCCGGCCCGCCCAGATTGCCCTTCTTGCAAGGGAATGGTCGGGGCCGTCGTAGAAAATCACCGTAAGGGGGTTTTCCTTTGTGGAAACAAACCCCCAGCGTCCGTCTTCGTGCGCCAACCGGCCTCCGACAAAAACTTTTGTTCCTTCGCCCATCGCGCGAATTTTTTCCCAGCGAATTTTTTCCGGGGTTTCGTCGCTTGGGTCGGAGATTCCGGGTTTGTCTTCGTCGGTCTGCATTGGCAAAAGATAGGTTTCGGCGTTTTTAAGGGAAACCGGAACCGCAAGGTCCTCGCTGCGAACCCAAAGCGTTTTCGTTTCCGTTATCGATTCGAACTCGCCGGTAAACCGGAATACGCCGGTGCTTTCCGGGGAATCGCCGCATTCGCCTGTTCCCATGCGCCAGTACGTATGCCGGTCTATAACCCTGTGCATACGAAGCCGGTTAAAGTGCCTCCGGAACTTGAACCAGTTGTAACGCTTGAGCAGCGCTCCGGTCATGGGTACCAGCCCGTACCACAGAACCACCAGGCCGATGATTACTAGCAATTCAAGCGATGTCAGGGTATCATTCCTCCATGCAGGAAAAATTTGTGCGAAACATAATTGTCGGGGGTATTTCCACAAACTGCTGGATATACCCCCTGGATAAAACCGGCGACCGGATTCCCGGCGGTCTTTCCCCCTGTGCCGTAATAGACCCCGGCGAGGAGGGCGACCGCATTGTCGCCTTTCTCGATCAGCTTAATCTTTTTCCGGCGTATATTCTACTTACCCACGGGCACTTTGACCATGTTGCCGCGGTGCCGTATCTTGTCGATGAATACCGCGGCAGGTTTCCGGAAGCCGCCGCGCCTGAGGTTGCCGTTCACGCCGACGACGCGGAATACCTGGGGCCGGATTCCTACCGGGTCCACTGCCGCACTTTTAGCGCCGCCGGGGGAAGTTCGGCGTACATAGACCAGCTCTGGAGGGACATGCCGTCGCCGACCGGAACCCTTGCGGAAGGGGACACCGTGGGGCCGTTCACCGTTCTGCACCTGCCGGGCCACACCCCAGGAAGCGTTGCCCTGTGGGACAAAAAAACCGGAAGGCTGTTCTCCGGCGACACCCTCTTCCGCGACGGTTACGGCCGCACCGATCTCCCCGGCGGAAACGAGTCGCAGCTTTTTGCCTCTCTAAAACGCCTGCTGGCAATGGCCGGCGGAATCAAAGTCTACCCAGGGCACGGATCAACAACGTCAATCGCGCAGGAGGCCGGGGGCAGGGGCGACGGAAACCGCTAAGGAAACTACCGAAACAGCCTGAACCCAATCCGGAACATAAAGTTGGTGGACATTGGGTATTCCGGCGTGTTGATTCTGCGGAAAGGGTGCGGCCGGGGTCTTTCCCCCGGTTCAAGCCCGGCGTTGTTGGCGGGTGCGTCGATGTTGGTAAAGTACGAAAAAACCACTCCGGCTTCGCCGAAAACGGAAACGGGTAGATTCGGTAGCCTCCAGTTTCCGCCGGCCCTTACGATGTGCATCCAGTGGTACGCCCCGTCGCGAAGGAAAAACCGCCACGTGGTCTGGTTCCCCTCCCCCCTGTTTGGGTTAAGCTCGGAAAGCAGATGGCTGCCGTCCACCGCGCTTGAACCCCAGGTTGCTCCCCGGCGAATCATCTGGTATTGCAAAGTCATTGACACGTTTCTGGCCGGCATGGTTCTGAACTGCAGTTTAAACTCGTCCGAGTTTGGCGGCAGATAATGGCCAAGGGCCACGCCGTGGTTTGTCCACGCCGTTTCCATTACCTGGCGCCTGCCGTCTATGTCGTACCCGCTGTACCAGGGGTTGAAATTCCGGTTGTGGGTAAACGTGTAGGGGTTTACCTTCGTGTAGCTAAACCTTAGCGAGGAAAAAGCCAGAAACGGCAACGGAATGTTGAGGCCCGCCTGATACGCAATCATGGTGCGATCAAGCTGAAGCATGTTCCGCTGGATGTTCATCTCGTCAACAAAAATCGAAAACCAGACGTTTCCCAAACCGGGGTACTGCGCCCTAAGGTTTAACGCCAGCGCCATATTGTCAAAGTCGCCGATGTTGTTTTGCGCAAAAAAGTTTAGCGTTATCGGCGAGATGTAGGCCAGCTCAAACCGCTTTGGCCAGACAACCGCGTCGATTAAATCCAGGAACAGATAGTTCCTAAACCGGAGTTGAAACATCGTTATCGAAAACGCGTTCTGGTTGGTCATGGAGGATCGCTTTATCCCTTCCCTGTTGTGGTACTCCAGAATCCCGGTGAGCGACGAAATGCCAAACCAGGGAACGGGCCGGAACTCTATCTCCCCGGCAAGAAAAGGGCGAGCCGCACTGTTAAAAGTAAGGCTGCTGCCAAGGGGCATCGAACCCCATTCTCGCGGTATCCTTCCCAACCGCATGATAAATCTGTCTTCCAGAAACGAGGCCGTCAATTCGGATTGCAGGCTGTAACCGCCGGAAAGAACCTCCGGCCAGTAGCGAAATCCGGTAAGGTTTTGCAAAGGAAAAATAGAGCCGTCCCAGCGTTTCCTGTGGGAAAACGGAAAATGCGTAAGCGGCCCGCTGTACACTCTGATAAGGCGGTTTACGTATTCTTCCGGACTCCAGCCGGTGCCGTCAAGCGTGAAACCTTCGTAGTAGGTGTTGTACCACCCAAGGAATCTGCGCGGCAGTCTCATTATACCGCCCTGGTTGAAAAACCCGTAGGAAGCGTGCCGGCCAATGTCGCCGTACAAATCCACCTGCACCCAAAGTTCCGCGCCAAGGTGGGTTTCACCAAAGTTGGGGATGACGCTGGAAGAAAGCTCCAGTTCCACGCCTACGTCCAGGTTAAAGGTAAACGCCATTTCCCTTTCGCCCATGGTGGTTTCGCCGAAAAAAGCCCCCCGGCGCAAATCCGGCCCCGGTTCCGGCCTGGCGAATCTGGCAAGGTAGTCCTCCAAAATCTGGCGCTCCAGGGGCCTAAGCCTTCCGGCGTTGTCGGAACCAAGAAGCTCGTTGATTGCCGTAATGACAACGTTTCTGGTAAACGGTCTGGTTCCGGACAGCGGGGAAATCAGCCCCCGCATTTCAGCCTGCTCCAGAATATGGTAGATCGGATCATCCAAGCTGACCGACGTATGGTTTTGCGCCGACAGCGTACCGGAAAAGAAAGCCAAAAGGCAGACCGCAAATAGTGTTTGCTTCATCTGCCCAGTGTACCGGAGTTTACCGCTGTGTGTGAACCGACCGCCAAGACACCGCAACGCGAAACCGCGCGAAAACCGGGCCCGGGCCCCGCTGAAAATAACCCGCAAAATACGTATATTCCCCTTGAGTTTGCGCCCCAAACGCCCCAATGCCGCATAACGCTAAAAAGTACGGCGCATGTATTGACAGACTCCCCGATTTTTGCTAACCTTGGGGAAGTTAGCGGCCATCGTATAATGGTATTACCCTAGCTTCCCAAGCTCGTGACACGGGTTCGATTCCCGTTGGCCGCTTTTGCTCCCCTTTGCCCCCTGCGTGTACCGCTTTCCGTGCATCAGAACACAGTCTTTAAACGCGGACTTCGCCAAAGTGTAAACCATTCCGGCGGACGCGGTGCTTTCCGGTTTTTCGCCGGGAGCCAACTTTTAACCGCCAACCAAAAACTGGTTCCTGGATTTCCCCCGCAGGTAAATCGTTGAGCAGAAAAAACTTGTCAGCGGTATTGTAAACAGAATGCCAAAGCTGCCGGCCAGGGCCTGGAGAATTTCCACCACAATCATTTCCATGTTTAAAAGCGTTGCAAGCGAGTCCGTGTGAACAAGCAAAAGCAGAATTACCGACAGCGATGTGCCGATGTACGCCAGGATTAGCGTGTTTGCCATGGTGCCGAATATGTCGCGGCCAATGGTCATGCCGGAACGCATAAGCGCGTCGAACTTTATCCTTCCGGCGTTTTCCTTTATCTCCCACATCGACGACGATATCGACATTGCCACGTCCATTATCGCTCCCATCGCCCCTATGATGATTCCGGCGAAGACAATCGCCCGCAGGTTTATTTCGCCGGCAACCGGAAGATACATCAGGAAGCGGGAATTTTCGTCCACGACTCCGGTCAGGAAAAGTACGGCGTCCATTATAAGAGTGATTATTCCGGTAACGGCGATACCGCTCATGCAACCCAACATCGCGGCCAGCGATTTTTTGTTAAAGCCTATTACCAACAGCAACGTTACCACCGTCGTGTACACGCACACCAGCAGCGCCATAAGGTAAATGTTTGTTCCGGAAAGTATGGACGGAATAAACACCGCGAACACCGCCGCGCAAGTTAACCCCAGGGAGAAAAGTGTGTTAAAACCCTTTTTGCCGCCGAAAAGCAGAACCAGCAGCGCGAAGATTATCCCCAGCCCAAGCAGCCGGTTTGCCCGTCGGAACCCGTTGAAAAACCAGTCGTCGCCAATGCTTGTCAGCAGAATGGAATCGCCGGGGGTAACCTCCCTTAGCGCGTCCTGCACAAAACCGGCGAACGTCTGTCTGCCCGTAACGATTTCGCCGCGCCGCTCCCCGGTTCGGATTTCCGCCTCGAAGAACACCACCCTGTCGCCCATTATGTGCCACATGTCGTAGTCTAGCCGGAACGTTTCCGCGTATCGCACCCTGGCCCGGACAACTTCCTGCTCCCAGCGGAACCCCTCAAAAAACCATTCGCCGTCTGTTTCGACAAGAAAAACCGGATTCCCCTGAGCCACCTCCCTTAACGCGGCCGGGCTAAAACCGTCAAGGAACTGCATCGCCCGGACGATACCGCCGGCCTGCGGCCCGCTTGTAATTTCCGCATCGAAAATTACTTTTTCGCCCCAGGGCATGAACAGGAAGTCGCCGGGGTCGTAGTAATAGTTGTCAAAATCGTGATCCAGTTGGACCACTTCCACGATACGTAGCACCGTGGCCTCGACGCCGCCCGCCGCGTGGGCTTGGTCCGCAAACCGATCCCGCGTAACGATGCAGTTCCCTAAAACCAGAAGCAGCACGGCAACGGCAACCGTTGCCAGGTACGTTATTTTCAGCCTTGCTATAACCACGAAAAATCCCGCTCTCCACAATTTGGATGCATCACCATACCGTATATTATACCCATTCCCGCTTTTTGGCTAGTATTTACCGTCCGCCATTGAAACGGCTAATGGCGCGGCCTTTTCGCCAGCGCTGTTTTCAGGGCCGCCATGTTGGCTTCGGTTCCGGGGCCGTTGGGTTGCAGTTCCTCCAGAGTTACCTCCAGCCGGAACGGTCGACGGCAAACGTGTTCGGGATAATGGGCGTCGGAGGAGGTGATGAGGGGATAGCCCAGAGTGTTCAGCGGAAGGCTGCCAGCCACCGCCGGAATGCGGACGCACTCCAGCGCGGCCCACGGGCCGGACGTTACCACGCCCAGTTGGCTGCTCATGGAAAACGCGGGGCGGTCAACGTGGGCGGGAATTACGATGCCGGAGTATTCCGCGACCTTTGCGCCAATTTCCTCGATGGAAAGCGCAATCGGGTTTAACAGGTAATTTTCAACCTCGCCCTCGATGTTGTCATCGTCATCAACGTAAACCTGATCCCCGGTTTTGTCAGGATTGTTGGGAAAGGGCATGAGGATGGAGTAGGCGTATTCGCCAAAAGCAAGGCTTGCGTCCAGGCCGGTAAAAAGGCACAGCGCGTGAATTTCCTCCGTCGTGGTTGCCTCCATCCCAAAAACCGGGACGATCCCAAACCGGGGGCACAGTTTGGCGAAGGCCCGACAGTTGAGACTGGAGTTGTGGTCGGTCAGCGCCATTACCTGCAAGCCCTTTGCAGAGGCGATTTCCAGAATACGGCGCGGGGACAAGTCCAGAGACCCGCAGGGTGAGAGGCAGGAATGAGTATGCAAATCAGTCAGTAACGCCACTGTGAACCTCAGTCTTTCCACGGAAAGTATACCACACAATTAGCCAAAAACCCAGCCCGGGAGGTTCATTCCGGCGGGGCAAAATGGTAAGATGTATAAACTTGGGGGCCGCCGAACAACCCGGCGGTTCCACGGTCGATTCAAGGAGTGTTAATGATGGGAATAACTATTGCCTGTATCGGCAGCGGGAACATGGGCCTGGCGTTAATGAAAGGCATTGCCGGCAACGCCGGAACCGCCGGCGGGATAACCGTTGGCTTTACCGACGCGGACACGGAAAAAGCGGTCGCCGCGGCAAAAGCCGTGCCGGGTGGGGCCAAGGCATACGCGTCCAACACAGAAGCCGCCGAAACGGGGGACTACGTTTTCCTGGCGGTAAAACCGCAGGTGTTGGAAAAAGTGCTTGCGGAAATTGCGCCCGCCGTTTTGCGTCGGCTGAATGCGGGAAGCGCCCCGGTGCTGGTTTCCATGGCGGCGGGCTGGAGCATAGACAAAATCCGGGCGGCCATTACCGCCGGCACTAAAACGCCAACGTCAACCGTACACGTTATACGCATAATGCCCAATACCCCGGCGCTAATCTCCAAAGGCATGATAGCCCTTGCCGCGTCGCCGGAAACGCCGGCGCAAAAAACGGCGGAACTGGAAACGATGCTGGGCGGCGCGGGTACTGTTGACGTTATTGGCGAACATTACCTTGACGCGGTAACCGGGCTTTCCGGTTCCGGCCCGGCTTTTGCGTACCTTTTCATGGAGGCACTCGCCGACGGAGGCGTTCTTTCCGGGCTGCCCCGGGACAAAGCACTGCTTTACGCGGCCAGCACCGTGTTCGGCTCGGCGGCGATGGTTCTGGAAACAGGAAGACACCCCGGCGAACTTAAGGACATGGTCTGCTCCCCCGGCGGCACAACCATTTCCGGAGTAACGGCCCTGGAAGCCGGCTCGTTCCGGTCCGCCGTCATTAACGCCGTGGAAGCCGCGTGGAGAAAATCGCTGGAGTTGTCCGGGGGAAAGGTTTAGACCGGCGGGGGGAGGGAGAATCCGGATTTGCGGCCTACCAAAAATCCTTCCAGCCCTTTCTGATTACGCGATCCCCGGCATCGCGCAACTCCACCGGGATAACCACTTTTTCGTCCCCGCGCCAAGTACAGCGGCCGGGGACGGTTTTAATGCCGGTAATTTTTTTGTCAAGAACGGCGCGGACAAAATCGTCAATGGTTTTCAGCCTTTGTTCGACGTAAACGCCAACAACGTTTCCTTTTTGGACCTGCTCCACGGTGTGGATGTCCGAACCGGCGGTAACCGGCAATTCCAGTTTTTCCGCGTAGCGCATGGCCAGCGCGTCGTAGGAACGCTCGGCGTTTCCCAGATTCGCGGCTTCCACGCCGTCAACGCAGCCGCTGGAAAGCACCACGCGCTTGATCCAGTAGTGCTGCCTGAACGGATGCGCCTGCACCACGCAGCCGCCGGCGGCCCGCACCGCGCGGTACTGCTCCCCCCGGCTCCAGTTTCGCGCCTCCGGATGCTCCAGAAGCCAGTCCCTGTCCAGGCCGAAAACCAGATAGTCGTCGCAGTCGTCGAACGTTTCCTCCCAGCCAAAAAAAACGTCGAAGTCGCGGCGCTCCCCTTCGTTTCGGGCCTCTTCATAGCCGCGGCAGAACTGCTTGACCCATTCCTTCCAGGGAAGCCCGCGCGACACGGCGGTGTGCCCGTTGTAAAAATGGTCGGTAACGATGATTCCGGAATACCCCAGATCCTGGTAATACCCTATGTACTCCGAACCCTTGGAGCGGCCACAGGCGCTGGAGAAAGCCGTATGCAAATGTGTTTCGTACAAGTAACTCGTAAAACGTCCTCTATGGAATCACCGCGCCCTTGTCGGCGGACAACACGTTTCTGGCGTATCGCCGCAGATACCCGGCCGGCGGCTCCTTCTTCTTGATTTCGGTAGTCCCGCGACGCCGTTCCAGTTCCGCGTCATCGACAAGCAACTCCAGCGAGTAGTTGTCGATGTCTATTTTTATGGTGTCGCCTTCAAGAACATACGCGATAAGTCCGCCGGCCGCAGCTTCCGGCGAGATATGCCCAACCGCCGCGCCGCGAGTTGCGCCGGAAAAGCGTCCGTCGGTAATAAGCGCGACATCGCCGTCAAGCCCCATGCCGACAATCGCTGAGGTCGGCCCCAGCATTTCCGGCATTCCGGGGCCGCCCGCCGGGCCTTCGTACCGGATTACCACGACTTCGCCCTTCGCAATTTTGCCGCCGTAGATTGCGGAACTGGCTTCGGCCTCCGAATCGAAGACCCGCGCCTTTCCGGAAAAGGACAGCATGTCGGGACGCACCGCGCTGCGCTTAACCACCGATCCGTTTTTGGCGATATTGCCGAACAGCACAGCCAAACCGCCGGTGGGCGAATACGGATTCGCAACGGTTTTTATGACATCCGGATTTTTGATGACAAAGTTTTTAGTCGCTTCCGCAATCGTTTTTCCCAGAACGGTCATGGAGTTGCCGTCCAGCAAACCGGCGTTCAACAGTTCGCGCACCACGGCGTAAACACCGCCGGCGTGGAAAAGGTCCTGCGCGTGGTGCGGCCCGGCCGGCGCCAGTTTGCACAGCGTGGGCGTTTTGTCGCTAATTTCGTTAATCATATTCAGGTCAACGTTAATGCCGCGTTCGTGGGCGATGGCAAGCAGGTGCAACACCGAATTCGTGGAACAGCCCAGAGCCACGTCCACCGTAAGCGCGTTGCGGAAAGTGGCCGCCGTCATTATGTCGGACGGCTTAACGTTTTTTGCAAAAAGCTCCATGACGGTTTCGCCGGCGGTTTTGGCCAGCCGGACACGTTCGGCGTAAACCGCCGGCATGGAACCGTTTCCGGGGAGCGCCACGCCAAGAGCCTCGCAAAGGCAGTTCATGGAATTCGCCGTGAACATACCGGAGCAGGAACCGCAACCGGGGCAGGCGTTGTCCTCTATACGCAAAAGTTCCGCGTCGTCGATTTTCCCGGCCTTGTGCGCACCGACGGCTTCGAAAACACTGTTAAGATCCAGCCCGTCCAGCGAAAGCATGGGGCCGCCGGAAATAAAAACGCAGGGCAGGTCGAGCCGGGCCGCCGCCATCAGCATTCCCGGAACGATTTTGTCGCAACTGGGAATAAAAACCAGCGCGTCGAACGCGTGCGCCCGAACCATGCACTCCACGCTGTCCGCGATGATCTCGCGCGACGGCAGCGAATACCGCATGCCGATATGCCCCATGGAAAGCCCGTCGCACACGCCAATCGCGTTAAACTCCACCGGAGTACCGCCGGCGGCCAGAACGCCGTCCTTTACCGCCCGCGCAATCAGGTTAAGGTGAATATGCCCGGCGGCAATTTCGTTAAAGGAATTAACCACGCCCACAATCGGCTTGGCAATCTGCGCATCGGTGTAACCCATGGCCTTCAACAGTGAACGGTGGGGCGCTTTTTCCACCCCGGTTTTTATCGCGTCACTTTTCATCTCTGCTCCTTCTGTCCACGGAAATCGATTTTTGTTTGGAACCGGAATGCGGTTTCCTTATCCCCGGGCCTCAAGCCTTTTTTTAATCTCCTCTGTCGTGTAGCCCCTGGCTATAAAGTCCAAGACTTCCATGCGCTTTTCCTCCCGGCCTTCCTGTTTCGCATAACCAAGCTTGCTCTGCATATCCATCTGTCCCTTGAACTCGCTTTCAAGCCGCGCGCGTTGATCCGCGTCGCGGCTTATGTCCAGAAGCATTCCGTTCGCCATCGCAATGCCCTCCTCCTGTCCGGATATCTTGCTTATTTTATCCCTCATCCCGGTATCCTTGCTATAACGAGGTGGGGTATAGCCCAACCTGACAGGCTCCGGCACGTAAGTCCTCCGCATATGGTGACCGGAACCGGCCGCTATATGCCCGCTTTTTGACGGTACGCTTAATTACGCCTAAATATCCAGCCTTCAGTGGCGTCGCTGGTTTCCTGGCTAAGAATTAACGTTCTCCCGTCAGCGGACACCCGAAATTGAAATGAGGACCCCGAGCTCCACCAGCCGGGCATCATAACTATTGTATCGTCAATAGCAGCCCAATGAACATAAGACCGCCAGACCCCTCTTATCATCGCACCGTCCGCATTAAAAACAAAAGTACGGTTGGAATCATTAGGCCGCCAGAGCCCTCTCTCTGTCATCGTACCATCCGCATTAAAAACAAACGTACAGGAACCATTGACTACTGTCCATGTTCCCCCCACTAACCGCTGCGCGGCAGTACCGCTAGCCTGCGCGGCAAGCGCCATGGAACCGGCCACCATTAACGCAAAAACCAAAATCGCCTTCTTCATACCCATTCTCCTTTGCGCCAAACCCGCGCTTAACTCCGCATAAACGCGTCTGCGATGCGACCGTCAACGCCCCTGAAAATCAGCGTGGTTCCGTCGCCGGAAATGCGGAATTCCCTTGATACGTTGGTGCCGCCCGTGGGGAAATCGGTTGGCGCGTAGAGAACCAGAAGGCTGCCGACGGCAACCCAACGGCTAAGTACAACGCGCACCCTTTCGTAGTTCAGGTGAAAGAGGCCGTAAGCGGACAAAAAACCGGAGCAGGAACACGACACGGTTCCGTTTGCGTTGAAAACAACGGTTGAGCCGTTCCGCATATGCGTCCACGTACCAACCAATCGCTGTTCGTTGCCTGAAACCTGCGCGGCAAGCGCCCCGGAAACGGCCAACGCCAGCGTAAAAAACAAAACCGCCTTTTTCAGCAAAGTTCCCCCATACCGGATTTGCATCCGCGCTTAATTCCGCCTCCATGCGGAGGCCCATTCCCTTGAGGCGTGTTCGATGATTAACGTCCGGCCGTCGCCGGAAATGCGGAAAGACCTAACGGCTCTGTTTACGTTCGGCGTAAACACCACAAGTCTGTCGCCGGCGGCGGCCCAGCGGGTGGGCGCGAAATCCAGTCCGTTCGCCCCGCGAAAAAAAATCCTGCCGGAAACGGTTCCGTCCGCGTTGAAAACAATAACCATGTCGTCGTGCAAATCCGTCCACGAACCCACCAGCCGTTGCTCGTTGGCGGCAACCGGCGCAAGAACGGCAAACGCCAAGGCAAAAAACAGAGCCGCCTTTTTCACCGAAGTTCCTCCAAAAACGCCAACCCGCTTGCCGTCTGGTTTCCGGCCGGAAACCGGACGTTGTTCGGCACCCGCCCCAAAACCGGTTCGGTTCCGGAACGGGCTCGTTCGCTAAAGGTCTCCGGGATCGGCCATATCCAGGGCCACCCTAACCGCGTCGATAATCGCGCCGGAGGCAGCCTCCGCGCCGGCAATCAAGTCTACCGCTTCAAGGTTTTGCGTTTCGTAAATGGCGTCGCGCAGGGCGGGCCAAACCTGGTTCCACAGATACTCCGGTACGTTGTGCGAATCCACGACAATGCGGCGGATAAGGGCGCGATCCAGGGTTACCGTAAGGGTAATGTCGCCGGCGTACCCCGGAACGGTTACGGTATAGTGGCCCGGAACAAAGAACGGCGCGTCCGGGGCGGCGGGATTGCGCCGCCTTTGCACCGGCGGAACCTGGCGGGGTTCCAGCGCCGCAGGGTTGCCGCCGGCCGCGACAAGCGCCTGTTCAACGCCCCAGACAACGGCCGCCGCAGACCTTTCCGCGCCGGTGCGAATGTCCAGGTTCCGGGTCGCCTGACGATCGTTTATCTGCTGCGGGGCAACCTGGCTGAACCACCAGCCGCCCCAAGTGCCGTCGCCGATTCCAACCGGATTCAGAACTACCGGTTCGCCGTGGCCGCCGGTGCCCTGGCCCAGACCGGCCGCGCCGCCTTCGTAAACGTGGAACTCGTTTCTGGCAACGGACACCCGCAGGGTCATGTCCACGTCGGAACTGTAAAGCATAACGCGGTCGGCGGGGGTGTCGGCGGTCAAAGGCGCACCGGCAATGTCCATCGTGCCGGCCGGAACGGTTATTACGTGAAAACCGGGGACAAAAAGGTCGCCGTATATCGGCCCGTCGATAAACCGGGGTTCAAGATCCGCCGGGTTCGCGCCCGCCTGGACAATAGCGTCGTTCACGGCTCTGACAAAGGCTTCCTTGGTGCGGGTGGCCCCGGTAAAAGCGTCGATTTCCACGGTGGACTGCCTAACCAGAATCTGGTCCGGCACCGCCGGATACGCGCGGAAGAACCACCCGGAACCGTGCAGGGTTTCGCCGTGCGAAACCACGTCGATGCCGGTAATCTGGTTTTCGGAAAAACTCACGTTCAAAACCAGCGGCCCCTGCCGCCAGCCCGGAGTACCGGCTTCGCCGTAGGACGCGGTAAAGGTGCCCGGCGTAAAAACCGCGGTCGCGGTGGGCAACGTCTGCCGAACAACTTCCTGAGTGCGGCAGACCGCCAGAGTCAGCGGCAGGACGACAACCAAAGCCGCCAACAGCAGCTTAACTCTTTTCACTCGAAACATTGGAATACCTCCGTTATTTTTGCCAGCTCATTTTCGAACGAAGCTCCGCGCCAACCTTTTCCACCAGGTGCTCGGATTCCACCCGTCGTTTGGCAAGGAACGACGCGCGATTCGCCTTGTTTTCCAGAATCCAGTTTTTGGCGAATTCGCCGTTCTGGATTTCGGCCAAAACCTTTTTCATTTCCTTCTTGGTTTCATCGGTAATGATGCGCGGCCCGGTCGAATAGTCGCCGTATTCCGCGGTGTCGCTGATCGAATAGCGCATGTAGGACAGACCGCCCTTGGCCACCAGATCGATAATCAGCTTCATTTCGTGGACGCACTCGAAGTAGGCGCTTTCCGGCTGGTAGCCGGCCTCGACCAGCGTCTCGAATCCGGCCTTCATAAGCGCGGTTACGCCGCCGCAAAGCACGGCCTGCTCCCCGAACAGGTCCGTTTCGGTTTCCTCTTTAAAAGTGGTCTCCAGAACGCCGGCCCGCGCGCCGCCAACCCCGGCCGCATACGACATGGCCACGGCCCTTGCGTCCCCGGTGGCATCGTTGTGCACCGCGATAAGACACGGCACCCCGCGCCCTTCGACAAACTGACTGCGAACGGTGTGCCCCGGACCCTTCGGCGCAATCATGACCACATTCACGTCGGCCGGCGGAACAATCTGGTTGTAGTGGATGTTGAAACCGTGCGCAAAACACAGCGTCATGCCCTTTTTAAGATTAGGCGCGACGTTGGACTCGTAAATGCCCGCCATTTTTTCGTCGTTTACCAGCAGCATCACCACGTCGGCGGCCTTTACCGCGTCCGCTGAATTCAGCACCTCGAACCCGTCGGCCCTCGCCGTTTCCGCGCTTTTGGAACCCTGGTACAGCCCGATAACAACCGAAACGCCGTTATCGCGCAGATTCTGGGCGTGCGCGTGCCCCTGGCTTCCGTAACCGACAACGGCAACCTTTTTGCCCTTGATTAGCGCCAGATTGCAGTCCTTTTCGTAATAGATTTGCGACATTTTCTGCCCCCTTGTCAATCAATGGTGCCAATGTTCAGCACGTTTTCCACGCCGTGGGCCATGGAAATCAAACCGGAACGGCACACCTCCAGTATACCTATATTTCCGGCCTCGTCAATAAAACGCTCGACCCTCTCGGAACTGCCGGTCAGCTCCGCGGTAATGAAATCGCCGGAAAAATCCATGACCTTGCCGCCAAAATCGTTTATGACCTCGCTGATTCTGGCCTTGCTGGTGCCGTTCACCTTCAGTTTTATCAGCATGTGTTCGATGGACACGGAGTTGGCCTTGTCCAGAACCACAACCATTTTTACGTCGTGAAGTTTTTGCAACTGCCGCACGACCTGGCTTTTCATGTAGTCGTCCCCGGTGGAAACGATGGTCATGCGCGAATAGGCCGGATTTTCCGTTTCGCCCACGGCAAGGCTGTCGATATTGTAGCCGCGCTTGGCGTAGAGCCCGGCAACGCGGTTCAGCACGCCGAAATGGTTCGAAACGATTATGCCAACGGTAAACTTCTCGCTCATTTTTCCCATCCTGCTTAGTGATTCTTTGGCTGGAGGCTGTTTTAAGGTATCTTGTATTTCCTCGGCATGTCAATGGGGCGACGTAGGAAAGCCGGCCCGGTTTCCCGTGACAAACGTTTCAATCCCCGGTAAACTAACCCCATGGTGAAAGGGCCGCACAACGCGCCTGCGCTTGAAATAAAGACGGCGGGAAAGACCGCAGGAGAGATTCACATGAAAAAGATTCCGGTTTTGGCGGCGGCGATGCTGCTCGCCTTCGCCCTGGCTTTTACGGGCTGCGGCAACTGCAGCAACGACGGCAACTGCTACATTCGCGCGGATGGCGGAGCACTTGGACTGGGGACAATCCCGTCCGGCGCCAATTGCGACAATGCCCGCTGCGAACAGCACCTGTCAAACGCCTCCGTGCAGTGGCTTAACCAGATGGCGGCAGCGGCCCTGGCCGGTAACCCCGTCCCGCCGCTTGACGTAAGGTGCAACTGCTAAACGCAAACGGGGCCGCCGTCTTTCCGGCGGCCCCGCAAAATTCCAAATACTCGTCCACCGCTTTATGAAAATCGTTGGTAATGGCGCTCGCACTGTCGCCTTCAAAAGAAACGGAACACGTTCAATATTCCGTCTTGACACCCCGCCAAAACCGGAGGTAAGATAATGACAAGGCGGCTGAGGAACCGCCTGAGGACCTGCTCTGAAACGCAGGCTCCGGGACAAGGACGCATAAAAAGGGGCAATTTTGGAAAAAATGTCGGATATTAAGACGCTTTCACCCCCCCCCCCCCCCCCCCCCCCCCC
>Ga0209755_10003367_pt1 | contig 20147 bp, 19 predicted proteins | sample TergutCo191P1_FD_187301 | JGI IMG/M metagenome (GOLD analysis project Ga0209755, IMG submission 187301) | Cornitermes sp. P1 segment gut microbial communities from Petit-Saut dam, French Guiana - Co191P1 (SPAdes) (version 2) | ecosystem: Host-associated > Arthropoda: Insects > Digestive system...
CATCAATGATTAAGGAGACCGATCCATCTCCCAATATTGAAGCTCCGGCAATTCCCGGAGAATTGGTAAATTGATCGCGCAGAGGCTTTATAACCACATCCTCCTCGCCGATGAGGCTGTCCACCATGAAGCCCATCTTTTTCTCCGCAGTGCCAACGATAACTATAAAGTGATACTCCTGCTGCTCTTCAGTTCTAATTCCAAAGAGGCGGTTAAGCCGCAGAAGCGAAAGAACATCGTTACGAATATTAAATACTTCGTAATTGTCGATCCTTTTGATTTCTTCCGGTTTAATCCGTAAACTTTCAATAACCGATGTTATCGGGATAGAGTAAATTTCAGTTCCAACACGTACCAGAAGACCCTGAATAATCGCCAGTGTAAGAGGCAGCTTGATAATAAACTTGGTACCCTTGCCATGTTCGGAATTAACGGTAACAGTACCATTAAGATCGTCAATCTGACGCCGTACAACGTCAAGACCTACACCGCGCCCGGAAATGGCTGTAATTGACTTCGCGGTGGAGAAACCGGGTTCAAAAATAAGGTTGAAAGCTTCAACATCTGTAAGCACTTTATTCGGGCTGATAAGACCGCGTTCTACCGCTTTTGCTTTGACCGCTTCTACATCAATACCTTTGCCGTCGTCTCCGATTTCAATAACAATCATGTTACCTTCGTTAGCGGCTTTTAAAAGGACTGTGCCTTCTTCGGGTTTACCCGCCGCGCGGCGAACTTCCGCGGATTCAATGCCATGGTCAATGGAGTTACGCACCGAGTGCATGATAGGATCCAAAAGGTCTTCGATTACTGATTTATCCAGTTCTGTATCTTCACCTTCGATAACCAGATTGATTTTTTTGTTAAGTGATTTTGAAAGGTCGCGGACAAGGCGCGGGAAACGGCTGAAAATCTGGCTGATGGGAACCATGCGGATACGCATAACGCCTTCCTGAAGTTCCCCTGTTATACGGCCTAAATTCTGCGATGTAGACCTGAATTTAGCCATGTTGTTCTTGAAACCTGTCTCGAATCCGTCAAAGAGTGAGAAAATATCGCCATATTGTTCGTTAATATCTTTACGTATATCTTTTACAGATTTACCTTCCTGAATATTATCAAGATAGTTTGGCAGGCTGTCAAAAAGATCTTTGATTTTTTCACGGAACTGGTTTTCAATTTCGTGTAACTGAGTTGTAAGATCATTGAACTGCATATTGATCTGATTGAATGTCGCCTTGGTTATAACTGTTTCAGAAACAAGATTTAATAAATCGTCAATTCGTTTGGAATCTACGCGCAGAATCGAACCGGCTTCTTTACCGGCTTTCTTGGCGTCTTCAGAAGTCGCAGCCCCGGGTTTTGCAGGCGCTGCCGCTGCCGCTTTTGCTGGTGCAGCCGCCGCTGCTGCAGGCGCCGCTGCCGCTGCCGGGACAGGAGCTGCTTTAGCTACCGGCACCGGGACAGGAGCTGCCGGAGCGGCAGCCTGAGAGGAATCTGTAACGCCGGCTACTTCCGCATCCAGACTCACATCCGTTAAAATACATGCTTTCTTTATAGACTGTGTATCACGCTGTGATGAGATATAATAATCCACAAACGGGAAAAAGTTATCCGCGTAAAGCTGTTCAAAATCGGGAACCGTTCTTAAAATAGTTCCCATGCTTTTCAGAACAGAATATACCTGAATGCCGCCTACTGTATTCATCAGGCTGTTTTCGTCAAACTTTACAGAAACACGGTATATCGGTGTTCCGGCATCTACAGAATCTCTGAGTTCATCTATATCGCGGCCGCTAAGAGCAGGCAGACCTGACATGGACCCTGACGGTTTCGCTACTGGTGCAGGCGCGGGTGCAGGTTTTACGGCTGGCGCGGGAGCTTTTGCTTTTTTCCCTGCCTGTTTACTGGACGTTCCTTCGGGTAATAACGCGTGGAGCTTGCCTTCGATTTCAGAAGTATCATCCTGATATACTGTGCCATTCATCCGGTTGTCCAGCATTGCCTTAATAACATCAATGGCCTGAAGCAGGGTATCAACCACATCTCCGTTTACCGAAATTTGATCTGATCGAATAGCGTCAAACACATCTTCAACCAAATGGGTAAAATGAGAAAGTTCCATCATTTCCACAGTCGCGGACCCGCCCTTAAGAGTATGAGCCGCCCGGAAAATCTCGTCCACGGCATCCTTATTGGTGCCTTCGTTTTCAAGAACTAACACATTTTGCTCCAGGGTATCAACTTGCATTTGAGCCTCGCTGAAAAAATCCTTGAGTAGTTCTTCATTATTGGGATCAAGATAATCACTCATATATTAAAATATCCTATAAAAATTGCTTAAAGTCAAGATCGAAATAAAGTAAATTAATAATATTCTTTCGATAAATTTTGAGAAGATACAGGTATTTGCATTTTATAATAAATCATAATAAAATTACTAATATGAGGCCAAAATGAGAAATATTATCCTGCCTATTATTTATATAACCCTGATTTTTTACGGCCCGGCTGCTATTCTGGAAGCATCGGAAATAGAATTGACAGGCGGTATTAACAATATGGCCTTTGATTCGGCTGAAACATCGCAAATTCCGCAATTTGAAGGTTCTCAATACATAATCGGAGATTTAAAACTTGATAATTCCATTAATAATGTATTAGGTTATAACCTTCATTATTCAAGAGACCCTGTTTTGCAAAACAATGTAACAGGTAAAATATGGGCAAATACCAAAAATTTAAACCTGGAATTCGGCGTATTTTTTGGCATTGATGATAAATTTAAAAAAATGGATTTGGGGATTTCAGGCGGTATAGAACTGCTTTTCCCGGGAATTCTCTTTTTATCATTTAATGGCTCAACATCAATAGACATAAAAAATGAATATTTTGCCAATAATAACCGGCAAACTATGGAGGCAAAATTTGGATTTTGGCTGCCGAATCTTCTTCCCGTTTTCTCCGCTGACATAAAAACCTATACCAGGGAGGAAGAAAATTCCCTGATATTACGCGATGAATTAATCCGCCTAATGTTCAGCACTGAAATATTTGCCAAAAATTTTCCTGTTATTTTCCGCATTGATGCAGGTTACGATATCCTCTCTCATTCCCGTGAAAACGGGAATTCCGGCAGTACCGAGTTAAAATATGTATTCGCTGGTCTGGAAATGAAATGGCAATTAATCAGACAGATACGCTTGATCGCCGGTTTTGAAATGCCAGTATACTTTATTGAATCTGAAAAAAATCTGGCTGATCTTATACATCTTTATAAAGCCTACGGCGGGTTTGCGTTAACCTTCTTTTAAACAGAGTTGGTCAATAATTCAGGCATATTATAGATTGCCCCGGAAAAGCAGTGCTTTTGCATGGTAATCACATTGCGTTCCAATTTGTTCCCATGCGATCCGGGCCGCTTCCTGTTCGGCGCTCTTCTTGTTTCGGCCTGTACCCGGTCCGTAAACCGTTTCATTTACCTTAACCTCTATCCAAAAAATACGGTCATGCTCCGGACCGGAACGTTTTACCATATTGTATTCAGGGTAGTTACGGTACTGCCTCTGGCAGTGTTCCTGTAAAAGCGATTTATAGTCTTTATGATAATTGTCGCCTGTAACGCGTTTTATTTCCGGGGTTATGCAGCGGCTGACAAAATTAAAAACTGTCTTGTAACCGGAATCCAGATAAAGCGCACCGATTAACGCTTCCATTGCGTCAGCCAGAATTGTTTTTTTAGTCCTGCCGCCTGATAGTTCCTCTCCCTTGCCAAGCAGCATCATTTCATCAATATGCAGCGTCCGCGCTATGCCGGAAAGGATGTCTTCTGAAACAACAACAGCTTTTATCTTCGCCAAGTCGCCTTCATTTTTTTCCTTATATGTTTGATACAGGAGAGTGGCGCAGACAGCACCTAAAATAGAATCTCCTAAAAATTCCAAACGCTCATTATTGATTTTATTACCATTTTCATTAGAGACAGAACGATGCATAAAAGAAAGGTTCAGAAGATTGATATTTTTAAATTTGAAACCAGCGGCCTTTTGAAAAGCCGCCAGCTTCTTTTTTCTTACTTTGTTGTTTTCCAAACTAAGAGAACCGTATTGCGCTGCGGTTGAGTTATTTCTGCTGCGATTTAATAAACTCGTAAGCGTCCTTTACAGTTTCAAACTCATTGGCTTTTTCATCAGGAATCTTAATAGCCATTTCTTCCTCGATGGCGTAAACCAATTCGTATGTGTCCAGTGAGTCAGCGCCAAGATCCTGACGGAACGACGCTTCCATTGTAATTTTGCTCTCATCAACATCCAGTTTGTCAGCGATGAGTTTTTTCATTTTTTCGAACAAATCATCCATTTCTTTCTACTCTCCCCTTGATTAAACTTTTGAACTCGGAATGATTACTTGCTTTCCCCGGTAAAAACCGCATTTAGGACAAACCCGGTGTAATAGAACCTTGTTGCCGCATTTACCGCAATTGACCATTGTGGGCGCTGTAAGTTTCATATTGATGGACTGCCGACGGCTTGTCCTGGCTTTGGAAGTTTTTACTCTTGGAACTGCCATATTGTAACCTCTCTGTATTTATTATACGTTAACAAAATTTAACATTTATGTCAAGACATTTTTTAAGGATTTGTCAAATAAACATCTGCCTTAAACTGCTCACTAATCCTTAATATACTTTTCTTTCAAAGCTTTGACAACCAGGGGAGGAACCATTCCGTGAAGATTTCCATGAAAGGAAGCCAGTTCTTTTATTGAAGACGACCGAATAACAAAATATTCCGGATCCGTTGTCATAAAAATGGTTTCAATGCCCGGATCGAGCGCTTTATTCATCATGGATAGCTCGAATTCATAGGAAAAATCTTCTAGCCCGCGCACACCGCGTACCAGTAATTTAATGCCAAATCTCTGCATAAAATCAACTATCAGGCAATCGCATACGGTAACTGACACATTTTTTAAATCTTTAACCAGTTCCTTTATCATGGAAGCCCGTTCTTCAGCCGAAAAAAGGTACTTTTTCTGCTTGTTTTCGGCTACAACTACAGTAAGTTCGTCAAAAATTGACGCGGCGCGCTGAATAATATTTAAATGTCCCGATGTTGGCGGATCAAAAGACCCCGGGAATGCCGCTTTCATCATAATAATACAATAACGAATATATAAATATTAATAAAGATACTCTGCCGCAAATATTAAACTTGACCTACAGAATATTAAATTATTAAATGAGGGCTGCGCAAATCCCTGTCAGGTGCATCCGGCGTGGATCACATAGACAGCCATACCTATGATCAATTTGACAGATTTCCTACAATAGATTATATTTGCTTTATGGGAAAATATAAAACATATCTGTTATTTTTTCAGATATCTGTCCTGGCGGTTTCCTGTGTTTCAGCGCCTGATCAGGGAAAAGCTTCGCAGGCAGTAATAAGCGAATCTGCCGACGATGAAAATGTTAACAGGGATACAGATACGGATGGATTTAACCAAAATAATGTCAGTCAGGAGTATTATTTAGCAACAAGAGAGGAAGTACAGCTTTTCATTAATAAATTAAATGATATAATAAAAAAACAGGATTACAATGCCTGGGTAGCGGTCCTGTCGCCTGAATATTTTTCAGAAATTTCTTCCGAGCAATATCTTACTGAAATATCTGAATTGCCTGCAATGAAAACCCGCAGAATTACATTAAAAAAGCCGGAAGATTATTTTATCCATGTAGTTGTGCCATCAAGAGCCAACAGCAGAGTTGATGAAATTGAATTCATCAGCATGCACAGGGTAAAAGCCTTTACAGTTTACACAAGCAGATCCGGGGAAGAACAGAAACTGCTTCTGTATTACCTTGAAAAAAACAGAGATTTGTGGAGAATAATAAATTAAAAGGAGAATCTTTATGTCTTTATTAAATCGTTTTTCTATCCTAATAGCGCTGGCGGTATTTTCAGTGTCTATCGCCGCCGCGCAAAGCTCAGGCAGAGACAGGGAAACGACTGTCGAGGAATCATATTTACAGCAATCCATAGAAAATATGATAATCCGTGAAACCGCAAGGGCGAGCAACAGGGATCAAAAACTGATAGCTTTAGCCTATATCGGCGAAGCCATTGATCGCGGCAACACAAGCGATGATGTCCGTAATACTCTGGAATTTCTTTGTCTGGAAGGAACAAAGAGCGTAGCCAGGGAAAACGGCCGGGTAATGAATAATTTTCCGGATATTAGATGGCAGGCGGTAAAATATCTGGGCGCAATTGGCACAGAGGAAGCAAAATATATTCTCCTGGAAATTTGTCAGTATGAATCTGAACCCATGGTTCTCCAGGAAGCGATTAAAGTTCTCGGCGACATTGGGCTTAATGAAAATAATGAAACTGTTACAATTATTGCCCGGGTTGTTTCACGCATGGACAGCCTGAACCCCGATAATCTGGTTGCCCTCGCTACAGTTGATACATTTGAAAAAATCGCCAAAAAAAACAATGGTATAAATTCATCGGAAGCTATCAGGCTATTAATGCGTATTTCAGAAGGTTCCTATATAAGACCGGTTCAGGACAGAGCCAGGCAATTGTTAGCTGATCTGCGCAGATACAACTAGTGAATAATACAACGGACTAAAGTCCGCGTCTGTCCGCACAACTAAAAGTTTTATGGACAGACACTAACCGTATGAGATGTTTTTAGATTTCCTTTTTGCATTTAACCGGAAGAAAGTCATCGCTCTGATAGGAGATAGCGGCACTGGAAAAAGTTTTCAGGCAAAGCTGGTCGCCCAAAAGCACAGAGTCGATTTTATAATTGACGACGGTCTTTTAATCAGGGAAAACCGTATCCTGGCGGGGCATTCCGCCAAAAAAGAAAAAAATTTTCTGGGTGCTGTAAAAGTCGCCATGTTTGATGAAAAGTCTCACCGGGACGAAGTGGCGCGCAGGCTGCAAAGTGAAAAATACAAACGAATCCTCCTGTTGGGAACTTCGGAAAAAATGGTTAATAAAATCGCCGCCCGCCTTCAGCTTCCCCCGCCGGTAAAAATAATAAAAATTGAAGATGTCGCTACCCAGGAAGAAATAGACACAGCAATAAGAATCAGGCGCATTGAAGGAAAACATGTAATTCCTGTGCCGTCCATCGAAGTAAAGAGAAGTTATCCCAATATTTTTTACGATGCGATAAAAATTTTTAAAAAGAAGGTCATCCCCGTCAATATCGGACCTGTGCAAACCATGCACGAAAAATCGCTTGTAAGACCGGAATATTCAAAACGCGGAAAGGTAATTATTACTGAAGCCGCTCTTAGCCATCTGGTTACTCATTTTGTTGACGAATATAATGTGAGCATTAAAATAAAAAAAATTCTGATTAAAGACGCTGAAATGGGATACCGCCTGGTTATCACAATTGATGTTCCTTACGGCATTCAGCTTGGAGGAAATATCCACGAACTGCAGCAGCATATTATAAATAATATTGAACGTTACACGGGAATTTTAATTGAAGAAATAAACATAATTATTGACAAGGTAACTGAATGAGCGAATTATTAGCCAAAAATTGAATTGTTTTATACGGTTTCCTGTCCCTTTGCTTTTGGTTTTCTGCGTCTGCGTTTTTTAGGTTTGACCGCGGAAGCCTCTCCAACCGGTTTTGGATGAGATTTTTTCACTGTAATGCCATGAGCGGTAAGGAACTTTCGCACCGCATATTCCAAATCATACCGCGGCGGATTCATGGGCATGACAAAGGAGCGGGCGATTTTAAAGATCTCTCTGTAATTTTCTATAACGCCGGGTTCCCAGGTTTGAGCGCTTTCAAGATAATCATAAAAAAGGGTTTCCATGGCTTGTCCGCGGTATTTTTCCTCTCCTTTCAGTTTTGACATGCGGTTCAGATAACTCTTTCGGAAAGCAATGTTTTTATGCATCATATCCGCCGCCTGCGGCTGAAGGTAACAGTACAGACCAAGCTTATCCAATAAGTCCACAATTTCCGCAGACCGGACGGAAAAGATGATTTTAAAAATTTCCTCGGTCAGGCGGGAAGGCGAAATTGATGACAAAAGATTGGAGTGTTTTTTAATTTTCATCTTTACATTCAATGGCAGGGAAAAATCCGCCGCCGCCGCGTATTTAACCGCTCGAATCATCCGTACAGGATCTTCTGTAAAAATTTCCGGCAGCGGGATTATTGGTTTTACCAGTCTTTTTTTAATATCCTGTATGCCGCCGATATAATCCACTACAATTTGCTGTTCGGGATCATAAAATAAAGCATTCATGGTAAAATCGCGGCGAAATACATCCTCGTCAATTTTGCCGAATGTATTACTGGTATGCCCGTCCTTTAAAGAACGGAAAGTTGAAACTTCAAATATCCTCTCTCCAAAATAAACATGAACAAGACGGAATCGCCTCCCGATAATTCTGGAATTACGGAACAGTCTTTTAATTCTGGCGGGGCTGGCGGCGCTCACAATATCAAAGTCTTTGGGTTTTTTGCCAAGTATTAAATCGCGCACAGCGCCGCCTACAATGTAGGTGTCAAACCCGGCGCCCTTTAATTTTCTGACAATGCTTACAGCCTCGCTGTCAACATCGGCAAAATTGATGCCGTGTTCATCGCATGTGTAAATTTCCGCTTTTTTTACAAGTTTGCCGTCTTCTCCGGCGGAATATCTGACTCTCATTCACTATGCTGTTTAATCCATGAAAGAAGGTTATCCATAACTTCATCACGATTGGTTTCATTTAATAATTCGTGCCTTGCGCCCGGATAAAGCACGAACTCCAGGTCCTTAATTCCCAGATTGCGGTATTCATTAACCAGAACGGTAGGACTTTTGCCCATATCGCCGACCGGATCGGCGCTTCCGCAAAAAACATACACCGGTAAAAGACGGTTAATTCCCGCCATCGATTCACCTGAATGAATTTGATTCAACAATTTCGCTAGATCCCTGTAAAAACCAGAGGAACATATAAATCCGCAGAGAGGATCGGATGCATATTTATCAACTTCTGCGTTATCGCGGCTAATCCAGTCAAATGCCGTACGATTTGGCTTGAACAATTTATTATATGCGCCATCGGCGATTGACCAAACAATGCGTGATTTTTTCCGTTGTCCTCTGATTGCGGCGATAAAGATTAAAAACGGTGCGCCTGTTCTAACCATTATATTGCCAGGACCTTTGGTTCCGGATAAAATACAGCCGCTAATATTCAAATCGCCTGAGTACTCTTCGATATAATTCTGAGCGATAAAAGAACCCCAGGAATGCCCCAGGAGAAAGACTGGTATATTCGGCCTGCTTTTGCGTATTTCCTTATTAAGCAAATGAATGTCCATAATGACAGGAGCAAAGCCATAACCATCAGCGCAATGTCCTAAAAGCCCCCCCATGCCGGGTTTATTTACTTTTAGGTCGGCAGTTTTACCGTGCCCCCGCTGATCTGCCGCCCAAACTTCTATACCTGCCGCTGTAAGCTTTTCTGCAAGCCGCCTGTAGCGGAAAGCATGCTCAGCCATACCGTGAACAACATGCACCACAGCCTTTGGAGCTTGTTCAGGCATCCATTGATACAAATAAAGTTTGGTTCCATCATGGCTTTCAAAATATGTTTCATTCTGAACCATGGTGATATTGTACTGTTTTACAGTTCATGATGCAACAACCTATAATTTGTTCCCAACAAGAAAAAACCCAAAAATGGGCGATACTAGATTCGAACTAGTGACTCCTACCGTGTGAAGGTAGTACTCTAACCACTGAGTTAATCGCCCAAAAATTAATATATTATATCGTGACTCCTACCGTGTGTCACTGCTGGTTGTTAATCTGTTTTCAGGGCTTCATCAAAGGCTACGGCTGAAGGGGAGAAATTAATACTCTTGACAAATTCGCAGGCTTCTTTTGCGCCAAACTCCCTGTTCATGCCGGAGTCTTCCCACTCAACAGAGAGGGGGCCTTTATAATTAATGGCGTTAAGTTCGCGGATGATGCCTTCAAAATCCACATCGCCGTGGCCTAGAGACCGGAAATTCCAGCCACGTCTTACATCGCCAAAAGTCAGGAAAGACCCAAGGATTCCAGCTTTACCGTCCAATGTTACGGCGGCGTCTTTCATGTGAACATGTAAAATTTTTGGAGCGAAATCGCGTATAAAAATATTAGGATTAACTCCCTGCCAAATAAGATGGGAAGGATCAAAATTAAAGCCCAGTGTTTTACGGTTTTTAAATTCTTTCAGGAGCCGCTCGGCTGTGTAATAGTCAAAGGCTATTTCCGTGGGATGCACTTCCAGAGCAAATTTAATGCTGCTCTTGTCGAAATCGTCAAAAATAGGAGACCAAAGACTGACTATCTGTTTAAAGGCGTCGTCAATCATCTGTTCTGTGGTTTGAGGGAATGAGTACCAGTAAGGCCAAACAGGGCTTCCCATAAAACCGGTGACAATTTTTACCCCCATGTTTTTCGCGGCGGCCGGCGCGTACTTCATTTCCTGAATTGCCCATTTGCGAATCTCATCGGGTTTTCCTGCCAGGTTTGAAGGCGCAAACCCGTCAAGCCTGGGGTCCCAGTTATCACCGACACACTGTCCGATTAAATGAGTTCCGATAGCCCATACCTTAAGGCCGTGATTCTTTAAAATATTCTTGCGTTCTTCTACATACTTGGGATCAGTCGCTGCTTTTTTTAAATCAAGATGATCGCCCCAGCAGGCGATTTCAACTCCTTCGTAACCAAAGGATTTAACTTTCTCGCAAAATTTTTCAAAGGGCAAATCCGCCCACTGCCCAGAAAATAGCGTTACCGGTCTTGTCATACTCTCCTCCATGAAAAGAAAAATTGCATAATCAGCGTCTGTCCACAATGCAGACATACCGCTGGCAGACACTGTTAACATTTTGAAATTAGAAAGCTATTAGGATATAATAATAGAATAATAACGAAATAAAGATCAAGTGAAGTAAACAGAAAAACATGAGTAATTTAAGGATATATATTTTACCTTTGATATTCAGCGTTATCTCTTTGTTTGCTGTATGCGGTTTATTGTCAGGCTGCTATACAGTTAAACAGGGCGTTACAATGCTGGGGTATTTGAACCGCGCTGTTCCTCTGGATAAAATTACAGATACGGATTTTATTTGGCTCGTAAATGATATTCGTTCTTTCGCAATGGAAGAACTTGAACTCGCAATGAGCAAAAATTACACACATTATGTTGAAATAGACCGCAATTATCTTGCATCTGTGGTTTCAGCTTCAGCTAAAGATTCCTTTAAACGCCATGAATGGCGCTTTCCAATTGTCGGGTCAATGCCATACAAGGGTTTCTTCAATATTGAAGACGCCGGAAAGGAACGCGCAAAGCTTGAAAAAAAAGACCTTGATGTATGGGTGCGCTCAGTTGATGCGTTCAGTACTCTGGGCTGGTTTAAAGATCCCCTGTATTCATATATGCGCGAATACCCGCCGTGGGGACTCGCCGATCTAATTATACATGAGCTGGTACACGCGACTGTTTTTATAAAAGGAGAGGTGAAATTCAATGAAGAGCTTGCGGAATTTATAGGCAGCGAAGGCGCGAAGCTGTATATTGAAACGCGTTACGGAAAAGATTCCGAAGAATACCGGAAAATGCTGGCCGGAAAAGATGACAGTAAAAAATTTATAGATTTTATTCAGGAATTAATAACGGAGCTGGATGTTCTGTATTTAAACCGCGATTCAATTAACAGGGAGGAACTGTTAAATAAAAAAGAATCGATTATTGCCACCGCCCAGAAACGTTTTAACACCGAATATGAAAGCCGTTTTTCAAACGACAATTACCGAAACTTTTCAAACATGAAAATAAATAACGCGTATCTGGAACTCTACAGGTTATATTACGCACAGGACAATTTTTTTAGTGATCTATATGAGCGTTCGGGAAATAACCTGAACGCTATTATCGCCGCCGCTAAAACAATAAACAAAAAGGGAAATCCAAGAGCGCAGCTTGAAAACGCGTTATTTAGGTGATATATTGATATTTAAGACATACATTTCTGAATTAAACTGGTTTTAAAAAAGGTAAACATGGCTTGGGTATTCGGCGGTAAAAAATTTGGTCAGTATACATATGAACATTGGTTTGATGACGATGAATATGACGGGATAAAACAGGAAAACAGGGAACAGGAAGAACGCGGCGATTCGGAAAAATCAAACAGCGGGCCTATAGAAGAATCCTTTAACGAAAATACAATTCCTCATAAACCATAGCGGCGGCTATCACTCTTTTGCCGTAATCTCTGGTTTCGTAAATAGGGATGGTTTCCAGAAAAAGATCCACTGGCAGCGCACTCTCATTCCTCCAGCGGCGAACGCGGTTCATGCCGCCGTTATATGCCATTAGCGAAAGCAGGGGATCATCGAAACGCAGCATCAGGTAGTTCAGGTAAAAAGATCCAATATGAATATTTATATCCGGATCTTTTAAATTAATGCCGTTTTCCCCTGAAAAATCAGGACCTCCGGCGCGGCGGATACGGACTGCCATATCCTGCGCAGTATCGGGCATTAGCTGAGTAAGCCCAACCGCTCCCGCGTGTGAAACAATATCGCTTTGAAAAGCGCTTTCCGTGCGTATGAGTCCGTACATAAGAGACGGCTCAAAATTATTAATAGCCGCGTGTCTCTCTATCAATTCATCGAAGCGGCGCGGAAACATCAGCTCCATATCCTGCCTGTTTCGGGTATAACCATCCCTGTTAACATAAAGGGAAACAAGGCGGATTGACGGAATATACATGCCGTTATCTGAAAGAGCCTGGGCTACGGAACGCAGCTCATCAGGAGAAAGTTCATTCTGAAGAGATGTAATGTATTGACCGCTAAAATTCGCCGCGTTATTGCTGAAAAATCCCAGTAAAAACTGAAGCGCAGGCGATTGGGGCGTCTCTTTGGTTCCGGCGCGGATAATGGGACCATTCAGTTCAAGGAAAGGTTCGCCAAGAGCGTCCGCGCTTTTTAAACGGTAGTATAAAGAAACCTTTCCTGTGTCATAGGCAATACGCATAAAATTTTCAGGCGATACGTTCACAGTATCAGCCTCTTCGCCTAACGCCGGAACATGAGATTCGTTACGCGAAAGAACAGCTTCAGCCGCCAACTGCGTTTCACTGTCAGACAAATACCGCTCTTCCATAACGCGGGCGATTACCCACGCGTAAGAAGCGATTGAAGCCTGCGCATTGGTATTTTGAATAACAGAAAACGCGCGTATTATTTTTTCCCACTCTGAATCGGAGGTAAGCCTTTGCAGCAGTTTTTCCAGGATATCGTCAAAATAACCTTTTTCATGCCACAATGGAGCAAGCCGCCTAAGCCGCAGATAAAAAAGATCATAATCCCCGTTTAAGGATGAATCCAGGATATACCAGATACACGCGTCAGACTGTTCCGCATCAGGCGCTAAGGAGAGAGCCTGTTCAAACAGCAGAATCCCCTGATCATGGCGTCCCATGCGGCGGGCGACCCGTGCCGCGAAAAAGAGGAGCCTGTACCTCAGATCGTCTTCACTGACGCCGGTGTTAGCTGTCATCCCGTATGACAGGTTCATTTCCCATTGCAGAAAGAGATCAAGCCCTTCCCTGCCTGAAGATGTGTACTGAAAAGTCCTGCCCAAATCGTTTATCAGGCCGGGATATTGAAAGAACAAATCCGGCATCTGCGAAGGCCATGTTTCGTTTAACATAAATCTGCGGAAGAATACAAGCGCTTCATTGTAGCGGGAGTGCAGGGAATAAAAATGACCGTTAATGGCGGCAAGTTCAAAATCGCTGAAAACCACATCGTGCTTGCCGCATTCATTAAAGATATAAAGGCGCGTTTCGTCAGGCGCGTCCCTTTCAAAGCCCAAAAGAAAAGTTAACGCTTTTTCTCTGTCAACATTTTTATTAACAGCGTCAAAAACAGCCGCCCACGCACCGGATGATTCCCGGCGAAGAGCCTGTACGGTTCTCGCGGAGAGATCCGCGCCTTCATACATTAGTTTCGCAAGTTCATGCGCGGCCGCCTGCCTGATGTATACATTTGAACTGCCAAGCGCTTTTTCAAAATGAGTTATGGCATCATTGCGCATCCCGCCTTTTAACAGCAGACCTTCATAAAAATCATTTTGAATATGAACCTGAGGCTGCGCGCATGAGTTAACGGAAAGAGAGAACAGCAGATAAAAAATTAAAACGCAAACCTGAAAAAACAAAATCAGTTTCGCGGCGGAATACGGAGTATCCGCCCTGAAATTATATAATCCGGGTTACGGATATTGTTAAAACGGGCAATTCTGGGAAAAAGCCACGGATCCCTGTAAAACGCCTCGGCAATATCCCATAAAGTATCGCCCCATCGAATTCTGTAATCCACCCCTCCTCTGGGAATTACCGCAGGCACATTGTAGGATGCCACAGGCGCAAGCGGACGGTTTCTTGCGGCAGTTTGCGGCTGAGGCGCGGGAGGTTCGGCAGGCGCCTGAATAACAGGAGTTGGATCAGGTGCATAAACCGTTTCAGATTGAATTATAGGTTCAGGTTCGGCAACAGGTTCAGGTAAACGAACCGGCTCAGGTTCAGCCTGTTTAACCGGTTCCGGAACCGGAGCAGGTTTCGGCAGCCAGGCAGGATCCTCAACAATGGTTTTTGTAAACTCAGGACCTTTTAAATACGAGCGGACGGTTTCCATGCCTCCGAGCATAAAAAGCCATACCGAGGCAAGACCCAGAATTATAATTAAACCAATTAAAATAAAAATCCATAAAAAAGATGAACGGGGCCTTTTGTCCCTAATCATTTGAGCCTGCTGATATAGTCCCGAAGGAGGTCTTTCAATAGCGTCCAGTTCATAATCGGGAATATCAATATTACGCGATGTTTCATCAAGCGATTTAAGGGAAACAGTCAATACATAATGTTCACCGTCTGAGGCAGTATCCAAATCAAAAGCGTCAGCTATTATATTACCGTCGCTGCTTGACGAGATTACCATCTCTATGGAAGGCTCTCCCTTTGGTTTTGTTTTAATATTTTCAACAACAAGACTGCCGATATACTGGGCATCAGTCATGGAATTTGCCGCGCTTCTGTAAAGGTCTATTTGTACGCTTGGCTGATTATCATGAACAGTTGTGAGGATTAATCTTTTCTTAACCTGGGAATTCTCCTCCATAATTGGATAGAATTCACCGTTAGCGATCTTAATACCTATGGATGATACCATCAGATCAGCTCCTTATCGGGCAAAAATCCCTGATTTGAATAAAATCTTTATCAATAGCCCATTATATTATCAATAACTTTATTAAATTTAGGCATGATACTTATCTTTGTCAAGTATAATAATAAGATTATATAACATTTATCGGCAATGCCTATATAAAAAAGGATAAAAACAACCGATAATAGAAGACATGATTCCCGTTTTGATAGGGGTTATTTCCCTTATACTGATAATTACAGTTTTCATGATTGTAATGGGCCGTCTTCGCGCTAACAGCGGGAAAATGTCAAGAGGAGACAGGGACGCAATATTCAAGGAAGCCAATAGAAGGCTTGCCCATAATCCGAATGATCCGGAAGCATTATTCGCTTTAGCCTCCGCTTTTTTTGATGAAGGCAATTACGACAAGGCTTTCAAAAATTATGAGATGCTTACAGAACAAATCGCGGTAAACAATCATATAGAGGGAGTTGATAATTTTGAAGTTCATTTAAGATACGGAGTTTCAGCGCGAAAACTCGGAATGCTCGATCAGGCCTATAAAGCCCTGGCAACAGCCAGAACATACAGGCAGGATAATTTTGAAGTAAATTACGAGCTGGGCATGCTGGAATTTGACAAAAAAAATTATGAAAAGGCAATCCAGCTCCTGCAGAGCGCGCGTGTTCAGGACCCGGATAATCCCGCGGTTCTGCGCTGTCTTGGACATACGCTCTTTAAATTAAAAAAACCAAAAGAAGCGATGAGTTTTATCCGCAAAGCCATTGATCTGGCGCCTGAAGACAAGGAATCACTTTATACTCTCGCAGAATGTTATCATGAAGCCAATCAAACTGAACAGGCGCTTCGAATTTTCAACCACTTGCGCGCTGATCCTGTAATGGGACCCAACTCATGCCTTATTGCCGGAAAAATTCACATGGAAACAAGGCAGACAGAAGCTGCGATTCAGGATTTTGAAATAGGACTGAAACATCAGAATATAAAAACTGATATAATGCTTGAACTGCGGTATTATCTGGCTGTTACCTATATTAAAATGAATGAAATAGGAAAAGCGATACCGCACCTGAAATTGATCCATTCAGAAAATTCCTCGTATAAGGATGTCAGCGCCCTTCTGGGAAAATATATTGAACTTAACGCCAACCGCAATTTACAGACATTCCTTATGGCTCCTTCCGCCGACTTTGTCGCCCTATGCAGAAGAATTGTAATGACATATTATCCAAAATCAAAAGTAAAAGTTTTAAACATTTCCGTGCAGAAAAATGAATGGGCCGATATTTTTTCTGAAATTGATACCGCCAAGTGGTCAGATATGGTAATGTTCAGATTTATCAGAACTCAAGGATCAATCGGTGAACTTATTGTCAGGGATTTCCATTCGCACCTGAAGGAAGTAAAAGCCGGCAAAGGCATTTGCATTACTGTCGGCAGCTTTACTGAAGAAGCAAAAAGATACACAGAAGCGCGCCTGATTGACCTAATCGAAAAAGACCGTCTGCAAGCCATGTTAAACTCACTCGATACAAAAACTGCGGCTCTGAAGAAAAAATGACGAACATCAATGTAGAGTTAGGCAAGAGATTTGCGCAGCCCGCTTTACTCTTTATTAAATCATTTTATACATCATGTGATTACTAAAGGCAAAATTAATTTACTTTACTAATGAAATTAAAATTGATATATTACAAACATATTGATTTTAATACAATTTCTTAAAAGATTGGCAAATTCTATTCAAAAAATACTAGGAAAAAACATGAAAAAAGCAATTTTGTTACTGGTTCTACTCTTTACCTTGTTGTCCGCTTACGGATAGTCAAGGGTTTCTATTTCATTGGATGACGCCATAAATAATGCTGCGCTGCAAATTCAGGATAGTCTTGAAGCGAGTTCAACAATCATTGTATTTCAGTTTCAATCGCATGGTGAAAAAGTTTCAGAATTTGTTCTGATGGAACTGTTTGACAAGCTTGTTAATCTAAAAAAGTTTACGGTTCTTGACAGGGGAGCACAGCAGGTAATAAACGCGGAACTTGATTTTCAGTTCAGTACAAGCGCGGGCATGATAAGCGATGACAGCCTGGCGAGCCTTACAAGAAGACTGGGAGCGCAGGCTATTGTAACAGGTTCACTGGATGACACTGGCGATGAATACCGTTTCAGAATCAGGGTGATAGGAACAGAAACATCTGCGGCAATCGCATCTTGTGTTGTAGGTATTGATAAAGAAGACAGGAGAATTAAAGCATTATCTGACCACAGAAAAAGTACAGGAGAAAAAATCGGGACAGGAGCGTTAAATGTTCTTTTTGGACTTGGATCATATCTTGAAGGCGATACAATGGGCGGAATCACGCTTACCGCAGGCTACGCGCTTGCAGCAGGACTTTTTGTAATAGAAGCCGCGGTCCTTGATTGGGACAGTCCCGCTGTAGGAGTTCCCGCGACAATTGGAGTTACTATCGCGGGAATTACTTTAGTTTACGGCTTTGCGCGGCCTTTTATATACAATATTTCACCCGGCCTTGTGTCTGTTTTGGATAATACACAATTTGGAATCTCAAAAACTTCGGATAATAACACTTTTCAAATGACTTATAAATTAAAGTTTTAACGGGGGGAAAAATGAAAAAACTATGGTTAAAATATTTTATACTAATAGCTGTAATTAGCGCGGTGTTTTTATCCTGCGAAGGCATGGCGGAACTTTTTCACGGACCGAAACCTCCCGATATATATACTGTTATCTTTTACGCCAATGGAGCTACAGGAACGCCGCCTGAAACACGAACTGTAAATTCTGGAATTAAAATCAATCTTCCTGACAAGGGCGACATGAACAGTTCCGGTAATGTTTTTGTCGGATGGAGCGAAAGTTCCGCAGGCATTAACGCTATCTATTCAGTTGGCTCATCAATAACAGTTACAAAAGATTTTGTTTTTTACGCGCAATGGCTTGACGCCTCAACTCCTCAGTATACTGTTACATTTAATCCAAACGGAGCGACAAGCGGAATGTCCCCGTCATCACAAACAGTTTACAGCGGCATTGGCATTACGATTCCCGGCAATGGTTCTCTTGCATACAGCGGAAAAATATTCGGCGGCTGGAATACACAGGCTAATGGCGGAGGAACCAATTATGAAAGCGGAACCTTTTATACCGTAACCGGCAATGTAACGCTGTACGCGAAGTGGAACAGCGCAATTCAGTATACGGTAACATTCCTTGCGAACGGAGCGGGCGGCTCTGCGCCAACGGCTCAAACTGTTGATCCTGGTACAGTTATTGTTATACCGGGAGCGGGAAGCATGACATATAGCGGGAGAACATTCAACGGCTGGAATACAAATACAAGCGGCACAGGGACAAATTATACGGAAGGTGATTCGTACACTGTAACCGGGAATGTAACATTATACGCAAAATGGAATCCGCAGTATACCGTTACATTTAATGCAAACGGAGCGGGCGGAACAGCGCCGGATGCGCAGACTGTAGAATCGGGAACAGTTATTAACTTGCCGGGTGTTGAAGGAATGACTAATACAGGGAGAAACTTTACAGGCTGGAACACACAGGCTAACGGTTTGGGAACGAATTATGAGGAAGGGGATTCATATACGGTTAGCGCAAATGTTACTTTGTATGCGCGGTGGGCAGGTACTCCGATTGATCCAAATGCGATTGTTCCTCCGGGCAGTACGCTTGCGCAGAAGTTGGCGTATATTGCAAGTAATGGCGGTAATGGAACGGTGTACGATGTTGTAGTGGATAATAATGAATATTTAGTACCAACAACGATTTCAACTTTAGGCGGGAATATTACTGTTATTATTTGAAGTGAAAATTCTTCAGACATTAAATCAATACAATTATCAAGTCAGGGACATCTTTTTTCTGTGAGTAATAATATTACTTTGAAATTGCAAGATATTGTACTAAAGGGGATTAGTACGAATAACAGAGCGTTGGTTTTGGTATCACAAGGAGGTAAATTGATTTTAGAATCAGGCGCTAAAGTCACTATGAATAGCAATATTTCTACAGGATATGGCGGTGGCATTTATGTAAATGGTGGTATTTTAGAATTATATATTGGTTGCGAAATTGAAAATAATATTCAAAATCATGCAAGTACTCCGAGTGGGGGAGGAGGAATTTTTATTTATAATCAAGGTAATGTTAATATGTATGGAGGGTTAATATCTGGCAATAAAACAGGAAATGGAGGCGGTGGTATAAATATATATGGTAATTCCAGTATGACTATGAGTGGAGGAATAATATTAAATAATGTATGCCAAGGTGGTTATTGGGCAAGAGGTGGAGGTATTGGTATTTTTGATAGTGGTTCTTCCTTTACTAAACATGCAATATCAGGAAACAATACTAGCGGGATTATTTATGGCGGAATTGGGGATAATGCAAATATAGCAAATTCAGGTGGGCATGCTTTATATCGTGATTCTGGTTCAAAAAAATTACGTAATACCACTCTTGGTATTTACGATGAAATTTCTACATTGTCAGATGTGGGTTGGGAATAGTAAAAAACAGCCTGTATGGGTTGTTAAAATAAACAAGTTGCGTTGCAGCTTGCGCAGAAGTGCCAGTCACCTCTTTTTGTCTAGCGTACCATTGCGCGTAACGGTATTATGTGCAGCAGTGCGCAAATGAGAAGTGAGAAAAGTTGTTGAATGTAAGCTTTGCGTTTATGTGAACTTTTAAATATTTTTGTGTAAAGCGCTATACTACCAAGGAGGAAAAGTATGGCGATAACAAAAGAAGTGTTAGACGAACTGCTGAAGGACTGCAACAGTCCGGATGAGTTCTACGGACCGGAAG
>Ga0209755_10003368_pt1 | contig 20146 bp, 8 predicted proteins | sample TergutCo191P1_FD_187301 | JGI IMG/M metagenome (GOLD analysis project Ga0209755, IMG submission 187301) | Cornitermes sp. P1 segment gut microbial communities from Petit-Saut dam, French Guiana - Co191P1 (SPAdes) (version 2) | ecosystem: Host-associated > Arthropoda: Insects > Digestive system >...
GGGTGTGGACAGAATGGGTAAATATATAAATGTGTGCATGGGAGTATTGTGGGTGTGAGACTGACCGGGGGTGTGGTGAGACTGTGTAAATATCTAAACATGTGTGGGAGTTTTGTGGGTGTGAGACTGACTGGGGTTGTGGACAGACGGCGTGAATATCTGAATGTGTGTGTGGGAGTGTTGTGGGTTTGAGACTGACCGGGGGTGTGGTAAGACTGTGTACATATCCATAATGTGTGTATGTGTGTATTGTGGGTGTAAGACTGACCGGGGTTGTGGAGAGACTGTGTGAATATCTGAATGTTTGTATGGGAGTATTGTGGGTGTGAGGCTGAACGGGGGTGTGGAGAGACTGTGAATATCTGAATGTGAGTGTGGGAGTTTTGTGGTTGTGAGACTGACCGGGGTGTGTGGACAGACTGCGTGAATATCTGAATGTGTGTGTGGGAGTGTTGGGGGTTGAGACTGACCGCGGGTGTGGAGAGACTGTGTGAATATCTAAATGTGTTTATGGGATTATTTTGGGTGTGAGACTGACCGGGGGTGTGGAGAGACTGTGTGAATATCTAAATATGTGTGGGTGTTTTTTGGGTGTGAGACTGACTGGGGGTGTGGACAGACTGTGTGAATACCTGAATGTGTGTGTGGGAGTGTTGTGGGTGTGAGACTGACCGGAGGTGTCGAGAGTGGAGAGACTGTGTGAATATCTGAAAGTGTGTGTGGGAGTTTTGTGGTTGTGAGACAGACTGGGGTTGTGGACAGACTGTGTGTATATCTGAATTGTGTGTGGGAGTGTTGTGGGTTTGAGACTGACCGGAGGTGTGGAGAGACTGTGTGAATATCTGAATGAGTGTGTGGGAGTTTTGTGGGTGTGAGATTGACTGGGGGAGTGGACAGATTGTGTGAATATCTGTATCTGTGTGTGGGAGTGTTGGGGGTGTGAGACAGAGCGGGAGTGTGGACGGACTGCGTGAATATCTGAATGTGTGTGTGGGAGTGTTGTGGGTGTGGAACTGACGGGGGTGTGGACAGAATGTGTGAATATCTGAATGTGTGTGTGGGAGTGTTGCGGTGTGAGACTGACCGGAGATGTGGAAAGACCGTGTGAATATTTAAATGTGTGTATGAGAGTAGTGTGTGTGTGAGACACCGGGGTGTGGAGAGTCTGTGTTAATATAAAATGTGTGTGCGGGGATGTTGTGAGTGTGAGCCTGACTGGGGGTGTGGACATTTTGTGTGAATATCTTAATGTGTGTGTGAGTGTGAGTGTTGTGGGTGTGAGACAAACTGGGTTGTGGGCAGACTGTTTTAATATGTGAATGTGTATGGGAATGTTGGGGGTGTGAGCCTGACCGGGGTTGTGGGCAGACTGTGTGAATATCTGAAAATGTGTGTGGGAGTGTTGTGGGTGTGAGACTGACCGGGTTTTGGGCAGATAGTTTGTATATCTTTATATGTGTTGCTGTGTTGGCGTGTGAGACTGACCGTGGGTTTGGTCAGACTGTGTGAATATCTCAATGTGTGTGGAAGTGTTGGGGGTGTGAGACTGACAGTGGGTGTGTACAGAATGTGTGAATGCCTGAATTTGTGTGTGGGAGTATTGTGGGTGTGAGACTGACCGTGTTGTGGGCAGATTGTTTGAATATCTGAATATGTATGCGAGTGTTGGCTTTTGAGACTGACCGGGGTTGTGGGCAGACTGCGTGAATATCTGAATGTGTGTGGGAGTGTTGGGTGTGTGAGGCTGACTGGGGGTGTGACAGACTGCGTGAATTTTTGAATGTGTGTGTGGTAGTGTTGTGGGTGTGAGACTAACCGGGGTGTGGGCAGACTGCGAGAATATCTGAATGTGTGTGTGGGTGTGTTGGTGGTGTAAGATTTACCGGCGGTTTGGACAGACTGTGTGAATATCTGAATGTGTGTGTTTGAGTGTTGGGTGTGTGAGACTGACCGGGAGTGTGGACAGACTGCGTGAATAATTATATGTGTGTGTTGGAGTGTTGTGGGTGTGAGACTGTCCGGGGGTGTGGACAGACTCAATGCATATCCGAATGTGTGTGTGGGAGTGTTGTGGGAGTGAGACTGACCGGTGGTGTTGACAGACTGCGTGAATATTTGAATGTGTGTGTTGGAGTGTTGTGGGTGTGGGACTGACTGGGGGTGTGGTCAGACTGCGTGTATATCTGAATGTGCATATGGGAGTGTTGTGGGTGTGAGTCTGGCTGGGGTTGTGGACGGTCTGCGTGAATATCTGAATGTGTGTATGGGAGTGTTGTGGGTGTGAGAGTGACCGGGGGTTTGGACAGACTGTGTGATTATCCGAATGTGTGTATGGGAGTGTTTTGGGTGTGTGACTGACCGGGGGTGTGGGCAGACTGCGTGATTATATGAATGTGTGTGGGTGTGTTGGTTTGTGAGACTGACTGGTGGTGTGGACAGACTGCGTGAATAGCTGAATGTGTTTGTGGGAGTGTTTTGGTGTGAGACTGACTGGGGTTGTGTACAGATAGCGTGAATATTTGAATGTGTGTGGGAGTGTTGGATGTGTGAGGCTGACTGGGGGTGTGGACAGACTGTGTGAATATCTGAATGAGTGTGTCGGAGTGTTGGGTGTGTGAGACTGACCGGGGGTGTGGACAGACTGCGTGAATATCTGAATATCGTGATATATAAGGCAACATAAATCACTTTATTTAATTTAAATTTTATAAATTTTATTCAAATTTTGTTCAATTGAAATCTATTTCTTCCATTGTTCTATCACTTTTCCCCCCAAATTTTAAATATATCTGCAATTTATAATGTACCAGACCACAACCATACCACAGATAATAACTGGGTATTTAGGGTACACACGAAATAATTGTTAAACATGGTATCAAAAATCTTTACGTACCTGGACCCACCTGGTGTCAGTTTAGGTATTTCATGTGTGTCCACATTCTATTCTTTATCTTTTATGCACGGTAAATTCTTTGTAGTTCGTTTTTGAATTTCAACGAACTCAACAATTACACAAATCTTAAACTGGTAACTCGTGCTCTTTTTGCTCAGTAGGTTTCCTGTAATATTTATGCTTTTTAATGTTCCTTATAGACTCAGACCTACCGAAATTGTAATAATCACATAAATATTTATTTACAGGAAAATTCTTAGAAACGAAGAGCAGCGTTTCTCTTCATGACGTAGTGGCCAATCCCCTGTTCAATATTTCCTGCCTTCTATATATTTCTTTTTTCTATTTTCTCTTCGAATAATGCGAAGGCCTTCTTGAGCAAATGGACTGTACTGTGAATCTTTCGTGTTTAAAATTCTTTATAAATATTTCCCCTTCTTTCCAGTTATCCCACGTTTTCTACTTAACACACGCGATTTAAAAAAAATTTGTTTTACGCAATATATTTCAATTCCACCCAGTGCGCATCCTGCGATGCACATGTGAACTTCCTTATGGCTTTGACCTTAACACTGTTTAATACCGGTGGTATTTGGTTTTTATGAAGCAGGGGTGTGTCACCTCTTACTATCAGGTTAATTTTGGTAGAAAATTTTGAATATTTATTCGCCCAAAATTTTATTTTACAGGTGGGAACCGCATGGTGTTTGTTAACCTCTGTGGAATAAATGAAAACAGAACTGAATAATATCAATAAATTGAAAAATGAGTAGTAAAATGTTTGCTGAATGCAAAGTTCTGTATTAATTTGAACTTTATAAAACAAATTTCATTATGTAAGGCTCTAATTAGAATTGAATGTTTAATATCAGAGGCTGAATTAACTTAATTTTCGGGAATTGGTTCTTGATGTTTCATGAATTTCAGAAATACCCCAAAAATACATTTTTCAATATTTTGCACTAAAAATCGTGACCGCAGAAGGGAGGTTCTTGATAAGCTTAACAAAACACATCATCAATATACCCACGCAATATAAATCTGTTCTCCATCACACTTTTCGTTACGTCTGCTGACGTCAGTTCTGTGCTGAACGTCTAGCAGCAGGCCAACATTTTACAGTTTTGTACACAATTTTAACTGTAGAAAATAGTGCATAACAGTTTGTGGTTTGAGTGTTTTTATGGGACATTTGACAGTCGATTTTAAGTAGAGAAATGTAATTAATTCTGTGCTTCATGGTCGATAAGAAACTAAACAAGGTCAATATATCACTCCCTGCTAACCGGTTAACATATTCAAATGTAGAGATAAAAACTTTATTTTACGTTGAATAGCCCTATATATGCGATCATCCGCTAAACTCAGTAATGGTGCAGCAGTGCGACAGTTATTTGCTGTTTTTCGTTATCCAGTAGCGGGACACAAAATGCATTGTATAGCAGTACTTGGGTAACTATATTTTCGGCCACTTTATTCGTTCTCAAATCACTGCCGAATGATGAAGGCAGACAGCACACTGTCTAAATAACAGTGCGGTGTGCAGTAGGGTGAGAAATGTTGATAAGATAACAGCATGATAAACTGTCGTGGCGCGACACTCTAACTAATGAGAACCAACATAAAGCCTGTCAAGCTGTACTTACGGCACGCAGCATATTGGGTATCGTTACCTGTCACAGCAGTCTGTATAATTAGATTACTAATAACACATACGTGTGCCACCAACAAATGTGTAAAATGTAAACTCTTATATGTACTGAATTCAGTTTTGTCAAGGCAATATACAGATATTAAAATGTACCCTACAATAATAATATTTTCAGCAGTAGGCCAAAAGATATTCTCAGAATATTGAGGGTACAACATTAACCATGTAGATGGCGGATCAGATTTAAATGGCCAGTAATAACGAAGTATTAATTTTGGGTTAGAGTTTATCAAATTTGGCATGGTTGGAAAGTAAGTTTTCCACAGAAATACGTTATGACATTCTATAGCCTTTAAGTTATAATTTGTGCAGCTCTCATTGTAGATTCAAGCGGTTTAATGAAAGTATGAGTTGTGAGGTGCTGACAGGGGCGTAGATGATGATTGATATATTGTGGGATGATATGACGTGGTGGCTAGTAATGACGGACATTATGGAGATATGTATTGCCTGTTCCTTCAACACCTAGCAGTCTTCGGTTTGTAACTTCCATGAAGAATTGCATCTTCAATTTATGGAAAACAGGCACTGTGTAAAGGTGTTCAGTAATTTATTCCATTCATGGACACAATAAAGAGCTGATATGTCTAACCTTTCCAGGTATTAACCAATGCACCTGCGCTGCACTCGCACACAATGTCTGAGCGTGATAATGTGGTAGATATTCCGGAATGTCTGAATCATATCCGTGTTCTCAGGGAAATAAACATTGTTCGTTGCTACCTTGATGACAATGGCTGACCTCTTGCCTACTACCGTGGATTTGTTCCCGTATCTGGAAAGCCTGTCGTTGACGCAATGCGGTCTACTACCGCCCGAAGGTTACTGTCTCATTGGATACCTGAAGAAACTCTCCGAACTGGACCTTTCATACGCTGAGATACTTTACGTGTATTTCAAGCCTTTAGAGTCCCATATTTGCACACCAGAACGCATGTACAAGAACACCCATTTAACAATATTTTATATATTTAGGCAAGAAGGAAATTTACTGAAGTTTTAAGACATGCTGTGTATGTTTGTTTTCAACAAAATGGCATTTTTTCATTATCTTATCATTTTCAGTTCAATTAATACATTTTTCATATATCACGTACTAAAATTGTATACCTAAACGTTGTAAGATAAAAGATAAATCTTCGTTGCTGCTGAATACAATATTCCATTTCGAAAACAAAATTCAGTCATTTTTTTCACGATTTAAAGTGTGGTCATAGGATTTAATTTGGACGTGCAAAGTATCTGTGCATCTGACAGTAGTACTGAGGTATATTTATTACGTACAGCAATGTACTGCTGGAAATGAAATAATTAATAAATAGAAGATAAACAGTTACCCATATTGTGTATATATCAGCAATAGCTGCATTAAACTTGTAATTGGTTTTTAGAAATATTATGTGTACATGACATTGTAAAAACAGTGAGCTGCTTTTGTGAAATTTGAAATGTTTGATTTGGTCTTAATGTAAAATAGAACCTGGGCTCAGATTGGTTTGGCGTTAAATTTTTTCTGCTATTCTTTTGTGCCTAATGTAATGTGTAACTTGTCATTCAGTGAGATACTCAAAATATTTAAAATCAGGTTAAAATACTGGCATTTAATGGCATTTTTGTGTGGCTGTCATTTAAATTCCAGTTATGTGCATCTCGTACTGGGTATGTTTGTGTGACTCTAAATTGTTAATGTAAAGCGAAATTTCCTTCCTACACAGGCCACAAAGGACTAGAAAGAAAGATAAATGTATAGCTCTACTCCCTCTTTAAACTCGGTGTTAGATGGGGATGGGTGGTCTAAACTACGAGCCAACTACTTTGCCACTTTGACAGGCCCAGTACCATTTGTATAGGAGAAAGGTTTGTCCCCTAGGGTTTGTCTGGGTTGGTGTGGATAATCTTGCCCTCACTGGGATTCGATCACCAGACTGTCCATATCATAGCAAGATGATATACAATACATGTTATACCGAGATATTAATTTCAACCCTAATATTTTAATTTAATTTCTAAAGAATTCTGACAGCAGTATACTGGACTTCGAGCTACATTCTTTTGGCAATCGATATATCATAAAGTGTTTAAAGGATAAAATACTGTATCTTAACTTTGTCTTTTGCTACAGTCAGGTGACAGCAGGTTGTGGAGGCCTGTACTGAACTGTTTAATGGTTAAAATTTGCAGATTCTCCAGTGTGGAAATAAGTATTAGACACCAGAAACGCTGACCATCATATGGAAACTATTCCACTTATGGAAATGTGTTTCCTATGAATACGAAACAGTGGAAAATGTCTGCAAACCGAGTCATTGACAAATTTAATGAAAATTCAGTAATTAATTTGCATTTTTAAATTTTTGAAAGGACTATTACCTGCATAATATCTGTACCCTCGGAATAACTCACCTCCCACTTTGTGTCTTTTCATGATTTTCTTGGAAAATCTGCTGAGAAAAATCAAGTCTCATTAAAGCCAGACAAGAAAAATGGGTACTTTGTGTGAAGAACAATATATTTTTAATCATATTTCGCTCAGTTCTTCTTAGAATATTTTAGAAAAAAAGTTATAAAAAATATCAAACCAAACCCTTCATTTGAAGTAAACTTTTTCAATAATCATGCCATTGATGAGATAATGTAGAGAAATATTTTAAAGTTGGACTTTTCCTAAATGACAAGTTGGAGCATGTGCATTGCATGCTGAACACCTAGCCTACAAGCAAACACTTTCGGAATATGTAATGCTTATTGCTTTTTTACTGCAACAAATGTTGCATAAATGCACCTCACTGTTACATGATGTGTACATTGCCTGATTGTTGTGAACGTAAAAGAGCAGAAAGAGAAATGGAAATAAATTACCTCCTTCAAGTACCCACTTACTGCATACATAATAATTAATGCTTTTCTCCTGCTCAATTAAAACATACGTGCACATCAATATTACGTGAAATAAAGAGTGTCTAACTTGTTGCGATGATGAAGTAAGCAGAAAGGGAAATAGATTTTAAAATAGCTCCTGATTTTACAATAATTTTATGCAGTTACATTTGTAATGCCTAGTAATCCAACAACTATGTGTTCTTCTTATTCCATGTAAAAGAGATGCTTTTCAAGAGGATTTAACGGGAGAAACAGTCCGCCTTATTGCGGACAGTTGCCAGGACTTGGAAAAACTGGAACTGGATCGTGTGAGACTGATTGATGATGATATAATACATGTTATTTAAAAACTTGGAAGGCAGTTGACAACCCTGGTCTTGGATGGGGCAGATCTCACAGATATTTCTTATTCATACCTTAAAAGTTTTGCCAGGTAATATGATGTTACGTGGTTGAGATATCTTTACAGTTTTTGTTTATATTTGAACCACGTTTGCTTCGTTAGGAAGAAAAATGAATGGCTATTATATGTGTTCATTGCTTCGTGTATTATATATTGGTAAATTTTGGCAGTCATTCTACAGGATGTATGATTTGATGTGGTTTTGTTTTGTTAGAAAATGTTCCAGTGTTTTGTAAGAATTTTTTTATTACAACGTGAAATCACTTTCCAGTAGTCTAATTATTAGCATTTATCTTAGCAAAATCTGGAGCCACCAGATAAATTGAAGTAACATTTATGCAAGATAAATTTATTTTGTTTCTTGTGTCTTCTTTATGTGTAGAATAATTTATAGTTATTGAGTGGAAAACTTCAGGAAATGGAGCATTGTAATATCTTTTTGTAATTGCTAATTAGGAACCTTTTTATTTTAAAAGTGTTAAAAATGTTGATACAAGAACTTATCTTATGTTCTTAGGAGGAGATACTTGCAACATTCTTAGCCTTCGAGCGATTTTTCAGTTTCTCACGGCAGGGTCTGTAAAGAGAGCTGTTGTGCTATTTGTGACACCATGTGGACTGATAGAGATTTATCATTCCTTCTATTTTAAATGAAGGTAGAGGTTGTTGTTTCCTTAATTTTTATGGAGGAAACAGAGCTAGATGCTTCCTCCAAAACATTTGTAAGTTTTTCAGGCTTCATATCACAAAAGATTAAATTCTTGAAGCACAGAGAATCTGTGTTACAGACGTTCCGCAGCATGTCCAACAAAAATCCACCGGTATGATGTTTCTTTCGTCCCGTTAAGGCAGTTACCTAGGTTCAGTTACCATCAGAATTCGAGTAGTATTTCTTTTCCCATATTTCCTTATTCGTGGTATTTCTCCATCTTCCATCCATTACAATTAATTGAAATTCGTCATATTAAACGAAAAAATATATTTTCTTTATTTGAAACTAAAACATTAATTACACTTCATTAAATTTCCCAGTCGTGAGGATAGTGTATGGATGAGCCGACCTGACCGTTCCGTTCTTGCTGTCAGCTGGGTTAGCGTAGGCAGTTGAACGCGTGCTAGCAGCTGCCTTCAGAAACAAACTGCGCTCGTTCGTGTCCCACTGTCGGCATATTTCTTTATGTATCCCAGGCTGTTGAACGCGTGTTTTCAATGGCCTTGGGAACAAACTATGTTGGTTCGAGTCTCGCTGTCGGCATATTTCTTTATGTATCCCAGGCAGTTGAGCGCGTGTTTTCAGTGGCCTTGGGAACAAACGATGTTGGTTCGAGTCTCCCTGTCGGCATATTTCTTTATGTATCCCAAGCAGTTGAATTCGTTTTTTCAGTGGCCTTGGGAACAAGCTATGTTGGTTCGGGTCTCGCTGTCGGCATATTTCTTTATGTAGCCCAGACAGTTGAAGGCGTATTTGCAGTGGCCTTGGGAAAAACTATGTTGGTTCGAGTCTCGCTGTCGGCACATTTCTTTATGTATCCCGGGCAGTTGACAGCGTGTTAACAACTGCCTCAGAAACAAACTGTGTTCGTTCGAGTCCTACTAAAAGCATCTATCTTTATGTAGCCCAGGCAGTTGAACGCGTGGTAGGTGTATCCTTCGGAAACAAACTACGTTTGTTCGAGTCCCACAATTTGCATATTTCTTTATGAAGCCCAATTAGTTGAACGCCTGTTGAAACCTGCCTTCTCAAATTAACTTTGTCGGTTTAAGTTAATGTTTTTGTTTTACTAATAATAAAATGAACGGCAATGAAGTGATGCACTCGTTTAATTAATTCCGTTTCCTTTCAAATTTATGCCAAATAAAGGGAATATTTTCCGCAGCTGCATTATGTAAATTTAAAATTTTAGAACAGTGTACGTAACAGTATATCTGCTCCTGGTCATGATTGATAAATGAATTATCATCATCATAATCATTATCGTAATTATCAAGATTTGGACCCATTGATCCGTTCTGTCTACGGATTTACAGCTGCTCGAGCCAACTCCTCTTAATTTTTCTTCTTCTTCTTCTTCTTTGAGGTCTGTAGTGGTACGATTTAACAAGTTTGTGGCATTCTTTGCAAGGGAAGGAGCCAGTTCCGTCTCATTCGGACGAAAAGTGACTTGGACGTGACAATAAGTCACCAACCCTGAGCTGAGTGGAAGCCAGAACCCCTCTAAAAATAAACAATGTCATAATTGTGAAGTTGCTACTGCAAGGGAATAGCAAACAAATACCGGACGAATCAGCAAGTCGTGTGGTTCAAGAATGGCTATCGCGGCAGGCCGACGTTGAACTACTTGACTGACCACCGCGAGCGCCTTATATGAACCGCATCGATAATATTTTGGGTTAGGTGAAACGGATAATGCACGAAAACTGAACTCTCTCACACCACAAATAGCAATGAGCTATGGCCCATTGTGTCAGACGTGTGGAATGAAGTTGCTTCGTCTACGCGTTACATTCGAACACTGATTGAGTCCATGACAGGACGAATAAATTCACTGGTAGATTATGAAGTGTTTTGGACTTCTTATTACAGAAGTAAATTTCTGACAACCGCCCTTTTAAGGGCTAAATTATGAACTTTTATTTTCTATGTGTTGGTGCGTTACTTCGCCGGTCGCAGTAGCCGGGCGGTCTACAGCCCATCGATCATCCACTCAGATTTTGGTTTCGAATCCCAAAGGGGCATGGACGTCTTTTCTTTGTGAGTGTTGTGTGTTCCAAAAGCTACTGCTAGCAAGCACTAAATTGCCTAGGCTGCATAAAGATATACCAATAGAGGGACTCCAACTAACGTAGTTAGGTTCTTAATCCTACTCCTAGAACGCATTCAACTGCATGGTCTACATCAAGAAATATGCCGATGGTGTTATTCGAAACAACGTAGTTTTTTTCGAAGAATATTCCTACCACGCGTTCAACTGCCTGGGTTACCTAAAGAAACATGCCGATAGTGGGACTCGAACCAATGTAATTGGTTTCTTAATGCTTCTTCTAACAGGCAATCAACTGCATGGGCTATACAAAGAAATATGCCGCTGGTGGAAGTCGCACCAACGTAGTTAGCTTTTTAATGCTACTCCTAGCACGCATTCAACTGCCTGGGTTACATAAAGAAATATGCCGATAGTGGGACTCGAACCAACACATTTTGTTTCCGAAGGCCACTTCTAGCAAGCGTTGAACTGTCTTGGCTGCATAAAGAAAAATGTCCATAGTGGGACTCGAAACAATATTGTTTTCTTCCGAAGGATACTGTTAAAATGCTTTCGACTGCCTGTTCTACATAAAGAAATATGCCTTTGGTGGGAATCGAACCAAGTTAGTTTCTTAATGCTACTCGTAGTGAATATTCTACTGCCTCTTTTACACAATAAATCTGCCGATAAAGTGACTCAAACCAACTTAGTTTGTTTCCGACGGATTCTGCTAGCACGCGCTCAACTGCCTGGGCTACATAAAGAAATATGCCGCTAGTGGGACTCGAACCAACGTAGTTTGTTTCCGAAAGCAACTGTTTGCATGGTTGAACTGCCTGGGCTACGCCTGCTGACATTAAGTATGAAGGGTGCGGTTGACTCATGCATCCTTTCTGACAAAGCTACCTAGCTAGCTAGGCTTTGGACTCTAAATGTAGTTTCTTAATGCTTTAATTTGAAATTAAGTAAATTAGTGTTGTTTTCGGTTAATATATACACGGTGTGATTGATTGTGAAGAACGGAAGAGAGAGATACATTACTAATGCTCAAATATAAGGAAAGTAAAACGACAAAATCTGTGATGGCAACTGTACGTCACGTAACTTCCAGTTCTTAGACTTTGAAAATTTTAGACCGATTAATTTTTGTTTGACTGATTGCTTATTCTTATGCTTAAATGTGGCAATGTTTCCCCTTTAAATGTACATCCAATTCATCCAAGATGGGAATCGCACACAGTGGGAATTTTAATTGAACATTGATCAGCTGCCACAGAAACCTCGCATTCAAAAGACCATACAAGAAACTGAAGTCTACCAGACATTACTGAAGCACACGGAATGCCTGACACTTCTAATTTTTAGGCAAATTTACATGTACACATAGCACCATGTTGCTAAGAAGTTCATCAACTCTTCCATATGTAAATCAGAAGCACGTTTAAATTAAGCAATTGGGGAAGAAAGTACAAGGAAATATTTATATATTTAATCATTCTGTTTAGATGTTCAAGTTCCCTAGCACTGAATGAAATATGAAAAATTGGTGATTTGACAAGATATAGAAAGTACCTCTTGCTTGCAGAAGTTATTTTGTTTAATTGGAACAACTCACGACTTTCATTACAATCAATTTATCCACTATTCTGTCTGTAAAATGAATTTTTTACTTCCAGAACTGTATTACTCAACATTATCAATACACCAGCAATGCTGCTGTAATTAAGCTGTCAATCTGAGTTCGCAGACATGTCATGTTACTGGTGTGTTGCAGGCTGCAGGAACTGGATGTGTTCTATTTTTACAAAATGACATACAGATGGTTGCTGGGGTGATCATTCCTCTGCACGAACTGACATCTCTGCGTCTATGGAGATGTCCCATTTTGAGTGTCCAAGTGTTGTCCACGTTTCTTTATCGACCTACCATGAATTCCATCGTGTTGTTGAACCTATCACAATGTTACAAGCTGGATGAAGAAAGATTGAAAGGAATTGCAGAAAGGTGCAATAAATTAACATATTTACTTGTCTAAATATAGTGGTCTGTTTTGAACATAAAATGAAAGTTTCTTTTATGGTTCAGATGTAAGATTTTGATTGTGTTTCTATTTACAGATGCACGCATTTGAAAATTTTGGCAGTCTGTAATTGCGACAGTGTTACTGATGCTGACATTAGCATGGTGATAAACAACTGCAGTCAGTTGCGCCTACTTTATTTGTGCGATCTACCCTCTATTACAGGTACGTATGCACTGTGTGTAGTCAGTGTACCTACATTGTGTTTTATAACTCTATGGTGTATGTTATTCTAACTGCAGGTCATCAGTGACCGCCAAGGCACAAACTGCATCATATTGTGAGCCGATATATTTCAGCTAATATCATTATAAGTTTTTATGTAATCTTCCATACTAAACCATGTTGTAGACAATTACATTCAATAATCATCAATGTTATCATCCTAATCTTTAAGGATATTGTCACTAACCTTTTCTGTTTGCCTCAGGCAAAACAATATATTTGTACTGTTCATCCAGCATCAAAAGACCCCCGCAGAATTTAATTCCGAAATTTCTTTTGAGATTTTATTTTATAATTTTTAGCCTTTTCCGGGTTTTATCTGAAATTTTGTCTTTAAATTCCTCTCTATTTCCATTGTGCCTTAAATTCCTTCGTAGTTCGTCATTACAATCTTCATTCTTCTTTAGATCTCGATTTTGTAATTTCTATTGCTGTCTAGGAAGAAGTTTTCCTTTCTTTTCTGTTATTTTCTGTTGGTATTAGCACTACTGATCAATATGACAGAAAAGATTATGTTTTTGTCTCTTTGGAATTTTGTAATCCTTAAAATTACTAGTTTTGAAAGTTTTAATACCTCTGTTTAGCTTGAGCTGCCAAACTGAGTCCGTAATGTAGTAAAACGAATGGATGTTTGATCGAAAAATGGTTCTCGATTCTGTTCAAGGAAAGGGGAAATTTCTTTTTTATAACTTTAAGACTGCCTCTCTGGTCCACCCAGCCTCCTGCCTAGTGAGTACTTAGCCCTGCTTCCCTACTTCTAATGTCACTTCAAACTGGTGCCAGAATTTTATATCCATTGAATCATGTCTACAGTTACCACATATTTTTATGTTGTGATGCTAATTGAAGAAATTAAACATAGACTTCAACGCAATTGAGTTCTGGTGTTTATGAGCAACTGCACTGTACTGCGATTTTTAGAACCACACCAGTGCTGTACGTGACCATAGGCATAAAATCTGTTACATAGGCTTCTTTGCACAGATTTGTTTCATCTCAATGTGTGATTGACATTTCACCTTATTTGAGGGCAGTTACCCACTCCAAGTAGATCCATATCACACCCACTCATAAGTGTTGGCACAGGGCTCCCTACAGGCAGGCACATAATTGAGTGTCCTGTTAAATATTAAATTATACTTTCCTACTTTCGTCATAAATATTATAACAGTAGTGCTGTAAATTTCAAATAAGTTTCAGAGGCACTATATGTTATGTGTGTGGTATTTTAATCCCCTATAAATATGACAGGCTTCAAGCCAAATAAAACCATGTATGTTTGTAAGGCAACAGTAATTTTGAATGTTTATTTTATCTTGTGTTTTTAGGTGAAGAATTGTTGGGATTTGTGCCTTCACATTGCCACACCTGAGAGAATTGTCTTTGGTGGGGTTTAATAATATATGTGCTGAGTATGTAGAAGAAATCAGGGCGCTGTACCTGAACTGTAAATTAGAACGTAGTAGTGATTATTGTGAGAGATTGACGAACAAACATCTGTAAACTAAATATAATTGCTACACTTCATATGGAGATGGTTTTGTCAGTCAGTGCGCACTGCGAGATCTATCAGAAGACTGTATCTGTAATCATTAGAAAGTCTCAATCTATTACAATGTATGTCCGCGGAATAAAGCGCAATATTTGCTTTTTGAAAAGCTTAAACTTTAGTGCCATAGTACGATAAAATCATAGTGGCGGTGCCATGTTGAGAGAGTTGAATGACCTGCATATTTGGCAGCTGTTAACATGCAAAGAATGGGTGGCTCATTTTGCACGGTACTCTGAGCATTAATTTTGGTGCAGAAGGGAATTTTCCTTAATTTTCTGTCTTGATATTATGGTTTGGATGTGACATAAGGTCATGCTATAGACTGTTTCTGACCACATACTCATCAACTTCCATTGCTAGTGAGTAAGTGCATAAATTATTATTTAATGACATTTATCGGCTTTTTCGAATTTGAACTCTAGAAAATGATCATGGAAACTTCTGCCTAGAGCACAGATCCATTTTTTAAGGACACTGTCAATTGGTAAGATTGACCTATAGATGGATTATTTTAGTATGAAGTAGTGTAAAATTAATGCTGACTGGAAAAACCTGTACTATCTTGACAACGACCTGACCAATTTTCACATTTTCCACTACAAATCACACATACACATTCCTGGTATTGAATCTAGGCATGTGTGTTAAGAGACTGGAATCTGACCAGCTGAGCGATGGTATGGATATTTATCTTTCTGGTATTAGCGTAATGGAACTTATTGTCAATTTCGTTAGTATTGAAATTTTCTGCTAGTAATAACACCGCCTTTATAAATTTGGCAGAATGTAGCAGTACAGAGCAAAGAAAGTAAAAATTTCTCACCGTTACTGCAGTGATGGCTGTAGAGTATTTTATATTCTGTTTTGAATTATAGTGTAATGGTCAAAATAGGGAAATTTTGTGTATGCGTTGCTTTATTAACTGGCACTGACCTGAGACCCTGAAAATCAGGTTTTAAAAGTAATTACCTTTCAAAATTCAAGGCGTGATGTACCTAAGAGGAGAGAAAACTTGTGAGAAATTGAACAGATTTTAGGATAATATTAATTGAATCTTATACATGAGAATGTAAGGATGGGAATTGCATCATTTTGGTTAACGATATATTGGAGACGTTGGTTCTTGTGAAAGTTAAAAAGACCATTTGTTCCTATGAAAGGAAGTATATTTATTGATTAACTGGTTGGCTCTTAGATTCTCAAGGACTCTGCTTGGTGCAGTCTGTTGTATTTTCTAACCTGCTAATCAAGTTCCTTCAAAACGAAGGTAATAATGATTACTTTAAATGACCAAACAATTGTTACAATTTTGCACAATAGACTGTGATATATGACTTCAGGTTGTAATTCTGTTCTCATTATTGTATTGCACAGGAATGCATACTATTTTTGCCGTAGTGAAATTCGAACGAACTACATGAGCACGGGTACGTCGAAAGTAGCAACAGGGTGGAATTTGTACATTACGACACAATTACTGTTGAAATGTCAAGGTTTTTCTTTGTAAAGACCTTTGAATCACTGTGCGACATTGAGAATTGTGAATTCTTCGGGGATTTATAAATCTCTAAATTAGGGTGCGTAAAGGTTTCATTATTCGTAGCTATTAGTGAAAAAATTTTAAAAGTAGCTTTTTATGACCTTCACACTATAGTTTCTCTGTAAGTGTGCAATTTTTGCTCATTTGAATTCAATCTGAATAAATCGCAATATACTTTAGAATTGCAGGATAAGGGTGAGATGTAACATTTTAATTTTGTTACTGGTAAGAGATAAATCGAAGCTTATCTCACGACTATGTGGAAAGATGTAGATGTCCTTAAAATTAGAGCTGCCATTGCACTTTAAAAACATTTAACAAATCTTATGTTGTGAAACAAATATAATATATTAAAATTATAAATTCTTGTTAATTATTTCAGTGCGCTTGATAATGGGCAATGATAATTAGCCGGTAACTCTCTGAAAGTACACCACAGTGCAACAGCTGATACACAATGAACCATGTGTTCAACTACGCAACAGTTATGAACCAGACTGATTGTACAGTTACATGTCGTTCAACATCAAGACATCGGCAATAAAAGCACTACTGGAAGAAAAAGAAGACATAAACATTCCATATCGTCAGTATACCATTAGCATTATTTATACAAATTTGAGCATACAAATTTAAAAAAACATGCGGAACGTACAATTTGTACCTGATATTCCTAAACTTGGTGATCAGGGAAATCCGAATATTCTGTTGGTAGGATAACAAGGTTTATTCTTAATCATTTTATACACTTTCATAGATCTTTGATTAAATAAATTATAGCGTGTGAAGAGAAGTGAGGTTGGAAGGCCTTTAAATATTATAAGACACCAGTGTTAACTGGGGCGGAGACTTGCGCGATGCACAAATCGACTTCGTCTTGTTTGATAAATATAAATACGTTTACCCGCATCATATTTGTCTGTAATACACACCTAAAAAGTAGCAGGGGAATATTCTTGCAGTAACGATTTTGAAGTCAGTCCGTTGGTCTTGACTGATCATGCCAAAGTCTGTTGCCTAAGTTGTCCTAGGTTAAGTAATGAAGGCAGAAAATTATGTTGGTTTGCTGTCTGTGTTCTGGGCCCAAAACGGCTCTGCCTCAAACTGGAATTATGGGATGTTTTTGATGCTCTTATGTGAAGCTACCGCGACCGGGGGAGTGTAGTGCGGGCCCTGCCCCGACGTTGAATCTTATCCCTGGCATATTCCTTACAACTGAAGAAAATTCACGGAAACTTCAGTCAGGGTAACCGATGGGCGTTCGGCCTATTAGCGCCCAAAATGATTCGTTTATTCCTCTTAGCCATCGTGGGTGACGGCCTGTACTGGCCTGCTGACCATGCCTCCATTAACTGTAAGCGTCAGGCGAATGGGTAATGCACAGATAATCGTGTCTGCCATTTACCGTATTAGGGGGTTGCCGACATCATCTAACCTTGAGTCGAAGCTCTCAGACAGGTCTCTGATATGGTCGGCAAAGAACTGAACGCACAAATCCTCATGTATCTGCATCTTACGTACGAGAGTTCATCTGTAGCGAGTCGAAGGCACTTGGATCGTGAAACCTGTCGCTCTGCAAATGGTTCGTGCAGTGTAACTCAATGCGGGAGACGCTTATTCCTTCATGGGGCGGATTAGTTGCTTATATAACAGGACACCGTTCGTTTACGGAGAATTCACTCTTCCATTTCGGGAGGGGACCCTACATACCCAAATTCTGAGATGCTCTCTTTCTGGCCTGATAGATGCGAGGCGCCTAGCGTAGTTGTGTTAGTGTAGAGGACTGGATGAAGCGCCTTCCGGCACGCGCGAAGATTTATCTACGTGATGACTGAGCCACACTGAACTCTTTGAGGAGTGATGGCGCAGTTTGTAAACAAGCAACAACGTTAAAAAGGGTAAACGTTTCTGCGTAAGCATGATTCATAGGCAGGGACACTCCGAAATAACCTCTTGTCGCTCCTCTGGTGAACTTCTACTGATAGCTGTTGGGATCCGTACAGGAAGAGAAAAATCCACGCGTTATATACGGTGCAAAGAAAGCTGTTAAATTTGCTCATCTTACGAACGAATCGGACTGGGAAACATTATCGCAGCGTAGAAAGTTATCATGCATATGTGGTCTCTTCAAAGCGTACTCTGGAGAATGGGCGTGGAGGGCTATTGGTGACAGATTACAACGGCCCTAATATCTGAGTAGGGTTGACCATATACGGAAATCAGGAACAGGAGGCAAAGGACGGGTATCGGGAAATATTCCTTTGTGAATTGGACCATCCGGCTCTGGAGCCGGTTACCTGCAGAAATTTTAGAGACTCCCCAGCAAACCAAATGCTTTTAGAAAGAGGGTTAAGAAAGTGATTAAGGTGGTGCACTGAAGGAAAGTTGATTGTGTTAAGATTATCTAAAGGTGTAGTGAAGTGAAGTGAGGGGTAGGGCAGTGAGGGCTGGTAATTGGGGCATTCAGTGAAGGGTTAATAAGAGTATTATTATTTAAACGAGAGGGAGTGAAGTGTCAATAAGTGTAGTGAAGTGTAGCTGGGTGAAGTGTAGCGACGTGTTGCAGTGCAGTGGTGTTCTTTCTTGTATATGGTTGTGCATGGTTTTATGTTTGGTATGCTTTTGTTGATTTCTGTTGGTTGTTATTGTTATGTTTACGTATTCGTTTTGTTATGTTATGTATGTTCTGTTCTATTATGACTTACCTTGACTGAGGGGTTTCCGTGCTTTTTCGTCAGTTGTAAGACAAATTCCAGGGTATAAATCGCAAAGACGGGGCACGGCTCACACTATTCCTACTTGTGTTATTTTATGTGTTGTTTCGTGTCGATTGTGTTGTTCTATGTACTGTTTGTGTGTAAATGTGTACTGTACTGCTGCCCCCGGGTTTCTACCCAATTGCAGTTAAATAGATCATATCAAAGAAAGAAACCAGATCAATATCCAGGATGGCCAGTCATTCAAGGCAGTTTATCACAATCCACTCTCAAAAACCGGTTGCCACCAGCTGATTCCTCTGACATATTTTTAGGGACAAAATTATGCATACACTTCAAAAGTTTTCTACAGAGGTTTTAACACAGGAGAATCAAATATATCTATAGACGAAGCGCAGACCGCTTTATTTAAATATCCAGTCCGTACCGCGCAGTAAACACTTTTCATCTCGGTTACAAAAACCAATCAGTTTATGCAGTAAGTGGCACAAGTCGCTGTTTGTTCTGAGATAAATACAAAACACATCAATACAGTTTGGGCAGAGCGTACAGTTGTTGAATGTTAAACTGTTGGTGCATCACGTGACCGGTAGGCTTTAAATGTTTTTAATTCCTTTAACCCGCAGTACTCTATTAACAGTCATTTCAATTTGTGTCATGAAGCTCTGGGAACCTTACCTCGTAAGAATCATTAGGTTTGCAGTGCGGGTAGATTTTCGTGCACACGGACTGACGCATCTTTATAAATCGAAAGAATGTGTTCGATTTTTATTTAAACCTTCAGGATTAATGAGTAAACGAACTTGCTAAATTGTAGATGTGCATTACGCGGAATGTAGGCAAATTAATTTGATTTCATGTGTCAGTGGCTAATATTGTTCGTTGCACGGGGAATCGGCATTTACAGCTATAAAGGGCAAAGCAATCACGTTACAGGCCTGCACAAGACTTGAGGGTTCCTTCTAGATAATCGGCTAATGAAAGTAGTAGAGTAGTCAGACATCCCCATCGGGCACATTTACCCCATGGATTATTACTGGAACTCATTTCTGTTAGAGGGTGAGTGTAACCTGTCCTATTGTGGGGCCGGAAATATGTCAGTGAATAATTCCAGTGACAACATGAGGAAAAGATTTCGTGATCTTCTAGGTTGTAGCGCAGTATTCAGAGCTATTACCGTCCTGCAATTTAGAAGAAACGCCCCTGCCAAAGAACTACATATAACGATCAATGAGTGTAGGTAGTTATAGTGAGGTAAATTGCATTTTAAATTTTATTTTGTTATTGAAATACAGGATGACACAAGAAAAAATTCACCGCTCAAGACTTGGCAGCAGCGAGCTTACGCAAGGCAGCTTTATTGTGGTATAGTCTAATAAATAAAATAATATAAAA
>Ga0209755_10003370_pt1 | contig 20134 bp, 20 predicted proteins | sample TergutCo191P1_FD_187301 | JGI IMG/M metagenome (GOLD analysis project Ga0209755, IMG submission 187301) | Cornitermes sp. P1 segment gut microbial communities from Petit-Saut dam, French Guiana - Co191P1 (SPAdes) (version 2) | ecosystem: Host-associated > Arthropoda: Insects > Digestive system...
TTTGCATTTCCGCCGTGTGTTCCCTTTTCGCCAATAACGTGAGGTGCTATCAGTTCCCAGAGCTTGTCGGATATATCGTGTCGGTGACAAGATTCGTTCATATGCGAAATCCCCCTTACGCTTTTTTTCTATTATATCACGTTTTTATTGTCGACACACCCTAGTGACGAGTATTCTTAGAGATTTATCAACAAACAAATTAATTGAAGTTTCTGATGAAGGATTAACTCTAGGTCGTTTTAGAAATGAGCATGAGACTCCATATCAAATCACCCCTTATGGTAGAGCGTTGGCTCCATTTGCCTTGCCACTTAGAACATGCGCTGCAATAATAATGTATTTCTTACAACCCTCGACACATATTCCATATGCCGGAGGTTTACCAGAGGCATATTCATATGACGATTTACAAGAAGAAAAATATCTTCTAGATATCTTGTATCGCGTTTGCCTAATGGATAACATTCAGAAAATGAATTTCTTGCAAATGCCAAGCAAAGATAATACCAATTATGGAGCTATGCGTAATGCAATAAAAAAATATTTTTTAGTAGTGTCGCAGCAAACCGGATTTTGGCCAAATTCACCTCTTGCAAAATTCTTAGAACAACCTATGGATACACTATATGAAACTGCAGCTATAAGGGCGATTATCTTACTACATTGGTTTCGTGGGGACTTGCCGCGAGAAATAAAAACGAAAACCGCCGTTACACTTTCACTATCAATTGGTGATTTAGATAATTTAAGTGAAATGAGTGGATATCTTATCGAATCTATATCTAAATGCCTTCCGATTCGGGATGAAGATACAGATGGAAGTAATGCGAAGCTAATGTCGGCATTTCGCATACTATCTAGTCGAACAAAATATGGATTGACACTTGATCTTGTACGCATTAAAAATCGCCATGTTTCTGGGGTAACAAGAAAAAGCTTAATTTTATTGTCAAGAGATCCTGTGCTCAATGAGTATAAAAATCCAGTCGCATTTGTTCAACGTGCTACAAAAGAGCAATGGATTAAGTATTTTACACCATCTCAACGTGATGAATTATTACACACTCTTGATGAGCCAATGATACGAGGAAGTGTCGTTAGTCTTGCAGGAAAACTTCTTAACGACGGACTCATTTCTGAATCACTAAAAGGGATTTTAGACTCTTTTTTACATGCTTCAGATTGGGATGAGTGGGAACGTATAACTAAAAGTCTTTTGAATGCCATTAATATTGATATTAAAGATACATTGTATAATGGTGAATACAGTTTCCATATGCACAGTAAAAATATATGCTTCTTTTTCGCACAAACTGAAGGTGATGAGCTTTTGAGCATTGAAGATTATCAACAGTTTAAAGGTGCCGTTGAAAACGATAATTACCATAAAGTTATAATTGTATGTAAAAACGGATTCGAGTCAGGCATTTTAGGTTCTTTCGCGCAAAAGCAAAAGGACAGGACTTTATGTATAGATAGCGAATCCTTTACAGGCTTAGTATGCCAGAGCATTTGCGTTGGAAATGGACACGGAACAGACTTGTTTTTAAGAGTTTTGGAAGATTTGTCCGGGGAAATAAGTAGGCTAAATAATAACAAATTGTTTGGAGCCGTAAAAAATTATTCCGAAAGTGAAACTGATAATCCTAGAGAATCTGATGTAACAATATACGCTTTATTTGATAACGCAGGCGAAAATGAAGAGATACGCTCTTTCAAAAATGCATGCCGTAAAGAAAATCTTTTTTGTGAATCCATTCGTTGGGGTGAGAATAATCTTGAATTTATACAACGAGTTGTAAAATCCGGAAACCCAGTATTTATATATTTTTATGATGATATCTCGATTCAAAGCAGTTTCATTCGTTATCAAATGGAGGCTATAATAAATAATGACCTATTAAATAATGACGAACGCAAATTATTGATATTATGGAAAAATGAGGAAGTTAAAGCCGTATTTGAAGATAAGTATTCTTATTTTCACAACAAAGGTAAAATAAAAGGCAACTCTTCTTTGCATGATGTAGTGCAAATGATAAAGGAGGTATTAGAGAATTGAATGTGTCAAATGAATATGAAGTTTTTATCTCTTACGAGAGCTCTACGAAAAGTATTGCTGAAAGCATTGAGCAATTATTGAATGACAATAATATAAGTGCTTTTAGAGACGATACAGCAATAAAATGGGGCGATAATATTATTGCTACTATTGCGCGAGGCTTATCACAGTCTAAAGGATATCTCTTGATATTAAATAATGCTTTTTTTAATAAAGGATGGACAATGCATGAATGGTGGGCAGCTTTTAACTTTTTTATTAAGGGACGCGGCGATACGGAACGATTCATGTTTGCATTGTTGCTTGATGAAAAGGCCAGAGAAGAATGGGAATCTTTTGCATTTAGTCAGTTTATTAGTGCCGTAAATTGGAACGATGATAATGAAAGAGCTAAAGAACTAATAAATGCTATAAAAATAAAATTAGGAAGCAATGCAAAATGATACCGCAATTGAATAAACAAAGCATAAAGGGATGAATCAGTCGACATTTCACCATTTTTAATATTTAAGGCAGTAGTCTTGTAGGAGGACGATTATGAATTTCGATGATAATAAAGTAAAATACCTTGAAATGATTCAAAGTATTATAACTCGTATGGCTTCTAATTCATTTATGTTGAAAGGATGGGCTATCACCTTAGTTGCAGGAACTTTTGCGTTATTAACAAGGGACTCAGAACGCTTATTTTTCTTGATAGCGTACATACCTATAATCTTATTTTGGTTTTTAGATTCCTACTATCTTCAGTTAGAGCGAAAATATCGTGAACTATATAATAATTCTATCCAGCTTCCGCCGGATTCAATAGACTTTAACTTAAAAATCACAAAAAAATGCAACTGGCAAAAAAAGACATATTATTTTCAGTCTCTTTTTTCAATAACCGAATTTTGGTTTTATTTCCCATCTGCAATTTTAATTTCTATCGTAATTGCCCTCACATTATGTTAGTTAGATATCTTTGGATAGTGAGTTCCGTCGGAAGTATTAAGTTTAGTATTAAAATAAAATCGGTTATCCGATGCTGATCATGTTTAGCCATAGGTGCATATTATCCATATATTATAAAGCTTTCGGCTTTACAATATATGATTGTTGAGTTCACTCATAAATGGCATGGTTTTACAACCCTCCCTAAGACTACTCCTCTTGAGAAGAATGTCTACAAAGAAGAAAGCCCTCGGTAAAAATTAGAGGGCTTTGCTTTCGTATTCAGATAAAACCGTTCATCCGAAGATTCACGGGCGGGGGAGTCTGTCTCCATCGAAAACCAAAAACTTATGCTAACGAAACACGTAAGAGAAATGGGCTGGCAGCTTGCAGAAATCTATTGCGAAACTTAATCCTTGTCTTTGATACAATGCCCCTCTAGTGATATTGGATGAATATGTAAATAGTTCCCAACCATAAAGGCTTCTGACGATTGAATACTAGTCAATCTTGGAAGCCTTTATTTTTATATAGAATTCAAGCATCTATCAATATATGATGTCGAATCCACTCAGCCTCAGCCCCAAAAACAGGAATCGTTAAAAAGTGTCGGCAATCGTTAAAAGGTTAGTCAGTCAAAAACTTGTTAAAGATTCACAATCTGTACAGGGGTTATGACACCCGGCGGCAAGCCCATTCTTCCACAAAATATTCAACAAACAAATTAGTGCCAATCGTGTGAAATTGGTCATATCTTTCCATCAACCATTTAAACGCGCCAAATCCATAATGTTCAGCTATTGCCTTGCTTGGTGTTTGCAATTCTTCTGCCACGATAAATTTGTGCGAATGACGCAAGAGTTGGGGCTTTCCGAATACTACAGCAATATCATCACCGGAATCGTAAGTGATGTTATTGACAAACACGCGAAAATCGTTGATGATTACAAATGCAAGACAGACTCCAAAATCGTTAATGACCTTCTTGCAAAAATGCTTAACAATGCAACTTAATTATCTTGGAAATGCGTACATCAAATATTTGTTGTCTCGGCGGTGAAAATCAATGAAACTCACAGGCAAAGAAATGGAAATAATGGCGGTGTTATGGGCTAGTGAAGACCCTATGACGGCAACGGAAATTATCGAAGCGTCGAACAACCGCACATGGAAAGAAAACTCAATATACATCATCATGAACACGCTGATTAAAAAGGGCGCGGTGGATTTTGCGCACTTTAAGCCTACGGGAACGAACAATGCGAGAACCTACACGCCGATAATTACATCGGAAGAATGCATTGTTCATCATATAGACAGCGTGATGGGTGCGGGGGTACGTGTTGATATTCCCTCTCTGGTTAAACGCCTTATGAAAAAAGATAAGGAAGGTTGACGGGAATGGGGATTATTGTTCACCATTATATTTCGCCGTACTCGTTTGTGATGGGCGTGTTGTGGTTTAATGCGTTTGTTCTTTTGGGGCTGTTAATGCGGAAGCTGAAGCATCCTATCAAATTTTCGGTTGTTCCGTTGTTGCTCTTGATGATTTTAAGCGTTTTGCGGATGTTTATTGTTATAACATTGCCCGATGCAATAACGCTACTTGTTTTGTCGGAAACAATTTATCCGGCGATTGTAAATTTGATGAGACATGAAATCGTATCTTGGCAAATTTTTGGCTTGCCGATTAACGCGATAACTGTGTTCATATGTGTTTGGATTGTAGGCGCGGTTGGCCTTACGGCAAGATTTTTCTATTATTACATCGTTGCATTTCGCCCAATAATGGATATGTTAAAGAGTACAGATGCCGAGCGCGACAAGGATGCCGAGTCGTTGTTGGCGGCTGAAATCGGCGAGGACAAATTTTTTCGCGTGTTTCGGAATAATGCCATCAATGTGCCATTGGCAGCAGCAACTAAGCCATATATCTTTTTACCGAATGTCGAACTTTCACCGGATGAATTGCGGGTTATCCTGTTGCACGAATGGGGGCATATCCGCGACAAAGATTATTTAACAGGGATTGTCGTAAATGTAATTTGCTTTGTGTTTTGGTGGAATCCGATTGTATATATTTTGAGATGGAATTTTAGCTTTGCAAAGGAATTAAAATGTGATAAACTTGCAGTGACTGGCGAAGATGATTTTCAACATTTTTTAAGCGGGTTGATGTTGTTAGGTGAGGAAAAAAAACGAAAAAGAAATAAGCGTATGAGATATACAGGCGTTAGTGCGCTTGTAAGCAATGAAAGAGAATTAGATGACAGGCTTGAAGTGTTGGCGTTGCAGGGTGATTCACGCAACAAGCGGACATTAACCAATGTGTGTTATGCGATTGCCATTTTCGTACTGTTTTTAGTGTCTTATACGTTTATTATCCTTCCTGCGTTTTGGGAATCGCCATACATTTATGTAACCACGGATGATTTTGATTGGGAATATAGTGAATGCGGTGACGTTTTCCGCCCTGAAGAAAACTTCATTATCGATAATAGCGATGGCACGTTTTCGCTTTATATTGAAGGGCAGTTTGTTATGTATTTAGAGGACACCCACGAATCTTTTATGTGGTTGCCAATTCGATAGAGACGGTAATGGACTTTATTTACCGATATACACAAAAGAAATGGGGTGATTACCCATGAAAAAAAGAATTACGGTATTTTTACTTATTTGCGTGATGGCGTTGTCAGTTGCCGTTCCCGCAATGGCAACTGACGTCGATGCAAAAGCACCGATAAGTGAGACATCAGGACAAGTTGAAATTTCTCCTTTTATTGAGATGACTCGGATATACTGGAGAAACCATCAAGGTCAGCTTCAAATGCGAGTTTGGAGTATAACCAACGGAAGATGGCTTACAGACTGGATTACTATGTAGAATTCAAGGAGCGTACTATGTACACCAGCACAAAACAAACAGAGCCGATAATAATATCGGCAGAAAGGTAACTGTTTGAGGAAGCGCGGTTTTGTCGCTTCCGTTCGTTCTATAGGTCGCTTCAATACCTATTATAGACATTCAAAAGGGAACCCCGACAGCAATTTTTTTGCTGAATGGGGTTCCCTTTTTTTGATGTAAAGGGGGAGGAAATGAGCAAGGGAAAAGCTGAAACGCACCCTGCGTCGGAGGGCTTTACCGTGGATTCTTACAATACGGAATTTTGTAATGTCGATTGGGTAAGAATACAAGATGAAAACGGTGTGGAAGCAATGGGCAAGCCGATTGGAAACTATGTAACCATCGAAACAAACATCTTGGAGAATGGGCAACGCGGCAATACCGTCGCAATTGCCAAAACGGTTTCCGAATATCTTACGAAACTGATGGGGATTTCGGATAACGATTCTGTTTTGGTTGTAGGGGTCGGGAATCGCAAAGTAATTTCCGATTCTCTTGGCGTGCACGTGGCGGAAAAAGTCCATGCTACACGTCACATTGCCGACCATGCAATCGAAAAATTCGGAGTAAAACTGCGCCCTGTATCCGTAATCACTCCCGGCGTGATGGGCGTTACGGGCATAAGCACCGCAGAAATTATCAGAAGCATTTGCGGCGAAGTTAAGCCTGACTTGGTTATTTTGATTGACGCGCTTGCCGCCGGAAAAACGGTGCGTCTTTATTCCACCATTCAAATGGCAGACACGGGCTTAACGCCGTCGGCGGGACTAAAGGGAAATGTGCCGCGTCAAACGATAAACCAAGAGTTTTTAGGCATTCCCGTGGTAAGCATTGGTGTTCCCACGGTCATAAATGCCGCAACAATCATTGCAGACATCATGAATTCGTTTATGCAGAACCACGAAGATGCGGACAATGACAGCGATATGGCAGATATGCTCGAAAATATCCAACATCTTGCAGATGAAATGTTCGCGTCATCGTCGTCGTTTGTTTCAACAAAGGAAATTGATTCTGTTGTTCATTTTGCGGCGCAGATAATTTCTTCCGCCATAAATATGGCATTGCTTCAAGAAGATTTGGCAGAAATGGCACATAATATCTATTTGTAGAAGGAGAGATTCATCATGGAAATTAAGGACAGAGTAAAAGAGGTAAGAACCACAATAGGGATTACTCAAGTAAAATTTGCAAAGCGTATCGCCGTTGCCGCTTCGTACATTTCGGAAGTAGAGGGAGGCGTTCGCGAAATTAACGAACGAGCCATACGCCTGATAATCGCAGAGTTTAACGTGAACGAAAACTGGCTGCGAAACGGACAAGGCGCAATGTTTAACGAGGACATGAGTGCCACATTATCCGAAGCGATAGGGCTTTTGAAATCGCTTGACAAACAATTCCAAGAAGGCGCGCTAAAAATATTGTCAAATTTGGCTGCAATGAATGCTGAAAAGAATGGCATTGGGTTGAATGGGTAATGTAACATCCTGCAGTCGATAATTTGCCTGTATGCATATACCCCCACAAGGGGTATACTTGTGATATGCATTTTAAGAGGGGAATGGATAATATGGAAATTGAAATGAAAGACCGAATAAAGGCTTTGAGAAAGGCTGTAAGACTTTCACAAGCTAAGTTTGCGGCGAGAATCGCAATTTCTAAATCCTATATAGCCGAAGTTGAAACAGGAAACAAAATAATGAATGAGCGTCTTATACGCCTTATTATCACCGAGTTCAACGTAGACGATAACTGGATTAGAACGGGAAAAGGCTCTATGTTTAGAGAGGGAGTAAATATTTACGTGGCAGAAGCAATGGGTATGTTTCAGCGACTAGCTCCGCCCCTTCAAGAAAGCACAGTGAAATTTATTGAAGAAATGCTGAAACTAAACGAACATATAAAAACTCCATCGGAATGAAAAACCCCAAAAAGGCTGTCTTGGAAAACCAGACAGTCTTTTTTTATTGCATAGGACTACCAAAAGTCACCAAAATGCTTGTGGACATGACAAATTTTTTTGATTAGAATAGCCATATAATGACCGTAACGTGTACTGCCGCCCAGACCCGCTCGGATCGCCCCCGCGTTGCGTGGTCGGCTACGCAACCCTTGGCCGCTAATTTAAGTTGTCCCCATGCAGTTGCTTGGGTAAGTTCGCATCATACATACAATGGAGTGTAGGTCATTAGGTTTGTTTTCAAAGATGGTACTGAAATCTAAGCATAGAAACATTTTATCCCCTCGGAGATTTGGCTTCGGTGGGATTTTTTGTGCGGTTCAATTTTGCCTTAGAAGCGGCGCAAGAAGCCCTACTGCACCAAACTCGTCCTCTGTTTGCACCAAAGTTGTCCTTTGCGCGAGAGGCAATTGTATCAAACTCGCCAGTAAGATAGACGACGGTTTTAGCGGCACAAACCAAAACCGCCCTGCGTTCCGTCAAATGCTTTCCGATGTAAAGCGAGGATACATAAACACGATTTTGACAAAAGAGCCTTACGTCAAGCAAAAACTAAAATTTTCTTAAAAAATATTTTTGCCTACATAAGTTGGAAACCGCACTCGTATGAGCAAGTGCGGTTTTGTCGTTTACAGAGCCGCAAACCCCGATACCTTCCAAGTGATTTCAATATGGTAATTCGGGAACAGATGGATTTTTTCGATAAGCATATCCACAATTTCCTGCTCGGTGGCGGTTTCGCCAAACACAGTCTTGGCGAGAATTGCGGTACGTTGGTAGGCTTGGCTGTCATACTGCGATTGCCTGTATGCCGCAAGCTGGCTGTTCAATCGCTCAATTTTTGCTGTGCAGTCGGCTTTGCGGGATTGATGTGTAGGGCGGTCAATTTCCCCTGTGATAAACTGCTCGTAGTAGCCTTGCCGTTGCTCAACGAGGGTTTTCAACCGTTTTTCACAGTCGGCTATCTGTTGTGCATTGCCGTGGGTCTTGTGTAGGTCGGTCAAATCCGTGGTGTTCAACATAACCTCGGCTTGCTTGCGGATTATATCCAATACCGCCGCATCCAGTTCCACCACTTCTACCTTTAACTTATGGCATGGGGCGGTTGGGTCGGCAGCCGTCTGATAACAACGGAACACAGGATTGGCAAGCGGGTCATACCACATGGCATTATCACAGCACCCGCACCGAACCTTGCCACGGAGCAAATAATTCCGTGGTTGCTTGTTTTTGCGGCGGGATATAGCACCCTCGGCAATAACCGCTTGCACTTCATCAAATAATTCATTGCTAATGATTGCAGGGTTTTTGTCGGGTATAATAATCCACTCATCTTTTGATGGGCGGTAACTCTTGCCTGTGTCTGCATCGGTGAGTATACGCCCCGATACATAAGCCCCTGTGTATTGGATATTATTCAAAACATTGCGAACATTTTGGGCTTTCCAGTTACAAGTCGGCTCTATCACCTTGCCTTTGGCAAGTTTGATATGCTCACTCGGCATTGGATGCCCTGCCGCCTTTAACTGGTCGGCAATATAGGGAGCATAAAGCCCTTTGAGTGCAAGGTCAAAAATATGTCGGATTACCTCTGCCGCTTGCGGGTCAATTTCCCAAACACCGCCGTCCAGTTTGGTGTAGCCATAAATGGCGGTTGCGGCGATAAATTCACCGTTTAACATACGCCGCCGCTTGGGGTATTTCGTTTGGCTTTTTTTCCGTGGGTGTTCGTCAACAAGGGGTAAAACCTCGTCTTTCCAAGTTTCATTTACAATCTTGGGGGTAGTTCTACCCAACAGAAGTTTATTCAAAAGAGATTGAACATTGGCAAATACTTCTTTGCTGATTATCGGCGTGTGGCTATCGGGTATGACAATCCATTCGCTTTTGTCGGTGAGGCGTTTATTGCTCGAACCAACAGCTTTTGATTGTTGCTTGCCCGATACATAAGTGCCGATGTACTGCTCATTTCGCAGAATTTCTTTAACTTTCCGTGTTTCCCATAGGCAAGTAGGCACTATATCCTTGCCCCTTTTTAGTTCCTGTTGTTCTCTTGGCGTGGGGTAGCCAGCATCAAACAGCTTATCTTTGATAATCGTTGGGGGTAGCCCCTGCAATGCCATATCATAGATTAAACGCACAACATCAGCCGTATCTTGCTCCGGCTCCCACTTCCCTGCATCGGTCTTGTGGTAGCCGTAAATGGTGGTCGCAACGATATTTTCGCCACGAGCCATTTTGATACGCTTGGCACTTTTCACTTTTTTGGAAAGGTCTTGACTGTAATATTCGTGCATTAGAAATTTGAACGCAACATCAATGCCGCCTGTGTCGTTCATATAATCGTTGCTGTCAAAACGGTCACTCACAGAGATAAAGCGTACTCGGTAAAGCGGGAAAACTTGCTCTATATAGTAGCCGCTCTCTAATGCGTTCCTTGAAAATCTTGAAAAATCCTTAACAACGATACAATTCACCCTGCCGCTCCGCACCAAGTCAAGCATTTCTTGGAGTGCAGGGCGTTCCATGTTCGTACCTGTGTAGCCGTTGTCTACAAACTCAATTACCGTGGCGTTGGGTATTTCTAACTCGTCTACATGAGCATCTAATATCATGTGTTGGTGAGGGATGCTCAAACTTTCGGTAATACCATCGTCCAATGATAGGCGAATATATTTGGCGATAATAAACTCGGCGGTCATAGCTGATGCCGCCATTTTCGGATTATACTGCTTGCTTAATGCCGCTGTACCCAACACATTCACCCCCTTGCGATTTTTCGGTATTGGCAATAGCCATACCGTCCGTAAACTTAAATTGCACTTCGATATGCTTATCCTCAAAAACATGGATTTTTTCAACAAGCCTGTCTAAACTTTCGGCGGTCAAGTCGGCTAATTGCCGAACACCGTCAAGCTGTGAGGCGGCTTTGGCGGTTGCCGTTTCTTTTGCGATACGCTCTATCACTTTACCCCGCAAGTCCTTTTCCTTTGCGGTCAAGTCAGCGATTTTCGCCTCGTAGCCAGCTTTCATTTCCCTGTACTCGTCCTGTGTGATGTCGTTTGACATGAGGCTTTCATACAGACTTTTGAGGAAGTGGCTATTCTTGCCGATTTCGGATTGCAGTTGCCGCAATTCGGCTTTGTATGCGGTCTGTTCGGTTGTTTGCGGCTGTAAAGCCATATCGCCGCCGACAAAAACCTCGGCTTGCTTGCCTAACAGTTCTAACAGAGCATCTTTCAAGTCGTTTTCGTTTATGCTCACAGGAACACAATCATTTTTTGAATAGGCGTGGCGGGTAGTGCAAGTTAGCTGATAATTAACCGTCTTTTTCCCGCCGTTACGCCGTTTTAGTGACATACCGCAATGACCGCAAAACACTTTCCGCAAAAAGATGTTTTCAGAGTATGGGGTACGCTTGCTCCGTGGGGAGTCCGTCCAAAGTGTCTGCACCTTGTTGAACAGTTCTCGGCTAACAATGCCCTCGTGGGTATCTTCTACGATTACCCAATCAGATTTGGGTACGGATTTTTGCACATAACTGCGAGTATGAAATTTACCCTGCACCATATCCCCGCAATAAACCCGATTTTTGAGGATTACATAAACGCCGCCTTTGTTCCAATGGATATGCTTGCCGTCAATTTCATTGTCGGTAGCAAGTCCGATAGAATGGTAGTAACGCTTGGGCGGGAGTATGCCGCCTGTGTTAAGCCAGTTCACAATTTCTGTCACGCCTTTACCCTCTGCCACCATTTCAAACATTTGCCGAACAATCGGGGCGGCGTATGGGTCAAGGACAAGCTGGTGATTATCCTCTTTGCATTTCATAAAACCATAAGGGGCAAACCGTCCGACAAACTTTCCTTTGCGGATATTCATTTGCTTGGTCTGCCGTATCTTCCGTCCAATTTCCAAAGCGTAATGCTCGTTTACCATGTTTTTCAGATTAACCATAACACCGCCGCTATTGGGGTCGGCAGAATCATAATCGTCTGTAATGGCGATATAGCGTATGCCCTTTGTTGGGAAGAATTTTTCGATGTAGTACCCTGTATCAATGGCGTTTCTGCCCAGTCGCGAGAGGTCTTTCGAGATACAGCAGTTGATTTTTCCGCTTCCCATATCCTCTATCATGCGGGAAAATGCAGGGCGTTGAAAAGATTGACCGCTCAGTCCGTTATCAATGTAGATTTCCGCAAGTTCAAGGTCGGGGTGTTCTTCTATAAACGCCTTGATAATAGCTTGTTGGGTTTCGATTGAATCCCCTTTTACCTTTTTATCCTCTGCCGAAAGGCGAACATAGCCGCCAACACGAAAAATTGTTGTGATAGCAGGGGCGGCGGTATCGGCGTTCTTTCTACTCTTACGAGCCATTACGCAACACCCCCATTGAACGAACCCTCAACGAGTGCAAGAGCATTTTCGTACTCGGCAACATAATTAAAGGTAATATCCAGTTCCGTTTTACTGTGAACGTGGATGCTATGAATAAGGCAGATAGCCGCACGGCGGTCAATGGTTTCGATATTTTCAAATGCCCTAAAATGCTCCATCCACGCCATGCGTTCATGTTTGAGGGAGAGCGTATCTTCAATTTCTGCCCGCAGTTTTACATTGGCGGCGGTCAGAATATCGGCATCTTCGGTGTACTTGGCTTTGAGGGATTTATATTCCTCTTTGCTCAAATCGCCGTTTATCATGGTTTCATAAAGCCCCGCCTTAAACTCACGGATTTTTGAAAGGCGTACATCATTTTCTCGTAACTGTGCCGTGAGGTTGTTTGCCAGTTCTTTTGCCACACGGTCAGCATCCAGCGAGGCAAGCAGCCTTTCTAATTCGGCGATATTAGAAATGTAGGATTTCACGCTGTCTAATGCACAATCAAGCAAATCCTGTTCCTTAACCATTGCCGAACCCTCACAGCCGTTTTTCTTTCCTGTGGGGCAGAAGTAATAGAAATATTTAATGCCCTTGTACGGTACGGTTTTGCGGGTCATGCGAGTGCCACAACCGCCGCAGATAAGGATGCCCGAAAAGGTATAAACCTTGTTATTCTTGGGGGAAGTGCGGGTATCAAGCCGCATAATCTTCTGCACCAAGTCAAAGCGGCTTTTATTGATAATTGGCTCGTGGGCGTTTTCTACCCTGTGCCATTCATCTTCCGGCTTGGTTTGCCGTTCTTTCAGCTTGTAATTCGGTGTGCTAACCTTGCCTTGAACCAACGTGCCTGTGTAGGTTTCGTCATTCAAGACACGAAAAATCGCCGTAGCAGACCATTTCGCACCCTCGCTATCGGCAAAACCTTTTTTGGCATGGGGCAAGCCCCTGTCTTTCTTATACGCCAATGGCGATAAAATACCCCGCTCGTTGAGCATATCGGCTATGCGGTCAGCACTATGACCATCCAGTTTTAATTGAAAAATCTCCCGCACAACGCTGGCGGGATATTCGTCAACCACAAGTTGGTTGCGGTTTTCTTCGTCACGGATATAGCCATAAACGGGGCAAGCCCCAACAAAATCACCGCTTTTACGCTTGATTGTAAGGGCAGAACGCACTTTTATGGATATATCACGGCAATAAGCATCGTTTATGATGGATTTTAGAGAAACAGAGAGGTCATCGCCGCTATCGTTTAGCGTATCAATATTATCGTTAATCGCCAAAAACCTAACCCCATAAGCGGGGAAGATACGGCGTAAATAACGCCCGGTTTCAATGTACTCCCTCCCAAAACGCGAGAGGTCTTTCGTAATCACGCAGTTGACATTTCCCTGCTCGATTTCTTCCATCATTTCCTTGAACGCAGGGCGGTCAAAAAGAATACCACTCCAACCATCATCCACTTTTTCCCCGACCACTTCTATATCGGGGTGCTTTTTCAAAAATTCGTCAATCAGTTTTCGCTGATTGCCTATGCTATCGCTCTCTTTGCCGCCGTGTTCATCGGCATCAGAAAGGCGAATATACTTGATAGCCTTGTACTTAATATCTTGCATAATGTAGCCTCCTTAATTTTCACCTTTCCCGAAAATCAAGGATTGAGGGTTTGCACAATCTTTTTCCACTATTATTGTGGCGCGCACCCTATGGGAAAGTCAATCTTGCCGACACTTTATCTAACTAATCATCTGCATCAAGCAATCTTCCAAAGTTAAGCCTGTATCTGCATACTTGGCGGTGACGGTGAATTTGCCGCATTTGAATTTATATGGGTTGCGGATTTGTCTGATAAATTCTGCTATTCGTGCCTCTCTTGGCATGGTTTTATCAACGGAAACCGTGCGGATGTCTACTAATAAATTATTGCAGGGTGTAGAATTGCTCATTGAATCAGCCCCCTTTTCGCTTATTCACAAGGTATGCTTGTGCGGTTTGTCTACATTCCCGAAAAACAAAAACCTTTTCCCAAGTTGGGAAAAGGCAGCTTACGTTGTTGCTATGTTGAAATTTCAAGTATGTGCAGGGCGGTGATGCTCGGTTGCCCTGCACATCGTTTGAAACTTCACCCAAAATCCAAAAGGAACAATCAAGGCGAGCCGAAAACTCCAAAATTCAACCCCTGTTTAACTTTGCAAAAGTTGTAAAGCAACGAGCGAATACAACTTTCCTTTTTCCGCTCCAATAGCCCGTAATATCCCATATTCCTTCATGCGTTTAGTAACCGCAATTTTCAAAATGTTGAAAACGACAAGACCCGCCGCAAGCAGAACCAATCCGCCAATTAAAACGCCCGAAACCGCAACGGCTGAAAAGCCTGTATCAATGTCGCTATATCTAAAACGAATACTCAATACGGAAAGCAACGTATGGATATATTGGACTTGTGCGCTTGATAAAGACAATTCATGCACAATGCTGTCTACCGTATTTTGAAACATTCCTCTGTCGTATACTCTTATATCAACAGAATATAAAAGGTATCTTTCGGGCAATAGCTGATATGCCGTACCATCCCCCGCAATTCCACTTATAATTCCCGACAAATAACCCATATAGTTTGGGCGTAAAATTCCTGTCAAAACAAAGTCAGTAGAAAATTCGTAAGGAAGTTCGAGAGATTCTTGCAAAGTAACGCTCATATTAAGAGTTATCGTATCGCCAACCACTCCTTGAAAATCAAGCATTGATAGCGCATCTTGGGGAAAAGCCCGATGTTGGCAAATTCGTCCAACAAAAAACGACAATGAACAGGCAACCTACCGTTAAAATCGTTGTCGGCACGGTCACAGAGCAGATTAAAAAGCTGGCTGTAAAGCAGAGCCACAATAAAATTGAAACTGCTGTCCGTATCGGAAATGATAACGAACAGGGCGTTTTTCTGCTTTACGACTTCTTCCTCGCCTGTATCGAGATTGATTTTCTTGTAACCGCCAAGATTGTCGAGTTCTAATTCGTCCTCGCTCATCAAATCCCGAACCTCTGCAATATCAAAGGGTGCAAGCCTCGCACCGCAGCTTATGAGTATACTTTTTGCTGTTTTGCCTGTTACATTGTGTCAAGGACTTTTTCATCACTTCCCCAAAAAAGGCACAAAAAAGCCCGACAAAAGGGTTTAATCTCTTGTCGGGCGGGTAATGCTTTAGGGTTGCTTGTGCTTAATTTTCGCCTAACCGTGCCTTTAATTGGGCGATAATGACATCTTTTTCCTCTGATGCTTTCTCTGCCTGCTCTGCTCTTAGCCTGTCGTTTTCACGTTCCAAGTTGTAAAAATAAATATCGTCCTGCCTGCGTTCGTATGCTCGCCGTGTTTCTTTATCTTGGCTTTGTCTTGCTATTGCTGATACAGCCATTTGGATTACCTCCTTTTCCTTTCGGGCGTTTTCTATAATATCTTTGTTTACAATTTCCTTTTGGGTGATTATAGAAAGCCAGTATGCAAACATATCTTCATGGGTTTCTTGTATGTTTATGCTGTTGGCTTCGTTTACGGCTTTGGCAAAGGCTTTCATATCAATATAGTGTAACTCTAATGCTTCTGTGAAAATCGTACCGTCATCTTTATCCATTATCATACATACACGGTGGATTTTATTCTTGGTGTTTTGGGCTGTTTTTATTGGCTCAACTGCACCATCTGCAAATGCGATTGTTATGGTTGGCGGTTGCTCTGTGTAGCGTTGCCCAGACCCTAATTCCTCGCTGTAGGCTCTCGCCCATGAGCGAATCGTTTTTAATTTAAGTTGCCCCAATCCATGTAAGTGCATTTCAATTAGTATGTCTGTACCATCATCTAATTCGGCTCTAACGTCCAAAATAGACAGCTTATCTTCAATGGATTTTTTGTCCATTGTGGGATTTTTCAAGCGTACCGATTTTACAATTCGTTTGATTTTCGCATTGGCAAAAATGGCGTTAAGTATTGAAATCAGCGATTCGGGATTTCCCTCTGCGAAGCACTTAAAGGCGAAATCTACCCGCAAATCCATGAGTAGGTCGTAATCAATATTGATGGTTTCATTTTTATTATTCATGGGCTTTTGCCCCTTTCTGCTATCTATTGTAAACCTACGGCTAATCACAATAATCACGAAACGGCGGGATATTTAACCGTACACGTCGTTTTGCTTATACTGCGGCTAAAGAGCTTTTATAATCTTCTTCATTTCTAAGGCATACAAGTTCTCTCTTTTAGAAAGAATCCTGTCAAGTATTTGTAACAAAATAACTTTTTGACTTTCAGTAATGCTGTGCTTTGCATATTTATTACAGATTGACTGCCCCCAATCACAGTATGCGGATTTCTTTGGCAAAATTTCAATGTATATATCCCATGCCCGATTATCACGACACATTGCAAAAATCCTTGCAAGAACCTCTTTTACAAAAATAGCAACAGTAGGACGATGACACGCTTCCACAATAGGAAGTATCCATTGTATATAGCTAAGTTCATCTTCCTTAACATCTTCAAGCATAAAAAACCCATCGGGTAGCCACATTTCACACATTGTATAAACAATATAACGGTCATAGATGTAGTAAAGGGCGATGAGAAAGTGTTGTAATACCTTGTCATTTACTTCTATAGTGCATATATTTGATAATTCTGTTCGTGTATTTTTACTTAAAAACCATTCTCTTATGCACAATGACCCTGTGCCTAATTCCATGCGAGAAAAATAACTGAGGCGTTTTGCGCCAGTTAGCCGCATTACTACATCTGCGGATTTAAGGTTATTCAATGCTGTATTGAGTTCGGTAAGGGACTCGTGTTTGAATCTTGTGTATAGTTCTGATTGTAAATATTTTTTTATGTCTGATTTGTGCATAACACCGAAACTCCTAATATAAATTACTAAACTCATGCCGTTAATTACAGCATAGCGTATCTAAAATTCATACCCCGCAATTACGCTGTTCATAATCTCGATACTCACGAAACGGCTGGATATTAAACCGTACACGGCGTTTTGCTTATTTTTTACAGCACATGGATATTTCTCATGTAAAAGCGAGTATCATTATCACTCAAATATATAATTTCATACTCAAGCGTAAGGTCACTTTCTTGGTTACCCACCCATAAGTTAAAACAACCCCAAAACTCGCGCAATCCTTTTTTACAATGTTCCGTCGCTCTCTCGATAATGCAATTATGGCTACTTCCATTGTGGAAAATATCATCGGGAGGATAAGTAACGAATTTCTTGCCATCGGGACAGTCACAATAATCATGTACCCACATTAAGAAATTGCTTATGTCGCTCACATTTTCCTCTAAGTAAATGCTTAGATGTTCATAATTCCTATCCGCTAACAAGCGCATTATTTCTTTTAATTTATCCGTTATCCATTTTTCTATATTCAAACTATTATCGCCTCATTATATAAATTTCTCTTGCTACCGACTGCCAAACCGCCTATACGGTCTAACTCCTGTACTGCATTATGCTCTGTCTTTGAGTAGTTCTTCACGGGTTTCTGTTAGTGCAAATCCCAGTAGATTTTGACCTCGCCATTTCAAAGGGTTTTCCGCATCGGGGTTGTTTTTCCCCATGCCAATTCCCCAAATTCTATCTCTTGGGCTTGCTTCAACCAAAATACGATTTTTCGTCCCAAGTAAAAATTCTAATAAGTCATTGTTTTGTGTGAATTTTGCTATATTAGCCTTTTTTACAATTTGAAAACAATTCGCATCCCATATGCTTTTTTCAAAATTACACACGGCACGACCATAGGCTTTCATTTCTTTTGGGATATTAGTCTGCATGATGCTGTTTAACATTTCGTTGTCACCAAAAAGACGCGCTTTTTCTGCCATCATATATTGCTCTGCACAGAGATAACGCACACTATTTATTTCAAAGTCCTGCATCCACCATTGACTGAAACAGCTTTGATTGATACTTCCGTCCGTGGGCGGCGTATGCCCCCAAAAGAACAGGAATTTATATGTCTTGCCATTTTGATATTCATTACGCAGTTCATCTAAAGCGTAAACCATTTCAGTTAATCCCTCCCTACTTAAATAAAGTCTAATGGCGGTTGCTCATCAATATTAGTGATAAGTTCTTGTATCGCAATATGGGCATCTTCCACTTTTATGCAAACTTCATCAGACCAAAATCTGTTACCACCTGCTAAATCGTCAAGTAAGTATGCACAGGAAATAAATGCCAACTTCGGGATATTATCTTGTGTTTCCCACTGCTTAAACAATATTTCAAACTGCCGATAAATTTCGGCATACAATTTTTCATCAAACGCATTTTCACAGCGTAATTTCACTACGAAATCCATAACATTCTTATAAAGCACGTCCAAATCAACCATTTGCAACTACCGCCTAATATAAAATTTGGTCGTTACTGACTTCCTAACCGTCCGCACAGCCTAATGTTTATTAGATATTTAACCATTTATATATTGCTCAATATCATATATTGTCTTTTCGTTATCGCCTTTTATAAGGTTTTCGTTTTGCATAGTATCTGTTGACTTAAAGTAAAAACCATAAGCAAAATTTTTACCTGCATTTTCTTGTTTTGATTCATCTAATGGCTCAATTCGTTTATAAGCGACTAAATCATAGTTATAGTAACCCGCTTGAATATCAACATCTACGGCTTGATGTACAGGTAGCATGACCGATGGATAACCGTGCGGTACCATTTCAGTTTCTGCTGTGGGTCTTTTATCAAGAGATTCTTTGCTGTATTCAAAAAAGTCAAATGATGCCCAACAAAGTTTATTACTATTTCCTACTTGAATGAAAAAATCTTTATATTCATAAACTTGCACCCAACCACTCGGTACAGCTTTTTCAGCTTCATTGATTGAAACAAAAATTGCATATTTATATTTGCTGATTTGATAAATAGGCATAGCAATCCCGTTTTCAATAGCCTTGTAAAATATATTTTTATTCTTGTTAAAATAAGAGAGCAGTTTTTTAACTCGACATTTTTCAGCTTTTAAGAACGCTGTAAGAATGTCTGGTGAATATAAAAACATCCCATATCCCTGCGGACTTATCTCGTTTAACTGTATCATTGTACCCTCCAAAACGTGAAGATTATATAAATTTCACCATATGCACCCAATGAAGTGCTACAGTGTAACAAACAAAATTACTGCGGTTATTTTACCATTTCATTTTACACGAAATAATGTTCGATGTAAAGACGTTTTGTGGTTTTCCCACAGGAAATTCCGCAAGGGCATTATATCATATTCTTGCCCCTGCGGAAACGAAAACAACATCTACCGCTCCCAATCCTGTGAACGCTGTTTTTGCCGTTGCAGTATTTTGGGTTTATGCTCGTTGTTCACGGCGTACAGCTTGCGGTGAACGGTTGTAAATCGGGTATGCTCTGCCTTTGCCGTCTTATAATATTTTGTGTTTTGCACGTTGGCGTTTTTGCCCTTGGCGATTTGCTCGTCTATCTCTTTGATGGTAGGCAAGGGGCGTTTGTAGTCTTTCAAATCACGCAAGGCATTTTCATGGGTGCGGATTTCGTCCTCATGCTTTTCGTAAAATTTATCTGCCGTTCGCTTGGCAAAAAACTTGGTGGATTTTTGGAGCGTTTTGTACTCGGTGTAAATTTTGCGAGTGCGGTTAAGGTTGGCTATGTCCTTACGCAAATATCCCCATGCGTCAATCCGTTTTTCGTTGGCTTTGATTGCGTTGTCGATTGTTTCGTGGGCGATACGGCTCTCGGTCATTAAATCTACAAAGTGTTGGTAGCCGCCGTTTTGTTGCATGAGGTTGTAAATTTCGGCGGTGTCGGTTTTGCGGATTATGCTCTCCCATAAAGCTATGCCC
>Ga0209755_10003371_pt1 | contig 20134 bp, 14 predicted proteins | sample TergutCo191P1_FD_187301 | JGI IMG/M metagenome (GOLD analysis project Ga0209755, IMG submission 187301) | Cornitermes sp. P1 segment gut microbial communities from Petit-Saut dam, French Guiana - Co191P1 (SPAdes) (version 2) | ecosystem: Host-associated > Arthropoda: Insects > Digestive system...
GCCGGGAATAAACGCCTCTTTTTTCTTCAGGCAAAAGGCGCGCTATACGTCCCATTATTTCTGATATTATAATTTCTCTCTCATCTTTGTCAGGTCTTCCGTCAAATTTAATTTTAAAGGGTTGCCCTGCCTTAAAATAAAAAGGCGTACGTTTGAATTTTTTAATATTCTGCCAGATATTTTCTCCGCCGTGATGCGCTACAGGAAGTATGGGAAGGTCAGCTTCAAGAGCGAGCTGAATAATTCCAGCTTTACCCTTCCCCAGCACTCCGTCTTTACTTCGTGTTCCTTCGGGAGCCACGCACATAAAAAATCCTTTTTGAATACGCTTGTGAACCTTTTTAAAACTTTCGCTAAAAGCTCCTCTTCTGTCAATGGGAACCGCTTTATATGTATTAAAAATAAACGCGAATATTGGGTTATCCCATGTTTCAGCTTTTACAAGACCGGAAACATAAAGCGGATAACTGTGCGTTACAAGTATTGGAACTTCTAAAAAATTGACATGATTAAATACCACAAGCATGGGTTTATTTTTTGCTAACATTTTATAATATTCACGGCAGTCTATTTTACAAAGAATGGTTAATAATGTTTTTAAAAAACAGGTAACAACCGCTCTTCTAAATTCCATTTGATACCCTTATTATCAGGCGCTGACAAGGCGTAGCGCGCCAGGAACGCAATTAATCTCAAGCTCTTTGCCTTCATAACAAATAGTCTCGCCGTCGCAGTGGGCCGCCATTCCTCCTTCAATTGCCTTTAGGTGTAATTTTTTAGCCCTTGTCATATTAACGCCTTCACATTCAGACTGCGTTCCCTTAGTATAACGCGAAAATATTTTTATAAGTTTACCCCTTTTTTCCTGATGCCGCACATAACAAAGATCCAAAAGACCATCATCCAAAACGGCGTTTGGGCCCATGTAAAAACTTCCGCCCATGCGCTTCCCGTTAACAATAGAAATAAGCACGGCAGGAAGCGTTACCTCGTTATCGTCAAAATTAATCTGCACAACTGGCGATTTCTCAAAACGAATAAGGTTGATAATCGCGCCTATCATATAAGAAAAACCGGATTTAATTTTCATTTTAGCGGCCTCAAAACCAACCTTGGTGTCAAAACCTATTCCTATCCCATTTATAAAATATCTGCCGTTAGGAAAAAATTCACCTCTTACAAAACCGGCGTCCAAAGGATGATTTTTTCCTTCCAATATAATTTTACACGCGTCCTCAATATTCACCGGTATCTTTGGAGAATAAGCAAAATCATTTCCCCTTCCTATTGGTATTATTCCAAACAAGGGGGGAACAGAAGAAGGAGGGTTCCTTGTTAAAAGACCGTGAACTACTTCGTTACAGGTTCCGTCTCCGCCTGCCGCTACTATAATATCCTCGTCTTTAATGGTTAACTCATGAGTTATTTCAATTGCATGCCCGACATTGTTTGTTAAGATAATTTGAAAATCGCGTTCGCTCTTTACAAAAATCATTTCAATTTTGGGAAGTAATTTAGCGGCTTTCCCTTTACCTGCTGTGGGATTAAAAATAACCCATATTTTTCCTTGTTCAGCCATACCAGAATTATAACATCGAAAGATAAAAAAAGGAATATTAATTTTCTACAATACATTTAAGGAAATATCTTTCTGCCCTGAGCGTCGGTAACTCCTGTCTTTCTGTAAAAATAAGTATTAATCTGATCCCGCCATTCACGGGCGTTATCAAGCTGGCGTTCAAAGCGCGAAAGCACCGATTCATACACCTCTTTTTCGAGGTCATTTTTAAGGCTTTTCCATTCCAGCGCCATTTGTTCCGCTTCATCGTAACCCTCAAAATGAGTGTCATAAATATTCTGTAAAAGTGTTTCTCCGTTCTTCATCTTAAAGTCATAGCAAAGACGATGAAAAAACAGGATTAAATTATCAGGACATGCTAAAGGGTCAGAAAAAAGCTCAGCGTTCTTCTTTGAATATTGATCCGTATAACCCGTGCCCGTGTGAGTGCGATCTATTCCAATTGCCTGCGCGTCCGCTCTATGATATGTTCCCCAGCGGCTGAATTCGTAACCTTCGATATTCGGGCCATAATGCGTATTTGGCGTAACCATAAAACATACTCCGAATGGAGCGTTATATTTTTCATATGCCGGGTATGATTTTAATAAAATGTCTTTTATCTTTTTTGCTGTTTCATTTTCACCAAAGGATAAAACGCTCCATTCATTCGCTATCTCTTCCGCGCTTAAAGAAGGGTTCCAAGACATACGTCCGTAACCGTAAAGGTTCGCCTGCGCCAGGGTATGCCCTGTCCAGTTGTTGTCAAGCCCGACATTTACAACAGAGGCAAAACCTTCGATGCCTTTAAGATCCATTATACGGCTGTTCTCTCCGTATGCTGTATCAAAACGCATAATATCCTGCCAAAGCCACGGAAGATAGCAAAGATCAATTTGATGCCCTGTATATTCCTGCGTTATCTGCAATTCCATTACATGGCGCGTATTTGTTAAGGCGCCAAAAAGCGGCGCAACCGGTTCTCGCACCTGGAAATCATAAGGTCCAAATTTAATTTGAAGAATTACATTATCGTTGAATTTCCCGTCCAGGGGTTTAAAGTGGTCATAAGCCGCGCGCGCGCGATCAAAACTTTGGTCTCTCCAGTCCTGCTGACAATTATAAACAAAGCATCTCCATATTACTTCGCCGTTAAAAGGTTTAAGAGCCTGCGCTAACATATTCGCTCCGTCAGCATGAGTGCGATTGTACTGGAAAGGACCCGGCTCACCTTCTGAATCTGCTTTAACAAGAAAACCTGCAAGGTCCGGGATAAATTTATAAATAAGCGCTGCCCTTTCCTTCCACCAGGCGGCGACACTCGCTTCCAGAGGATCCGCGCTTGGCAGTTTACCTAAAGACCAGGGCGCGCCGAAGTTTATACTTAGGAAAAGTCTTATTCCAAAGCGGCGAAAAATGGCGGCTAACTTTGAAGCGTCTTTAAGATATTTTTCTGTAATTAAAAGTTTTGCCTTCGCGCGCACATTTACGTTATTTATAGAAACGCGGTTAATTCCAACTGAGGCTAAAAAGCGCGCGTAATCTTCTATGCGCTTGGCGTCATAGCAAAAATTGCCGTCTTTATAAAACAAAGAGCCTCCGGCGTATCCCCTCTCTATAGTGCCGTCAAAATTATCCCAATGGTTAATCATTCTTAAAGGAGATGAAGGCGAGTCAATTAATTCAAAATTTTTAGTTAATTTTCCAAGAGCCAAAAGAGATAAAAATTTAAACACGCCGTATAATAAACCGTTTTCGTTCTGTCCTGTAATATAAATTTGTTCATCGAATATTTTAATATAAAAACCTTCAGGCTTAAGCGTAGAATTTAAATTTAAAAAAAACGCCTTTTTATAAACATTTGATTTTTTTTCTGTCTTTGGAGCAAACCCGCACAGGCGGTTAATTCCACTTATAAGTTCCTTTGCAGCCTGCGTTGCAACTTCTGTGCCCTTAGCAGGATATACAATCTCAGGAATTTTAATGTTAGGTGTAACTTTTCTATTTTGCATCCAGCAATCATATTCTCTAAGCATAACTACTCCGTTCTTTAATTTTTTTGGATTGCTTCCCACAAGCCCGATAAATAACTTAAGCCAATTGCCCTATCGTATAAACCATAACCCGGCACAGAAACCTCACCCCATATTTGCCTGCCGTGATCAGGGCGCAAAGGACCTGTAAAACCAATGTCGTATAATGCCTTCATTATCGCGTACATATCCAAAGAGCCGTCGCTTGAAAGATGCGCCGACTCTTCAAAATCGCCGGGAGCGTTGTGCCTGACATTTCGTATATGCGCGAAAGTAATGCGCCCTTTTAAACCGCGTATAATATCGGGAATATCGTTGTCAGGGTTTGTGCCAAGGCTTCCCGAGCAAAGCGTTACACCGTTAGATGGGCTATCCACAAGACTAACAAGACGCAAAAGATCTTTTTTGTTTTTCATTATACGGGGAAGCCCAAAAACCGACCATCCCGGATCATCGGGGTGCATACCCATTTTAATTCCGAGCTTTTCGCACTCAGGTATAACCGCTTTTAAAAAATATTCAAGGTTTTTAAAAAGCATGTCTTCGTCAATATCATGATACATTTTAAAAAGTTCTTTAACGCGCGCCATACGCTGCGGCTCCCAGCCGGGAAGAAGGCAGCCGTTCGCTTTTTCCCGCATTACTTCAAACATATTATCGGGATTTATCTGTTCGATAATTTTATGATCATAAGACATAACTGTCGCGCCGTCAGATCTTATTTTTGCCAAATCCGATCTTGTCCAATCAAAAACTGCCATAAAATTATAGCAGACAACATTTATCCCCGCTTCATGAATCAATTTAAGTGTACTAATATATCTTTCGATATACATATCCCGTTCAACAGCGCCAGTCTTAATTGAATCGTGAACATTGACGCTTTCGATTCCTTCAATTTTTAAACCGGCGTCTTCTACAAGTTTTTTTAAAGAGAATAATTCTTCTTTTAACCATACATCGCCGGGCTGCTTGCCGTACAATGTTGTAATTACTCCGTCAATTCCGGGAACCTGTTTAATTTTATCCAAAGTTACAGGATCAAAACCCGGCCCAAACCATCTCATTGTCTTTTTCATTTCTTTCTCACTTTACCTTAAAACGCGACTTAGCGTCCTTTAAATTTTTACAGTAGGCGCTTAACTCAACATTGCCGCTTGTGTCCATAGCCTTTATCATAACCAAGGCTCTCCCCCCATGTGTCATTACCTTTGGAAATGCAAACCCCATGTTTTGGTTTAAATCCGAAGAACAGGCGCCAAGTATTTTAGCGTTTCCTCTAACAGAAAATTCAACTAAGGCTTCTTCGTTGGGACAAAGGTTTCCATTTTTATCGCATATATTTACTTCTATGTGCGCGATTTCATCTTTTTCTAACTCTGTTTTATCTGTTAATAACATTATTTTATTCGCATTCTCTGCTGTCTTTAAGATATGCGAGCAAACTTCCTTTCCGTTATTAAAACCTTTTACTTCGACACTTCCGTAATTATATTCAAAAGTCCATTCGATTATTCCGTTTTTAAAATCTGTTTTTTTTCTGCTACCCATTTTTTTAGCGTTAATGAAAAGCTGAACTTCTTCGCATGTTGTAAATATCACTGCTGTAACAGTTCTTCTTTCAAAATATTCGTGATTAAGATGCGACGAAAGCGGCGGGAACGACCATCGGCCTCTTCCATAATCATTTTTTATATATTGGTCTCTTAATGCGATATAAACAAAGGGGTCTGTTGTCCAGATACTCTTTCTAAAATAAGCGTTAGGTTTATAAAAACCGCAAATGTCAATAATGGAACCCGGCCAGCCCTTTGACGGGTATTGAGCCTCGCCAAGATAATCAATTCCTGCCCAGATAAACTGCCCTATAACATTGTCATTTTCTAAAACAAACTGCCATGGATTTTTATCACAGATGTCTTCAAAGTTTGTGCCTACACTCGAATAATATTCATAACATTCCGTTCCTACAATTGGTATCTCAATTCCCTTTGTGTAATGTTCGTACAAGGGCTCATGATAATTAAGCCCCAGAACATCAACATCCTTTGCCATTTTTTTTGTTAATTTAACAAGTTCCTCAGGCGGCGCGTTTACAAGACTTCGCGGGTTTGCGTGGGGAGATAGCGCGCATGTTACGGGACGATCATCCAATGAGCGCGCAATATTTGCAAGCTTTTTTTGAATCGCGATCATGCTGTCCTGCCCCTGATTTTCAACTTCATTGCCAACGCTCCACATAAAAACGCATGGGTGATTTCTGTCCCTTAAAATAAAATCTGTTAAATCTTTTTGGGCGTCTTCGTCAAAACGCGAGGCGTAATATCCGCTCTTCCATTTGTCAAAGCATTCATCAATTACATAAAAGCCCATTTCATCGCATAAGTCCAAAAATTCTTCTGCAGGCGGATTGTGGCTTGTCCTTATCGCGTTACATCCCATGCTTTTTAAAATATTTAAACGCCGCCTCCAAACATCTTCATAATACGCGGAACCTGTAATACCAGCGTCATGATGCAGACACACGCCTTTTAATTTTACTTTTTCTCCGTTAACTGTCATGCCATTGTTATACGCTATTTCAATTTTGCGTATACCAAAACTTACTTCTTCGCTATGGCTGACTTTTTCATCATCTGAAGATAAAATTTCTATAACGGCTTTGTATAGATTTGGTTTTTCCGCGGACCATAACAAAGGAGAGTTCACACTGAGACACTGAGGCACGGAGGAATTTTTCTTTTGTGAAGACAAAGTCACTTTTTCATCAGCAACCGTTTTACCCGTTGGATCAATAATTTTAGTTTTTAACCACGAACCACTCGAACAAATTATTTCTGTTGTAATATTTACATCAGCATATTTAAAATTTTTATCTAAAACGGTCTTTAATTGTACGCCCCAGATTTTTATGTGCGTAAGGGGAACAATTTTTAACGACACATTACGGTATAATCCGCTCCCCGAATACCATCTGTCCGGCTCTTCACAGCCATTATCAAGACGCACGGCAAGCAGGTTTTTCCCCACTTTTACAAATTCGGTAATATCAATTTCAAAACTGATATAGCCGTTAGCTCTTTTTCCAGCTTCTTTTCCATTTATAAAAATAGTACTGTTACGATATGCTCCGCCGAAATATATATAGACATTTCTTTCATCGATTTTATCAAGCGAAAATTCCTTACGATACCAGCAAACTCCCTTCCAATCAAAGAAACCCTGCATATTCTGAGATGTCCAGCCGCCTTCTTCTCCCCTTTTAAAACCCTGCGATATAACCCAGTCATGGGGAAGATCGATTTGTTCCCAGGAAAGGTCGTTAAATTCCGGGTTATGGGCATTTTTTACTTCGCCGAGGAAAAATTTCCAATTATGGTCAAAATTGTTCATCGCATAGTCTTTCATCAATTTATTGTACCTTAAATATATCACTTGTTATATATTGAGTTACATAGTATTATGAATAATCATTTTTACCAAGAGGTTTATATGTCAAAAAAAACCAACCTTTTTTTATTTTTTATCCCAATCATTATTGTTACCCTAATTTTAACATCATGCGCGGCGGCAAAAACGCCGGCTGTTCAGGTGCCTCCTCCTTTAAAAGATGTTTATAAAGATCATTTCCTTGTTGGAAATATTATCACCGGCACTTATTTAAAAGACGAATATTTGGAACTTCTTCTTACTCATTTTAATACGGTAACGCACGAAAATGACATGAAACCCGATCATCTGGCTCCCCGTGAAAAAGGAGGAGCGTACAGATGGGATAACGCCGATCGCATGATCAACGCGATGGTTGGGTATGGATTTAAAATACATGGTCATACCTTAGTGTGGCACAGTCAAACCCATAAGTGGATGTACGAAGGAACTCCTGCGCAGGTAAGAGAAAACATGGTTAATCACATTAATACTGTTCTTAAATATTACAAAGGTAAAATTATTTCATGGGATGTTGTTAATGAAGCTGTTGTTGAACGTATTAATCCCGGAGATCAAGACAAGGACTGGAGAACCAATCTTCGCGCGAACAGCGGATGGTTTATGGCGCTTGGCGCGGATTATATTGAGCTCGCGTTTAGAACAGCGCGCGCGGCTGACCCCGATACTATGCTCTACTACAACGATTACAATTTGGACAATCAAAGAAAATCTCAGGTTGTCGCTAACATGGTAAAAGAAATTAATGATAAATATAAAGCGGAAGGCAATACCCGTAACCTGATAGACGGAATTGGAATGCAGGCGCATTATGGGATTAATACAAGCATCGCGAATGTCCGTTCTTCTATAGAAAAATTTGTGGCTATTGGTGTTAAAGTTGATATCAGCGAACTTGATGTTGAAATAAAAAGCGTAGGCAGCGGAAATTTCGGCAGAGGCAAAAACGGCTTTACAACAGACGGCGAAAAGCGAGTTCAGGCTTTAAAATACGCCGAGCTATTCAGTCTCTTTAAAGAATTCAGCGATCATATACCCCGCGTTACCATGTGGGGCATGGACGATGAACTGAGCTGGAAATCGCTTGGTAATCCCTGTCTTTGGGATGTTGACTTAAACCCTAAGCCGGCATTTTGGGCTGTGGCGGATCCTGAAGGCACATTAAGAAAATGAGGTTAATTAAATATCTTGCGCTCTTTTTACTAACTTCCTTTTTTTTAACAACTTGTATTTCTTCTAAAACGGCGGTTTCTCCTTTTGGCAGCGCTAAAGAAGACGCGGGAAATGTAAAAATAAATTATAACGAATACCGTCAGGTGATTGACGGCTTTGGCGGATCAGACGCATGGTCAAGAATACCTGCCTATAAAGATACAGCGCAAAAACTTGTAAAACTTTTATTTTCAAAAACGGAGGGAATGGGTTTTACAATTTTACGAAATCGAATTCCTTTTAGAGAAGGTCTTCCCGGAGACAAGCAGACAAATAACGACGGCTTTCTTGTCAGAAAAGAGGATCATACTTATTCCTATACAACAAATTCAAACGGAACAAAAACATATAATCTTGATTGGAGCAATTGGGATTTAAGCGGTACAAAAGATCTTATAAAACAAATTAAAGCTCTCGGCAGTTCCGGTCCTGAACAGCTTGTTATAATGAGCGCTCCATGGACTCCTCCCAATAATCGCGTAACGCAATGGAAGGAAGATGTTACAGGTGTAGGCAGAAGAGCCGATTACAAAATGGATCATTCAATGCCCGACAGATGGGGCCGCTTGAAAAAAATGTATTATAACGATTACGCCGACCTCCTTGCCGATTATGTATCAAACTTTGAGGCGAATATGGAACATCCCTTGTCTATTCTTTCTATTCAAAATGAGCCTAACTGGAAGGCGGATTGGGAATGCTGCTATTGGAGCGGAACGGATTTAAGAGATTTTATAAAAACAATTTCACAAAGATTCCCAATGAAGGGTATAAAATTCGGCTCCAACGGAATCGGAATAATGATGCCTGAATATGAAAATTTTAATATCAACTTTAATGAGATGATAAAACCTTCTATGGACGAACCTGAAGCGGAAAAAATTATATCTCACATAGCGCTACATCAGTACAATGCTCCAAGTGACGCCTCCTCAAGAGCGGGCTCCATGGAATTCCCGGACATAATAAACACAGGTAAACGTTTCTGGCAAACTGAAGTTTCAGGCTCTGGTACGCATCTTCCCAAGGGAACTGGCATCCACAACGCGCTATTTTACGCGCGCATGATTCATTGGGACTTAACTCTCACTCAAATGAACGCCTATCTTTACTGGTGGCTCTGGCAAAACACAACTACTCCGGATTTCCCCGGCGCTCTTATAAAAATTGAAGACGATGAAATTATCCCATCGCACAGGCTCTACGCAATGGGTCAATACTCGCGCTTTATCCGCCCGGGATGGCGCAGAATCGACAGCACTACATCGCCCGCTAGAGGCACATATTCAAGCGCGTACCGGAACCCCAACACAAACGAAATAGCCATTGTAATTATTAACGAGACAATTTCAGCATCCTCCTGCACCCTTGATTTATCAGACGCGGTTTTTGACAAACTGGAAGCTTGGCGCACATCGGAGAACGAAACCCTCAAAGCTGTCGGCAGCAAGGCTGTATCTTCTTCAAAGGTAAATGTAGTTTTAGCGCCGTTTTCTGTTACAACGTTTTATGGTAAAGTGAAGTAAGGATTATTGCAAAAGAACCCCCAACGGGAACAGGGATTAAACCCCTATACGCTTATTCAATAATGTTTTAAAATTACCGATAATGAACTAAGTCTTAATCTAGGGGAAAACAAATGAACAATAAAAAGCTAGAATTTAAAAAGGTAAAAGACGGCGCCAAAAAAGTCGGGGTTTCAGATTTAGGCATTGAAATTAAAGCGCATAATGGCGATTTACTTGAATGTTATGAGCCAAAACCGAAAGACAAAGACACGCCCAGCAAGAAATAATTTAAAAGTCCTCTGTTTCAAGGGCTTTTTTAGGACTTTTTCCGCTTCTTTAATCCAGCCTCAATAAGCTTATCCACAACAGGTTTTTCCTTAAACTGTTCATCAAACAGTAAGGGCCAGTTTTTACGCCCTGCTACGGGGAAATCATCAAGCCATGTGTAACTGTCCGCTATGCCCCACGTTGTTATGTTTTTTACAGTAGGAAAATCGGAAGCGATTTTGAATATTTCCATGTATCTTTTTGCCTGTTCCAATACCCTCTTTTCAGGTCTTGCTGTAAAAAAGCCGCTTTTTTCCCTGGCTTCGTCCCATTTATAAAGAGAAATATCCACTTCTGTTAATTCTATTTCAAGACCAAGCGCCGAATATTTTTTAAGGGCGTTACGCAGGGTTCTTTTGTCCGGGAAATTAAAATACCAATGCCCCTGAATACCTACGCCGTCAATGGGAATACCGGCATCCAGAAGCGAGGACAGATAACGCAGCGAAGCCTCCAGTTTGGCTCCCGATTCATTGTTATAATCATTGTAAAAAAGTTTCGCCTTGGGGCACGCCTGTCTCATCAATTTAAAAGCGAACTCAAAGACTTCTTTGCCGCAAATTTTATACCATTTGCTGAGACGAAAATTATTATCATCGCCCTTATCAACATCAACCGCTTCGTTTACAACATCCCATGAGTAAACTATGTCGTTATAACGTTCTGTGATTTTAGCGATATGATCCTCCAGACGTTTAAATAGTTTGTTTTTTGATACAGTTTCATTCCCGTCAAGAAACAGCCAATCAGGAACCTGATTATGCCAAACGATTGTATGACCGCGCAGAGCAAGTTTATTTTTTCTGGCGTAATCGGCGATTAAATCTGCTTCCTGCCAATCCCATTTATTTTCTTCCGGCTGAATGCGAACGAATTTCATGGCGTTCCCCGCCGTTATCGATGAGAAATGCTTTTTTAATACCTCGTCCGCTTCTTTAAGAGGCAGTACATCACGGTTTACTTCCGCGCCTACAAGAAATGATTTCTTCCACGCGTCTTTTAAACCTTCATTCATTTTTTTACTATCCTTATATCGTCAAATAAAATACTGATGCCTTTTAAATCCGAATGTTCACTTACAAATTCAAGCTGGCTCACATTCTTCCATGAAAATTCACCTTTTGGGCCTACCCATTGCTGCTTCGCGTTAACCCACGCTCCATGTTCGCTCATTTCGGATAAAGGTATTTTTATTGTATTCCATCTTCCGTTTGCGGGAAGATTTTTTTCGTTTATCGTATAACGCATTCGCCATGGAATGGAAGACGCGCTTTCTTTATTGACAAAGCGAACATCAAAACTTGCCGGTTTATCTGTATGCGCTTTAAATTCTAAAGCATAATCGTTTACAAGAGCGCTTAGGTCGCCGCTTGTATTTCTTAAATAAAAAGCGAATACATTGTACTGTGAAGCGTTTCCCCAGCGTATAGCGAATTCTCCCTGCGCCGCTCTTGAATCATATAAACTAAAATCAGTATCTTCTCCCCAGTAACCTGCCGTTACGTGACGATGATTAGGATAATCGTCATATATAATAAAACCTTCGCTTAACGGAACGCTTTCCCTCGGTATTTGAGCAGGAGGAGTAAATCCCAATGCCAGAACTACATTTACATTAAGGTCGTGGTTAAAATCTCCAATTTCTGAATTAAATATTCCAAAACCGCCGTAATAATCCCAGCTTGTTCTGGAAATACCGCGGTTATCAAGAGCGCTCGTCACATAACTGTACCACCTTACGCGGTCTTGCGGCTTACTGTTAATCATAAAAACACCGAACTCTCCGCAAAAAACGGGAACGTCGCGTTCAAGAGAAAACTTAACTGCCTTATCCAATGTTTGGCTCAAGGTTCTCGGCAAAGCATCCGCGATATAACTGTGAGCCAAAGAACTCTCTATCCACGTTCCCTTTAATTCAGGGTGAATTCTTGGCATACGGGATATATCAGGCGGGAAAGGAACCCCGGCAAGATTTGTTAACACAGGAGGCTCACCCCACGAAGCTCCCTGATGCGTAAAAAGATAGGGATCGTAAAAGTGAAAGGTATAAATCAAATTTGAATCTTCGTATTTGGGAATAGATTCTAATTTACTTAATGAATTATAATCAGTTCCTCCGACAATTATCGCGTGTTTTTTATCATGCTGCCTTATTGCCTGTATCGCGAGAGATTGGATTTCTCCCCAGCGAGCGTCGCTAATGCCGTGAGGTTCATTTAAAATTTCATAAATAATAAAATTACTTCTGTCCCTGTATAACCTAGCTATCTGCGACCATACAGGAACCAAAATTTTATCGATATCGGGGCTTGTAGGCGCGACAGGATCAAATGAATGGTTATCGATTATTAAATATATTTGGTATTTTTCCGCCCAGTTAACGGCAGAATTAAGAAATTTTATTAAAAGCGGATCCAGCGTATAATTCGGGGCGCCGCTTGTCATGCTGTGCATTCTGATTGGGAGCCTTATTACATCTACTCCAAGACTTTTCGCGTTGGCGAAATCTTCTTCTGTATATTTGGTAAAGGGAATCGACTGGGCGGAAAAGGATTCAAACCAGCCGGAAAAATTGACACCCTTGGAAAAAGGAGTTCTTTTTACAGTTTTTGTTACATCTCCCTGTTCCTTTAATTCAAGAGCGGCTTTTAAATCCTGGTTTTCGCTTTTTTTTCCATCGGTACTGTTACACGATATAAATAAAATTACCAGAATAGATAAAAATATTTTCTTCATACTTTAAATCCCATTGCTTTTATTATATAACTATTCAAATCTTCAGGGAACTTCCCTCTTTCCTGCGTTTTAAATATGCCAAAACCGCCGAAATAATCCCAGCATGTCCAGGGAATATTTCTCTTTTCCAGTTCTTCGCAGATAAATTTATACCATTCTACTCTGTCGTCTTCAGGACTTTGAAGCATAAAAACTCCGAATTCTCCGCAATAAATCGGAACATTATTCTCCCTGGAAAAATAATAAGCCTTATCCAAAGTTTCACATAACTTTGAAAACATGGAATCCTGACTGTAATTTTTAAGCGATTCTTCCACCCACGTTCCCTTAAAAGTTTCATGTACTTCCGGCAGACTGTTACCGCCCAAGGGAAAGGGCAACCCCGAAAGCGGAGCAAGCGAAGGTCTGTTCCACATCGCGCCCTGATGCGTAAAAATATGCGGATCATAAAAATGAAAGGTGTAAATTAAATTGGCATCCCTATAGATTGGAAGTTTGGTCATCTTTTCGATAGAATTATAATTTGTTCCTCCGATTATTATTTTATGTTTTTTATCAATTTTTCGAATCGCTTTTACTGTATTTTCCTGAATTTTGTTCCAGAGCTCATCGGCAATGCCGTGAGGTTCATTTAAAATTTCGTATATTATATAATCGCTTCTTTTCTTAAAATGCTTCGCTAATTGCTTCCACACCGGAATTAGAATTTTATCAATTTTTGCATCTGTCGCGTCAATCGAATGAAAAGAATGGTTGTCCAAAATAAGATAAATTTGATGTTTTTCCGCCCAATCCACGATTGTATCAAGTAATATAAACAATCCTTCATCAATTTTATTCTTTTTGCCCGGCAGCGTATAATCATGAAACCTTACAGGCAGGCGAATAACATCAGCGCCAAGGCTCTTTACATTAATAAAATCCTGTTCGGAATATTTTGTAAAATTAATGTCCGAAAAAGATCTCGTCTCAAACCATTTAGTAAAATTAACCCCTTTTTTGAAAGGAAACTGCGGTAAATCATCCTGCTTCATACAAACTCCTTTAAAACATCAGAACAAGTGAGATTTTTACAAAACTCGGTTAGTTTTGTAAAAATCTCTCGAAAAAGCGTTCTAAAGCCCGCTTTTTCTATTAAATCTAAGGTAGCTGTTCCAAAAACTGAAGTTTTGGAACAGCCTCAAGTATATAATGAAATAAAAAAAAATGATATAATTCCATTATGACGCAGATAATTAAAAACCCTGTATTGAGCGGTTTCTATCCTGATCCTTCAATTTGCAGGGTAGAAAATGATTATTATCTTGTAACATCGACATTCGCCTATTTTCCCGGAATTCCCATTTTTCATAGTAAAGACCTGCTTAGCTGGAAGCAAATAGGCAACGCCATTGACCGCCCGGGACAGCTAATTTATACGGATAATCAGATTTCTCAGGGCTTATTCGCCCCCACTATCCGTGAAAACAAAGGAACTTTTTATATACTCTGCACCCTTATAAAAAACGGCGGCAATTTTATTATTACAGCGAAGGACCCTGCGGGTCCCTGGTCAGACCCTATTTGGTTAAAGGAATTAGACGGCATAGACCCATCCATTTTTTTTGATACTGACGGCAGGGCATGGTACTGCGGCACTCATCCCGCTCCCGAAGGCGAAGCGTATTCCGGCAATTACGAAATATTTATCCGTGAATTGGATTTAAACGCCGCTTCTAATGGATTAAATCCTCTGTTAGGTGAAAACATCGGCATTTGGAGGGGCGCTCTTCGCGATTGCGTCTGGCCTGAGGGTCCGCATATTTATAAAATCGGCTCATGGTATTACCTCTTGCATGCCGAGGGCGGCACGGGACTGGATCATGCTGTTTGTGTTGCAAGGGCAAAAGATATCCGCGGCCCGTGGGAAGGCAAAAGAAGCAATCCCTTAGTAACGCACAGGCATCTTGGAAGAAGAACAAGAATTATCAATGTTGGACACGCGGATTTATTTGACGATACTCACGGTAACTGGTTTATGGTTCTTCTCGCTTCTCGTTCTGTAGACGGCGTATGCCCTCTTGGACGTGAAACTTTTTTAATTCCGATTTTTTGGGAATACGAATGGCCGTTTATTGCGACAGAATCCGGAATGATTGATGAAGAAATTGAAATAGAAACATACAGCGAAGACATAAAAACAAGAAATGATTATTCAAATGAGTGTTTAACAGAAAAAGTATGCGATCATTTTAAAGGAAAGATGCCTGTTAATTGGCTAGTCTTGCGAATGCCCGCAAATGAAAATGACGCGGCGTTTAGTTTAACATCACGAGGCGACGCCTTACGTTTATTTACAAAGAATGCCTCAATGAGAAGCATGGAACATCCGGCTTTCGCGGGAAGAAGGATACGGCATCACGAATGGGAATTTTCTATAGAGATAGAATTTACTCCAAAAACATCAGAAGAAACCGCAGGATTAATTTTACTTCAAAGCGAAGATTATCAGTATCGATTGGAATTATTTTTATCTTCTTCAAACAGTCAGAGCCTGCGTTTAATTAAAGCGGCTGGTAAAGATATCGAAGAAAAAATAATTAGCATTACAGAGCTTCACTCTCCTCCAAAAAGATTAATTTTAAAAGCAAATTGTATCGATATGAAACTTTCCTTTTTTTATGAGATTGATAACCATAACATGATAAGCATAGCAGACGGAGAGGACGCGAGAATTTTAAGCACAGAATACGCGGGCGGCTTTGTCGGAGCTCTTGCCGGTGTTTTCGCCTTCGGCAAAAGCGATACAGAAAATTTTGCCGATTGTATCTGGGCTGAATACAAGGAAATAGAATGACCGATTTAATTTTATCACCTGTTATAAGCGACGGAATGGTAATACAGAGAGACTCTCCTTTTCCAATCCGGAGCAAAAATAAAATTACTGTTAATTTTTTAGAAAAAACTTATGTGTCGCAATCTCAAAATGACAAATGGCTCATAACGCTAGATCCAGTCAGCGCGGGCGGCCCATTTGAAATGGAAATTACATCAGAGGAAGGCTCTTTTAAAATACAGGATATTTACGCGGGAGACCTCTGGCTGTGCGCGGGACAGAGCAATATGGAAATGCAAATGAGCCGCTTACGCGATGATTTTGGCGAGGAATGGGAACTGTCTAATTTTCCCCTAGTTAGGCAGTTTAAAGTGCCTCAGGAATGGGATTTTTCTTCTCCCCGGAAAGATTATACAGGCGGTTCCTGGCTTTGTCCCGCGAAAGAAAACCTTCATGAATTCGCCGCGACACCATGGTTTTTCGCGCGGAATTTGTACGAAAAACACAAAATACCCATTGGTTTAATTATTACACCCTGGGGCGGCACTCCAATAGAATCATGGATGAGCGAGGACGCTCTTTCTGAAAACCCGCGAAAAATCGCCGAAGGAAAACAATACGCGGACCCTAAAAAACGCGAAGAAATTACAGGTAAAAACACCATCGCCATTAATGAATGGGAAACTAATCTTACGCGTGAAGACATAGGCATTATAAAACAATGGGAAAAACCGGAAACAGATATTTCAGCGTGGAAGGACATTACTCTCCCCGGGAATTTCTACGTATCATCAAAAAACGACCCTGAACTTAATAAATTCGCGGGCGTTGTATGGCTATGCAAGGAATTTGAAGTAAGCGAAAAATTTGCCGGCAAGAACGCTAAAGTGTGGCTTGGAACAATTATAGATTCAGATAAAGTTTACATTAACGGAACAGAAATCGGAAACACCGGCTACCGCTATCCGCCGCGCAAATACATACCTAAGGAATTAATAAAAGCCGGAAAAAATCGTATCGTAATAAGAGTTGTGTGCAACTCAGGAGACGGCGGCATAACCGCTGACAAACCTTTCCGCGTTTTTACAGATGATGAATCTGTCGAGCTTTCAGGAACATGGAAATATAAAATAGGAGCGAAAGTAAATGAACGCCCGCAAGAGTTTTTTTATCAGCGTCTTCCTATGGGCAACTACAACGCGATGATAGCTCCAATTTTAAAATATCCGCTTAAGGGCGTTATCTGGTATCAGGGTGAATCTAACGAAGCCGCGCCTTACGAATATGAAAAATTATTTGTATCTATGATAAACGACTGGAGAAAAAAAAACGCTAACTCAAGCCTTCCATTCCTCTTTACGCAGTTACCAATCTTTGGCGCGTTATCTGACAACAATGAAGAACACCGCTGGGCAGTATTACGCGAAGCTCAGGCTGCCTCTCTTTCGCTTCCGTTTACAGGCATGGCAGCCGCTCTAGAATTCGGAGAATGGAACGACATACATCCGATAAATAAAAAAGACGTAGCTTATCGTTTGTTTTTAGCGGCGGAAAAAACAGTGTTCGGTGTAAACAACACTTCACCGGGACCAATGATTGTAAAACATGAAATAAAAGATAAAAAGCTAGAAATAATTTTTAACAATTGCGGCGAGGGATTAATTCAATCAGAAGCTTTTGTTTCTGTTATAGGTGATGAAGGGCAATTTCGCTTACCTGTAACTATTACTGGAAAAGATTGTATTATTATCGATGTATCAACAGTAAAAAATCCGCAAAAAATATTGTACGCGTGGGCAGATAACCCCCGCGACAGACAATTATTTAACAGTGACGGGCTTCCTGTGATACCATTCAGAATAAATTTAAAGGGTGAAAAAAATGTTTGACGCGGCAAAAACAAAAGACGCGCTTATAAAATGGATACGCGATTATTTTGAAGTGAATGGAAAAGACTGTAATGCAGTTGTAGGAATTTCCGGAGGAAAGGATAGCTCCGTTACAGCCGCGTTATGCGCTATGGCGCTTGGAAAGGACAGAGTTTACGGCGTTCTGATGCCTCAGGGTAATCAGCATGATATTGATTATTCGCGGGAACTTGTCTCTCATTTAGACATTAAACATATTACTGTCAATATTAAAGATAGTGTGGATACTCTTATTGGCGAGATAAAAAAAAGCGGACTTACAGCGAACAAACAGGCAATCGTTAACACTCCGGCAAGAATCAGAATGACTACCCTTTACGCCGTTTCCGCGATTGTAAACGGAAGAGTCGCGAATACCTGTAATCTAAGCGAAGATTGGGTCGGCTATTCCACAAAATACGGCGATTCAGCCGGTGATTTTAGCCCTTTATCCCAATTAACGGTCAGCGAAGTTAAGAATTTAGGCAAAGAATTGGGTTTACCGCTCAAACTTATCGAAAAAACCCCCGAAGATGGGCTTTCAGGACTAAGTGATGAGGAAAATTTAGGCTTTTCTTACGCTGTTTTAGACAGATATATACGCGAAGGTGTCTGTGAAGACACGAAAATCAGGGAAAAAATTGATAAATTACGTCAAATTAATTTACATAAATTAGCTCTAATACCCGGTTTTCCCCTTGACATTTATACATAAAATATAGGAAAATTAGTGTATAAGACAAAAAAAGCTTATATTTAATATATAAAACCATTTCAAGGAGTTATACCATGAAACGAGTACTTTTAACGATCTTAATGCTCAGTCTTGCCTTCGGCACTGTAGCGGCGCAAACCGCGAAGCAGCATATCGCCAAGGGTCAGGAACACATGAGAGTCCAGAATTACGCTGAGGCTGTCGCTTCTTTCGACGCGGCTGTTAAGCTTCAACCTAAAAACAAACAAGCTTCCGACCTGTTAAGACAGGCCCAGGAAGGAAGAACTGAGCAAATGCGTAAACAGGCTGATATATTATTTTCGGAGAAAAATTTCACCGAAGCAATCGTACAGTACCGCGCGGCGCAGCGTTATATGCCGCCCGGATATAAACTGGGAAGCCAGATAGCTTCACGTTTGAATGAAGCTCAGAGAGCTCTTGAGGATCAGCAGAATCAGGCTCAGGAACATTCCGCGAGAGAGCGCGCTGAACTCGCGAGACAAAGCATAGAAAAAGCGAACGAGCATTTTCTTTCCGGCAGATACGAAGATGCGATAGCTGAATATGAAAACGCTGTAAAGATCGGCGGTTTAAGCAACGCGGAAGTCGCTGAATCTGAACGTTTAACAAACGAAGCGAAATCGTTCATGGAAAAATCAGATCCTTCTGTTGTCAGCCGTCCTTTGGAACAGAGTGATTTCGATCTTGTTCAAAATACAAATCCGGGTGGCGTTACCATTCTTAAATACAAAGGCGTTCAGACAAAAACCGTAACTGTCGCTGGTAAAAGTCATTCTATTTCGTACGGAAATCTTGATGTTGTTATTCCGGCAAGACTCGCTAATCAACCGGTTACTATCATTGGACATAACGCCTTTAAAGATACCGGTATTACAAGCGTAACAATTCCTTCTTCCGTAAGGGAGATTCAAGTAGGCGCTTTCGCGAATAATAAGCTAAAAACTGTAACAATACTGCCGGGCGCTAACCCCAGGGAAGGTCTTACCGCGATAAAAGGCGGCGCTTCTGTCGCTGGTGTTGAGGTAAGCGAAATAGGAGCCTTTGAAAATAACCCTACATTAGAGTCTATTGTTATTCCGAATTCAGTAACTGAAATTGGAGCGAGGGCTTTTAAAGACTGCGGTTTAAAGGGCTTAGATCTTTCAAAAGCTACGCTCCTGAGAGAAATAGGCGAAAGCGCTTTCAGAAACAATCAACTGGCTGGTGTTCAGCTTCCGCCAAGCGCGTTGACCATTCGCCGTTTCGCGTTCAACAGTAACCAGATAATGGCGCAGGTACTTCCGGCTAATATCGATGTTATTTTTGATAACGCTTTCACCAACAATCCTTTGGCATCTCTAGTTTTCGCTCAGGGAGGCAATAAATGGGTACAAGAGTATAGGTCACCCAATTTAAATTTAAATGTGCCGCGCCTTGGCGGTGACAGCTCGGTTCTTATCCCCGGACAGCCTGTCTTCTCGCTTGATAGTCTCGCGACGATAACGCTTCCCGCGGGCATGAACACAAGAAGTCTTGATGCTTTTGATCCGAACCTTAAGGTATATTATGAAAACAGACCTCCAGCCGGCGCAAACAGGGCTCAAGGAACATACATAAGAGAAATGTCCGGGACTACTACTATCTGGTCGAAACGATAAAAGTTAGATAAAAGTTAATCGATGAATTTAGAACCAATTATTCTTGCCTCCGGTTCAAGCCGGAGGCAAGATTTTTTTAAGCTGCTTGGTTTGCCGTTTAATGTCATGCCGGCGGTTATTGACGAAGACCTTTCCGCCGGTAAAGACCCGGAAAAGTTAACCTGCGACATTGCCGGAAAAAAAATTGAAAAAATAATTCATGACATGAGAAGCAG
>Ga0209755_10003372_pt1 | contig 20126 bp, 16 predicted proteins | sample TergutCo191P1_FD_187301 | JGI IMG/M metagenome (GOLD analysis project Ga0209755, IMG submission 187301) | Cornitermes sp. P1 segment gut microbial communities from Petit-Saut dam, French Guiana - Co191P1 (SPAdes) (version 2) | ecosystem: Host-associated > Arthropoda: Insects > Digestive system...
GATTAAGGAACCGTAATTCCAATGCGGAATTGCCTATCATTGCGCCTTCCATAATGCCAATGGAAAGCCTGTTATTGAAAAAAGAAGCGTCAAAGCGGTGCAGGTAAAAATGGCGCTGTGTTGTCATGGTAAGGCCATTCTCCCAATCGGGAGGACGGGACGGGGATGTGGACGGGCCGATTAAACCATGGCGAATGTCAAGCGGCATCTGATTAACCAGAAGCGTGTATTTAAAATTCCTGGAAAAAAAAGAAAGGCGCACAAATTCAAAATAAGGGGCGTAATCAGCGAAAGTCAGGCTGCCGGTATTTCCTGTTCCCCAGAAAAGCCGATCCCGTCCAAGCTGGAAGTTCCACCAGGAGCCACCCGCGGCTATAAAGGCACGGTAAGGCAGGGTAACATCGATATCCGAATTGTTGGTCATAACGTTTATGCCAAATCTGTTACCTTCGTTGAATAAATGGGGCGGCAGCATTACAATCGGTTCGAAATAGAACTGCAAAGCGTTGCCCAGGAAAAACCTGATTGGGGCGGAAAGCAAAGGGGCGTTAGTATGATACTTGGGGTACCAGTTTATGTCCGTGTTAAATCGTACCCTTGCTTCCAGTGTCGCGTTTATGTCAATAAACGCGGTAAAAATATCGCTGGTAAAAGACAAGGCTGCCTGGGGTACCAGGCGTCTCCGTATCCGGTAATATGCCTCCAGCGCTGCCCCTGACAGAAGAGAAGGATCAATGGAATCAAGGAAATTTTCAACTTTGGCCGGCGCGAGGGGAGGGGTGAAAGAGAGGAGGCCCCTGCCCGATTCCAGGGACACAAAGCGAATGTCCGCAAGAACAGGCTCCCCGGTAAGAATCATATCGAAAGGCTGGGCAAAGAGACTGGAAGCAGGGAGGAGAAGCACTATTAATAAAATAATGGACTTGTTCGACAACTCGGTTAGTTGTCGAACAAGTCTCGCAAAATGCTTAGCATTTTGCTGTTTTAAGTGGAATTTGTTCTGAAACTGAAGTTTCCGAACAACTCTAATGAGTTTTGTCTTCATTTGCTTAAGGTATCATGTTTTTTAAAATAATGGAACTTATTTTTTCAAAATTATATTTTGAAAGCAGATGATCCGGAAGCGATATGTTTTTTGGTTCCTGATTAACAAGAAGCTCAACCAGTTTTTCCTTTAAGTCAGCGGTATCCCCGGCGCGAAAAAACACAACAGGAAAATCCTTGTATATTTCCTTAAACGCAGGAATATCCGAAATCAGGGCCTGCGTGCCAAGTGTCATTGCCTCAAGGGGAGGAAGCCCGAAGCCTTCGTAGAGTGAAGGCTGAACCAGCAAGGCGGCGTTCGACAAGTATTCGACAAGTTTTTCATTGGAAACAAAACCGGTAAAGAACACGATTTCAGGGTCAAGAGAATCAAGTTTTTTTGAGAATGAAACGTCAGAAGTCCTGAGACTGTCCCTGTTTCCGATAATAAGCAGTTTATGCGGTAAGCCTTCTTCCCTCGCAAGAAGAAAAGCCTCCAAAAGGCAGTCAAGACCTTTGTGTTTTTTTATATTTCCAATAAAAACAATAGTTTTTGTTTTTCTGTTTCCGGTTTTATTTTGTTTTTGTATCCATGGTTGAATTGTGATGTAGGTAACGATTACCGGAATTTTTCCCCGCGAATAATGTTCAATTCTTGATTTGGAGAACTCGGAAACCGTAAATATTTTTTTTGACCTTGCGAAAGCCCTGCGATAAAAAATCATTCGCAGCTCAAGACCTGGACGCGAAACAATTTCCGGCATATCTGGAAAAATAATGTCGTGTATAGTGGTGTATACGGGAACCTTAATGCCACCGGGAATATTAAAATACGGGGAATAAAATAAATCGCTTTTGTTGATTTTCGCAAGATGTTTTTTTGGAAAGAAAAATAATTCCACAAGCGAAAAAGGCCGGGGGCGGTAATCCAAAACTTCAACATTTTTGCGGCCAGATATAAAGGGTTCAAGTTTTGCGGGGTTTCCGATTAGGTAAAAAAAGTTATCAGAATCAAGGAAATAGGGGAGAGACCCCCGGATGCAAACTCCTATCCCGCTGAAATCAATATGGCGGCAATCAACAGTGATTATCAAAGACATGACTCTACGAACTCGCCAAGGCTTGAAAATAGCAGAATAGATTTTTTATCTTCCGTTTGCTCTGTTTCTCCTGCTTTTTCCTTCAATAACACAGATATGCAGCCGGCGGCAATTCCGGCCTCCGCGTCCCGTTTATGGTCGCCAACCATATAAGAGCATGAAAGATCGATGTTATATTTTTCCGCTGCCGCCAGAATCATGCCCGGCTTCGGCTTGCGGCAATCACAGTCGATTTTGTATTCCGGTCTTTCACCGGCGAATCCCCTGTCAGGGTGATGCGGGCAGTAAAAGAGGTCGTCAATATACGCGCCCTGCTCGCCCAGCCGGGTTTCCATTTTCATATGAATCAAATCAAGGGTCGCGATGTCAACTTCGCCGCGGGCTATAACCGGCTGGTTTGTTATGACAATCGTTAGGTACCCAAGGCTGTTTATTTTTTTTATCGCATCGGCGGCGCCTTCGATCAGTTCAAAATCTTCAGGCTTTTTTATAAAATCGTTAAAGATATTTATCGTGCCGTCCCTGTCAAGAAAGACGGCCTTTTGTTTTTGTTTCAGGTTTTTGTTTTGAACAGTACCGGCTTTTATATCGGCTGACACCTGGGCGCAACGCTCAGGTGTACCCATGTCTTTTATGTATTCGGGGGTGGGGTAGGCGTATATTTTTCTTGTTGGGATAAGCAGTTTTAAGATATCGCGATCAAGATCGATTTTTTGGGACAGTGGTCTGATAGAACGCAGCAATTGCTTCGACAATACGTGGATGCCCGCGTTGACCTGGTTTTTGTAAAAGCCCCTTGGCTCTTCCTTGTTAAGCCATTTGATTACCCTGTGCCCTGAATCGGTAAACAAAAGGGCGCTGTCAAATGGATGGTTATTTGGATGCACAACAAGTGTCGCCCACGCTGTATAGCGTTTGTGAAAATCAGCAAGGCGGGAAAAATCCATGTCAAAAATAATATCGCCGTTAATTAGTATAAAATCATCATCAAGGTCATCGATAATTTGAAATAAGGCCCCGCCGCTTCCCAAAGGTTCTGTTTCTTCAAAATAGGATATGGAACACCCGAATTTTTTTCCGTCTTCGAAAAAGTCTTTTATGATATGGCCCAGATGCCCGATTGTAATTATTATATCGGTAAGCTTATTTTTCGCAAGGCATTCAAGCTGATATTGAAGAATTGGTTTGCCATGAAGCGGTATCATGGGTTTTGGTATGTCAGGCGCTACAGAGGCTATGCGGCTACCCTTGCCTCCGGCCATGATGACGGTTTTCATGGAAAGAAATGTTCCTCCAGCATAAGGCACAGGCAATGATAAATAGGCAGATGCAATTCCTGTATTTTATAGGTTTCTTTTTCCGGCACGATGATTGAGACATCGGCGTATTTTGCCAGTGTGCCGCCAGTGTTGCCGGACAAAGCAATAGTTTTCATGTTTTTCGCCTTCGCTGTTATCGCGGCATAATAAATATTTTTTGCGTTTCCCGAAGTTGATATCCCCCAAAAGACATCACCTGCGTTACCGTACCCGTAGACCTGCTGCGCGTAAATCGTATCGCCGCCAATGTCGTTAATGCAGGCTGTTAAAAGCGAGATATGCGAAACAAGCGGAATCGCTGGCAGTCCCTGCTGGAGGGTGCTCTCAAGATAAGCAGCGTGATGCGGATCTATTATGTTTAACCGTGATATAAAATCAGAAGGGAGGGGGCGTATTTTTGCAAAGCTTTTCATTAGTTCGCCCACGATATGTTCCGCATCCGCAGCGCTGCCGCCGTTGCCCGCGACAAGGAGTTTTCCCTTTGCCGCAAAGGTCTCTTCAAGAATGGTATAAGCCTTCCCGATATCGTCCTGAACCGCTGAAAGAACGGGATAACGCTCAATTAATTGTTGTAAATGGTCCATGCTTGTGTTCCTGTTTCTGTAAAACTGGGAGTCAATACGGTCCCCTGTTTTTCTTTCAGGGCCTGTATAAGTTCAATGCGGCGGCAGGGATCGCAGAAAATCATCATGAAACCTCCTCCGCCGGCGCCCGAAATTTTTGCGGATTCAGCGCCATGATCCAGCGCATACTGATAAATCCCGTCAAGGAAGGAATTGGAAATGGAAGCGGCGGCGTTTTTTTTTGCAAGCCAGCCTTTTAACAGGCAGCCGGAAAATCCACTGAAATCTCCCTTTAACAAAGCTTCTTTCATTAATATAGCCTGGTTTTTTAATTCATGCAAACTTTCCAGGCTTTTCTTGCTTCCGCTTTTGGTATGTTCAATTTGCTCTTTGATTATGCTTGCGCTTTCCCTTGAAACGCCGGTGTAATATAAAACCAGAGAGGCTTCAAGTTCGTTTCTGATCCAGCGTTTGAGCCGCAGGGGGTTAACAATAACGCGGTTGCCGCCGTAAAATTCCATAAAGTTGAAACCGCCGAATGTCGCCGCATATTGATCCTGTTTGCCTCCCGCCATTTCCAAATCTTCGCGTTCGATTTTGCAGGCGAGCGCCGCTATGTCATATTCTCCAAGGGGCAGGTTAAGCCATTCGACAAAAGCTTTTATTATTGTGACAACCATCGTAGACGAAGAGCCGAGTCCTGAACCGGGTGGCGCGTCTGAATAGGTTGTCATGGTAAAAGAAAGGGGCCTGGAGTTACAATAGCCGGAACAAATGCTGTTATATATTCCGGCATGAAGAGGAAGGGCAGTAGAGGTGATGGGTTTTCCGTCCGCGGCATATTCTTCCCTTGCGCCCAAATCGGCGGCATGAAAGACAATCTTGCCTGATTCGTCCGGCTTGATTGTGCAGTGAGCGTACATATCTATTGTCGCGTTTAGCACATAACCGCCGTGTTGTTCATAATACGCCGCAATGTCTGTTCCGCCTCCGGCAAAGCCAAGACGAAGCGGTGCTTTGGATCGAATAATCATCAAATATTCCTTCTTCACTCGTCAGAACATGGATGCGCTTAAATTTATTGTCCTACCGCATTGTAGATAAATCCCTTTTTTTCCATGTCGTTACGTTTGTATATATTCCGCAAATCAAATAATACTGGCGATGTAAGCAACTTTTTAACTCGCTCAAAATCAAGGTTTCGGTATTGATTCCATTCGGTAACAATTACAAGCGCGTTTGCACCCTGCATTGCTTCATATTCGTCTTCGAAAAAAGCAAGAGAGTCGCCTATATCCCTAAGTCGCCACTTTGCTTCGGTCAGCGCTGCCGGGTCTGCGGCGTGTACGCGCGCTCCTTTCGAAATCAGGGCGTTTATAATTGTCAGCGCCGGCGCCTCGCGCATATCGTCGGTGTTTGGTTTGAAAGCAAGGCCCAATATGGCGATTGTTTTGCCGCGGAGATTTCCAATGGCGTTTTCAATCTTGTATGTCATATTTATCTTTTGCTGGTCATTGACACGTATCGCAGCCTCAACAATTGAAACTGGCGAAGATGAGTCTATTCCGGTTTTTACAAGCGCACGTGTGTCTTTGGGAAAACAGCTTCCGCCGAAACCAGGACCGGGGTGCAGAAACTTGGCCCCAATTCTGGAATCGCGCCCGATTCCCTTTGCTACATCATTGATATTTGCGCCTGTCTTTTCGCAAAGGTTCGCGATTTCGTTGATAAATGAAATTTTTACCGCCAGAAACGCGTTTGCGGCGTATTTGATCATTTCAGCCGATTCAAGGTTTGTTTCTATATACGGTGTTTCATTCAGATACAATGAGCGGTAAACGTCTTTCATAATTGAGCGGGCGTGTTCGCTTTCCGCTCCGATAACAATGCGGTCAGGGTGGGTAAAATCCTGAACCGCCGCGCCTTCGCGCAGAAATTCCGGATTAGAGACAACATCAAAAGCCGCTTCATTTGCCGTATGATCGAAACGTTCCTTTCGTTTGGCGATTTCATCATCAATCCAGCTTTTTACTTTGCGCCCCGTTCCTATTGGTACAGTGCTCTTGTCAACGATGACCTTGTAGGATGCAATTTCCCTGCCGATGGCACGTGCAACGCCTTCTACATATGAAAGGTCGGCGCTGCCGTCTTCGGATGGAGGTGTCCCCACGGCGATAAAAATAACCTCGTTATGCGCCAACGCCTCCGGAAGCGAATCGGTAAAACGCAGGCGCTTATCAGCCATGTTGCGAAGAACAACATCCGCAAGTCCCGGTTCGTAAATCGGTATCTCGCCGTTTTTAAGGCGCTCGACTTTTTTTGCATCAATGTCTACACAGGTAACGGTGTTGCCAAAATCCGCAAGGCATGCGCCTGAAACAAGTCCAACATATCCTGTTCCGATAATTGCTACTGAAGCCATAATATTTCCTTACCCCGGTAATTTCATGAACCACTGCCGTCAAGGTTATCAATACGTGGACGGCGATACAATTTTTTCAAGAAAAAATTGTGCCGCAATCGAACAACAAAAGAATTCAGTGATTTAAAAAATGCCGGTTTCTTTTTCCGTAAAATAAGCAGCAAAAAAAATATTTTGCTGTTGACTACATCAAGTTCCGCATCGTCAGAGATTATCCGTGATTTACATACAAATGCGCTTTTTGGATTTTTGAGCAATTCTGTCGTTTCTGCCGATATGACCCCCGTCTCTTTCAGTGAAAGAAGAACGGTTTTCGATGCAGGCAGAAAAGGGCAATCTATGAAATCAAATGCCGTAGCGATATAATGAATTATTTTTGCGCCAAACAAAAACGGCAAGCCATTGTAAGTTATCTGGCAATTCCATTTTCCATCCAATTCCGCTATTATCCCGCCCATTTCATAGTTTGCCTGGTTCAGAGATGGCATGTCTTGAGAGTCGCCGTTTTTGTTGCTGAAAAGCCAAAGCGAATGCCAGCGGGAAAAAAAATCATCGGTTTCTTGAGAGTCGCGGCAAAAAATAACCCCGCCGTTGTAACGCAACCCCGTTTCAAACGAGGAACAAAACTTAAGCTTTAGGTCTTCTTGTTTAAAATGCGGAGCATGGTGATGCTCAGAAAGAGGACGATGGGTATCTAAAACCGCTCCAAGCTTCAGCTCTGGCGGAAAACTATTGTCCAGATTTTCTGCAACGACAGTATCACAGTCAATGTAGAGAAAATCTCCGGAAATATATTTTTTCATGGAAGTTTTTATCCAACGCGAAGCTTCCTTTTGTGAAAATTCCTGTGGCACGGTTATTGTTATCGTTTCCGAGACAATTTTTTCATACCCTGAACGCTTGCCGGTTAACCCCTCTTTTGTTTTCGAGTCTACAAGCACGACAATAAAGGCTTGGGGGTTATGTAAACGCAGGGATGAAATGGAAAGGAAAAATTGTTCGTAATAAAGATCTTTTTCAGAGCTACTAGCTAGAATATAAACATATTTCATTTAAGTAGTTGTTCCTTACGAATTATTTTAAGCGGCCAAAAATGTCAAAAAACGTGCGGTCTTGATCCTTCAATTTTTATTTTGTGTATAGCAATACCTTGTTATAATATTTTAACCCATTCTGCGCAAATTTTCTCATGTGATAAAAGGTTTTTTATTTCTGCTGCTTTTTTTCCCATTGCTTGCGCTTTTTCCGGGTTTTCAGAAACAAAAAGAAGAGCCTGCGTGAGTGCGTTTATATCATTTGTAGGGACAAGGATGCCGTTTTTGTAATTTTTTATGAATTCTCTGGCGCCTCCGCCTTTGCAATCCGTGCAGATTACAGGGAGTCCTATTGCCATTGCCTCAAGCATGGAATTGGAGATCCCTTCAAAATCAGATGTAAGCACAAAACATGCAGTGTCAATAACCAAACTATGGATATTGTGGGTAAAATCACGAAATTTTATTACATGTTCCATGTTTTTGGCAGAAATATGTTTTTCCAAACCATCCTTGTACGATTTATCCTGCGGAGCGCAATTGCCATAAATTGTTAACTTATATTCAGGGGAGTTTTCATAAAATTTAATAAAGCCGTCAACAAGCATGAACAGGTTTTTTTGTTTAATTATACGGCAAAATGTTATGATTTCTTTTCTTCGTACACCATTATATGGCGCAGGCAGATTGGAAAATAATGGATTATGAATGATAATTCCTTTCTTGCGTATTTTATCTTCATAACATTCCATTTGTTCAGATGTTTGAAAAATAATAGTCTTGGCATGTTTAAATATTTGTTTTTCCAGAAAAAATTTTAATGGTGAAACCGCAAGAGGGTAGTTCCTTTTTGACAAAATTATATCTATCTGTTTAGTTAAAATCAATGTTAAAATAACATGTAACATACAAAAAGAAATAATTTTTTCTATTTTGTTTTGCGCGATAATATTTTTTAATGAAAAATAATCCATAATTGAACAATGCAATTTTTGTATGATTTTTTTTTGTTTTGTCCTATGGCTTGGCAATATATGTACTTTAATGTTTTTATTTATTGGATATGTTTCCTGATGTGAATGTAAAACCGCTATAATAACATTATGTCCATTTTCATGTAAATAATCAGCCAGAATTGCAGAAACTCTTTCTGTTCCGCCTCCTGAAAGAGAGCCTGTTATAATTAAGATGTTCATATTGAATAATTCTCTGATATTTATTCGTGTTGAGGGGTTTAATACCTCGCCCTTTAGAACGCTTAAAAAGGGTATTAAACCCCTCATGCAAATCTTTATCAGAACAACATACCCCCGTCCCTTTTTTTAGGGCGGGGTTGTTGATTATTAATCAAACGGCCTTGTGTTTTTTTGAAAACATTCTATTGATGTTAGCGTTGGACCAGCACGTTTTGGGATTAGTGTTCGCAAGCTGTTGACATCGTTTTCTAAAATGTAGTTATAAAAGTTCGATGGGTTCCAGGGCTTGGGCGCAGGGTACGTTTCCAAGAGAGCAGGTGCGCTTCTTCTTGCGGACAGAGGTGCTCCGATGTTTCCTGAATGCCACACTACTGCGCCGATTCTGGTTCTACGGTCAAGTTTCCAGTGTACTGCTCTGTTTAGGCATATAGAATCAAAAACATTGTTCTGAACGACAAAGTGCGCGTTTATACCCGGAGCCATGGCATGCCGCCAAATGTTCCTGAAAAGGTTATTGTAAATGTGCATTTGGGTTCCCCGTGTCATGGGCATACGGTCTCGTGCGGTATGAAAATAATTGTGATGCAGAGTTACCCGCCGCCTGGATCTAAGCCTGAGTAATTCTTCATTGGAAGCGCCCGGAGGAAATTCACCCTCATCTCCGCCGCCTACTAGCAGTACTTCATTGGCATTAGTAAATTCACTCCAAGAAACGGTAGCCGTCCCATGCGAAATATTAAGCAAAGTGTCATGCCAGTCGCCGCCAAGACGATGGTTTCCTGCACCTGAACTAAATTTGACATGATTTACCCAAATGCCTTCTGTTTCGTCTCCTGCAATTTCTAAATGATCTAGCCCCGGTCTGCGCCTTGTGTCACGCGCATCCCAGAAAGTAAGGTTCCTAATGGTGATATTTTTTCTGTTGTAAATTCTGAGACCACCAAACATTATTCGGGCGCTGTTTATTCCTATAATTGTAGTGTTGTCGGATCTTATATACAACATCCTGTTTTCAACACAGTTCGTTACGCCGCGAATGCGCCCTGGAGCATCAGTTATTCTTCCCCTTGAAAGATCGATGTCTCCGCAGATAATAATAAAAACGTGCTGGTCTTGCACATTTAGTGCATCGATGAAAGCCTGCAGCTTTGCTATTGGATCGGGAAAAAGAACGTCGCTAATAATTATTGGATATGCAGGGTTGGCGTACGTTATCCCTTGACCGTCGTTTGCGTAATCTGCCCAACCGTTGGTCACTACTCGCTGCCCCCTGAGTGTCTTAAATAATAAAAATGGGTCTATAGAATCTGCAGGCACTTTTTCTGGCAGCACATAATTATGAAAAGGAGAAGTATTATTCTTTTCATGAGCACAGCCATAAAATAAAAAAGATATAAAGAAAATAATAATTATTGTAATTACCTTGTTATTCATTTATTGCCTTTATCCATATTTTGCATAAATATCATCATGTGATAAAATACTTTTTATTTCTGTTGCCATTTTTCTCACAGCTTGGGCTATTTCAGGGTTATTTACAATATATTCATATTCAAGTGACGTGCAAATGCTTCTCTATCGTTAATTGGAACAGAAATTCCATTTTTATAAGTTTCCGTAATATGTTCTGACACTGCCGCCTTTACAGTTTGTGCATATTATAATTGATTAGAACTTATCCTTAATTATTCACTCATTAAATCATTAACAAGAGAATTTAAATCTTCTTCCTGCTTTTTACTTATATAATTATGTCGAATGAGTGCTTTTTCTTTTAGTTCCTTATAAATAATATTATTAAATATTTGTAAAATTCTTATTGCCATTTCAGTTTCATCAAATGGATTAAAATAAAGTACAGAATCTGCACAAATTTCGGTAATAGCTGAGTTTGCCGAACAAAGGCATGGTATACCATATTTCATGGCTTCAAGCGGGGGATAACCAAAACCTTCGTTTAATGTGGGATACATAAAAAAATAAGCATTCTTGTACAAAATTTCTAAAACATTTGTATCAACATAATCTTTAAATATAAATTGAGAATTATTTTTTGTAATTTTTTGGTATGCTGATTTATTTGAAACTCCAAGAACAAGAATTTTAATGTCAGTAGAAATACGGTTACTGGCAATAAGATGTGATAATACCTTACAAGCTCTCCAAGCGCCTTTGATATATCTATTTCCACCAATTAGAAGAATATATTTTTGTTGTTTTAAAGATAAATATTCTAATATTTCGTTTTCAGCAGTGATCATATTGCTTGTTTTTGCAGGAGAATAATATATACTCAATCTAGAAACATCAATTTCAGGAAAAAAATAATTTAAAGCATATTTAGAATGGTTTGATATTGAAATTATCTTTTGGTTATTTGTTAATGAAAATAGTTTTTTTAAATTATCTTTCGCTTTTATGATTTTGTATTTAGCAAAATAATTGAAAAAGAAAAAATATATGATATGTTTAAAAACGGTTCTTAAACATTTTTTTTTGTACTTAAATTCAAGTTTGTCAATTGGATATTCAAGTTCTCTAAGCCCATGAATAGTATAAATAAATTTTGTTGAAAATGGGATATTAAGATCAATGTATTTATACGGCATAGCAGAATAAAATGTATCATAATTATTATTTAGTAATAAATTGCTTATTTCAAAATTGTTTTGACAGGAATGCAAAGTTATATTTTTTTCTTTACATAAATCAAGTATGCTATTTTCTATTTTCTTATTTATATCATAAAAAACGTCGATAAAAATATTTGATGAAACAGACTCAACTAGTTTATAAAATACAGTTTTTGCATATTCACTTCCGCCATGAAATTTATTGCCGGAAATAGGTTGAGTTGCTAATAAGTCAAAAAGTAATTTTTTCATACAAAAATACTAAGAATCATTTGATTGTGTAAATATTTTATATTCTTTGCTATTTAATACTTCTGTTGTAAACGATGTCCTTTTTAGAAAATATTTAAGTGCAATAAAATAAAATGCCATTAAGCCCAAAATAAATATGCTTTTATTTTTTGCTTCTTTGAAGATATGTTTTTTCTTATTAATTTTGGCAAAAAAAATATATTTAGCCGAATGTTTTATTTGTAATTTAAGTATAAATGGCGCAGTAGACGCTTCGTTATAATAATATTCTGAACTCAAAGGATACTTAAGCCAGTAGTTCTGTGTAGATAATCCATCTTGCAGAAATTGCTTTTCCTGAAATATTTTATTTACAAACAAGGTTTTATAGCTTAGTGCAATACGAATAGGAATAATACTGGGAGCTATGTTTTTTTCATCTTTGAAAATAGGAAAAGGATAACATCTTAGGATATCTGTAATATAAAATTCACACTTATCACCAATGGTATTTGTATTTTTTATATATTTTATATAATCTGAAACGTAATAATCATTAGGGAATTTCATCCCAATAATTTTTTTATTTTCATATTGGCACAAACCCGATAAACATACACAATCGTTTTCAAATCTTTTCTTGTGTATATCAAAGTAAGACCAAGCAGCTTCAAGAGAACCGGAGCAAAGACTATCTTCACTGTCCATAGTAATCAAGGTAATATAGCTATTTAACTGTTTAAACCCCTCATTCATAGCGGAAGGCTTTCCACTATTATCTTTATAAATGTATTTAATTTTTAATTTATCATTTTCATTAAATGAATTTATAATTTCTTTTGTATTGTCTGTGGAGCCATCGTCAACTATTATCCATTCAATATCAATATTATTCTGCTGACATAAAGAATAATATACATTTTTAAGATATTTAGCGCGGTTGTAAGTTGGTGTAAGTATTGAAAATTGATGCATAGTGTTTATTAATATTTTTCCAGTAAGAAACCATATAATGTTTGTTTGTTTTCAGGTGTAAAGGTCTGAAAATCATACTTCCATGTTTTCCATGTAAATTTATGATATGTATTGTTTTTTGAAAAATCTTCCAGTAGAGCAGGCTTATACTCTTTATTGAGATAATTAACTAAAGTGTTATCTAAATTATTATAATCTACACTGTCAAAAGTCTCTTTGACACTAGGAAATGAGTCATACGCAAGATTTATAAAATAATCATAAAGATGATATGTAATTAAATAATTATATTTTTTCCAATATTCACATAAAATAGTAAAAATGAAATTAAAGAATTCGTAACCAGCCGGTCCTGCAATACAATTTCCGGCCCACCTGCCGTTAGGAATATGTTTCCAACTATTATATCTTTTTATCGTAAAAAAAGAAATGTTTTTAAGGATTATTTTATTTGTAATAAAATAAGTTGCATCAAGCCAAAGCCCGCCATACTTATATAGAAGTGCCATGCGCAATAAATTAGAAAAATGGGTTAGTGTCATTTTTTTGTTATTTAATTTATTAATTATATGTTCAGGTATACTTATATATTCTTTAAAATTATCTTTATTAATTAAAGTCACATTGAAATCACCGGCATTTTGCAGCACAGAATTATAACAAATTTTAACTATAGGAGGCATATTCTCAATGCCGTCCCACCAGCATATCCATATTTGATTTGGAATTTCTCCAGTTGGTTTAACATTAGACTGATTATAAATATTACCAATAAATATTTTATATCTTTTTTTTAACCATGTTGAAATTGCGTTATGTTTTATTCTGACAGTAATTGAATTTTTAAACATTTCATATAAATAATCAAAAAATGTTACATATAAACCGAAACTAAATACTCTGTAAATTAATTTTTTTATATGCTTCATATTAATTTCTCATATAATTTATATTTATCAAATACAGATTTTAATTGAATATCATTCATGTTTTTGTTTATATGATTCAATGTAGAATGTTCAGAAGCTTTATTTGTTAAACAATCAATATCATTTTTATTGTGTGTAAATATTCTTTGTGCCATAGTACCATTAAATAAAGCCATCGCCTTAAACCATATATCATCAGCATATTTACAGATATCTAAAAAAACATTTTCATTAAATACTTCATTATTGAAACAATTTGGTGGATATAAAACACCGCCTACACCACGAGGAAAGTTAAAATGAGAAGGAGTATTATTATTTACTTTTTTCCATTTTGAATATTTTTCCAATTTATCATGTGACATTAATTTCATATTTAAAATATCCTGACTGTATATGAAATTCGAATTAGTTTTATATGAATTCACTAATACTTCAATTAAATCAAAATAATATAAATGATCATCATCAATTGTTATAATTATTTCATTTGGAAATTCTTTTAAACTGTAGATTAATTTAGTGTATGCTCTAATATCTTTGCAATATCTAATATCTAAACCTCTTCTTTGCTGTTTTTGTAATACAATTGGTAATGTGCAATCTTTTAATTCATCAGAAAGCCATAAAACAATTCTGTTTGATTTTAATGATTGCTGCATTATTGATTCGATTGCAAGATAAACTTCATATAAACGATTTCCATAAGTAGTTAATGAAACTATTACTTCACTGTCGCAATATTTTATATTTGATACTCCTGATACATTACTATTCAAGCTGCAATTATTTAAATATTCATATCTGTAAATATAAGAAAATTTCTTTTCAAGATCCTTTCCAAATAGCTTATTAGCAGATAATATTTTCTTTCCTATCCAGTCTTTAAACATATTAGTTTCCTATACCCAATAATTTTATTATTGCTGATTAATTTAAGTAGCTAAATTACGAAAATAGCTATAAATACCATTCTCGACAGATTGAAATTTTTTTGCGTTGCCACGAAGATAACGTTTCATATCCGCCCAGGCAAAAAGCGCCGATGACATTTACTCTTTTAAACTTCTTTCCGGGCTTCGCATCTTAGACCCGTTCTCCCCGCACGGCACGACCATATTCCCGATATTGTCATATTTTTTCCATACTTTTGTACCAAACCACAAATTTCTTTAAGCCTTCTTCTATGCTGGTTTTTGGTTGCCAGCTAAGCTCTTGTTTTGTAAACTCTATATCCGCCATGGTTACGGGTACATCTCCCGGCTGCATAGGCAAAAAATTTTTGTTTGCTCTTTTCCCAAGATGTTTTTCTAGTACTTCTATAAAGTCCAACAATTTTACGGGATTATTGTTTCCAAGATTATAAAGCTTATAAGGTATTAAAGAATCACTGGTTTTAGGCGGTCTTTCTATTGCTTTAGTTATACCGTCTACTATGTCATCTATATACGTAAAATCACGAAGCATATCGCCGTTATTATAAACATCTATAGATTTGCCTTCAGTTATAGCATTTGTAAAAAGAAAATAAGCCATGTCAGGGCGGCCAAGCGGTCCGTAAACTGTAAAAAACCGTAGTCCTGAACATGGGATTTTATACAAGTTTGCGTAAGAGTAAGCCATAAGTTCATTTGCCTTTTTAGATGCGGCATACAAGCTTGCAGGGCAGTCTGCTTTATCACTTTCAGAAAATGGTACTTTTTTATTTATGCCATAAACAGATGAACTTGACGCATAAACTAAATGCCTAATATTAAATTGTCTTGCGGCTTCCAGAATATTAATAAAGCCTTGTATGTTAGAGTCTATGTAAGAATAGGGGTTTTCAAGACTGTAACGCACACCGGCTTGGGCTGCAAGATTACATATGCAGTCAAATTGTTCTTTGGCAAAAAGCGCAAATAAGCTTTCCCTGTCTGTTAAATCAAGTTTGACAAAAGAATAGGTGGGCAGGGCGGTGCTTTGGATTTTTATGCCGTATTCAATTTTATCTGTTTTTATGCCGGATCGTTGGAGACGCGCGTACTTTAAATTGATGTCATAATAGTTATTGATATTGTCAATGCCAATGACATAATGGTCCAGAGAAGCGAGTTTTTCCACAAGATAATAACCGATAAAGCCGGCCGTGCCGGTGACAAGGATTTTCATGGTTAATTAAGTAGCCTTTTACTTTTCTTCTCCCTTTTTGATTTGAGCTTTTCCTAAGCCGATGCGTCATAATTATAATTTGCAATGGCAGACTCTTCTATTTTATCACGATACCTCCTATATAGAATAAAAAAGCCGTGTGGAATAATCATTTTAACTGCTTTTTTCATAATGAAAAAAAATAAATATCTACTAAATCCGGATTCAGGATAAATATGAAACAATTTTCTTTCCTTTCGTAAATCTTTATCAAAAAAATATTTTCTTTTCATACCATTTATCCGGGCGCTTAATTCGGGTTCAAATATTTTCAAGTCGCCATATTTTTCTTTTAAAAAATTCAATGTCGCGCACCAGTTTTTGTTTTCTTCAACAAATCCGATAATTTTTCTTTTCTTATTATTTGATAATGATTGTATATTGAAGCAATAACAATAAAAAGGCTCGTCAATGTACCCAATATTTTTTGCATTATATATATTTTGCAGTGTAATAAAGTAATCCTCACTTCGACTATCCACGGGAAATTTTGCAATTGATATCAGTTCCCTTTTAACAAATTTATTACATAAATAAGTTTTCATTCTTCCCCCTATTATATTCCTTGTTAAAAGGATCTTATCAAAATTAGAAAGATTCTGTTTTATTTTTTTCTTCATGTTATCTTTTTCATAAAAAAAGTCACATATAGTAATATCAAAATTTTCGGAAGTTGCTTTTAGGTATAACTGCTCAATCGCATTTGGTTCTATCCAGTCATCGCTGTCCACAAATTGTATATACTCCCCGGAGGAATTCTCTAAACCCGTTTTTCTAGACAACGAAGACCCTTTATTTTGTGTATTGTGGATAATCTTTATTCGTTCGTCCTTTTTGGCATATTCATCGCATATTTTCCCACTGTCATCAGACGAATAATCATCTACAAGAATACACTCAAAATCAGCGAATGTTTGAGCCAAGACGCTGTTTATGCATCTGCGAATATACTTTTCGACATTGTAGACCGGAATAATTATTGATACTTTAGGCATTAAAATATCCTGTCGAGGTTAAGCAATATGGATTCATTTCTGATTTTTTGAAATATGCTTGATATTAAATTCCAATCCATTGAACTATTCGATATGTCAGAATTGAAATTTACAATATATCTTTTTTCCATCTGAAAATATTCAAACAGGCTGTCGAATCTGGTGTTCATGCCTCTATGGGATCCTGAACGAGGTATTATTCCAAATTTTTTTTTAAACAAAAGTGAAAATACCGCGCAATGATAAGAATTTGTTATAACATATTCCGCATGTTCCAACAAATAAATCCATTCTGGGATTGTCGCATAAAATTTCCTTATTTTGTTATTATCAAGCATAGAATTTCCGGAAATATATACAACTTTAAGCTTATTCCTTTTTGCCCAGTCATAAATAGTATCAAGTGAAAAATTAGAACTTCCACTTAAGAGATATAAAAATACATATGGCATTTCCATTTTTTGCATTGGTTCGTTTTTATATAATGTACGGTATGAGTTCATATCCAAAAGCATGGTGGGATCAGGAGCCCATTCGGCGTTGCTTACTCCACATTGCTTGCAAATGTCTATTCCAGATTTTTCTCTTACAGATACGTAATCAAATTTTTGTAAAAATGGAGCGATTTTTTTTAAAAATTCCTTTTCTAAAATTTCTTTTCCAAAACTTGCCGCATATGAAACTCTCTTCGCCAAGGGGTTTCCAAAATCAAGAAAAAACGCTCTGGCTTGCGTTTCAATTGATTTGATATAGTCTGGGTTCCATACTTGGTCCGATCCTGCGATATATATATCCGCTTCCGGCGCCCTCTTTTCCAACTCTGTATAATGATAATAGATTTCTTCAGACTGCCTCAAGTACATACTACGAAATTCTTCAAATTTTCGTATATCATTCTTCATGTTTTCTTGGTTTTTTTGCGCTTTTCTCCTTTTCTTAAGCAGGTATTTGTATATCTTAACAGGATTAAAAGCATTAACTATTTTTCTCCAGACAAGATTAGACTTTTCCGCCTTTTCAGATGAATAATCAAAACTAGCATTATATCTTATTAAATACGCATCATGTCCCAGATTTTGTAAATATTTTTGCAATGCGTAACATTGCAGCTGCTGACCGTAATTATCTTTTGACCACCAGTATGTCATGATTCCGATTTTCAAAAAACTGCCTCCATGATGCTTACTTAAAAACAGCTCGTTTGAGTTTTTTAAAAAACATATTACAGAAAGAACTTTTTAGGTATTTATTTACCAATTTATCGAAAGGCAATTTGTCAATATTTTTCAAAAATTGTTCGCGCTTTTTATGTTCTTCGCAAGAACGAAATGCCGCAGGGTTAAATTCCAATGATTTTTTACAGTTAACTTCCAAAAAATTTGTGTTGGGCTTTATTCTATCAAAAATATCTTGTCCTTTTAATGATTGAAGTAAAACTAGAGAAGTCCCTTTATCGTCAAACATACCAGGCTCGATTTTCTGTATGCCCCAAAAATCAGCAATTGTTATATCAGAAATCCTGTTTATGGTTTTGAAGCTGCAAACATGGCACGATTTTCGCAAGCATAAATTTTTTAGGAAAGCTTTCATGAATAAATCGTTTTTAAAATTTTCAGAATACTCGCTGCAATTTTTAAAGAAAAATGACAGCGAATATTGCATCCAACCGTAATTCTTGCGCCTGAAAGCAATATTTGCTGTTTTGGCTCCGGCAAATTTCTCGCGAAATTCAATATATTTTTGCCAAACTTTTGGCGATGGAACCCCGTGGCAAATAATATCGACACAAATTAAATTTTCATACTTTTTATTCAAAAAGACTTTCAACCCTCCGATCTGACAGGGCGTTCCGGTAAATAAAACTTTCCTTCCTTCCTCCAGAAATCTTTTTGCATTTTTGTATGAGTTGTCAATTTTACTTTGCGCATATTTAGAACCGCGAAAGTCAGCGAGTTTTTCAATGTCTTCCGCATAATTGTGGACAATTGAAAAATCATTATCAAATCTTGCTCCAAAAACAATGCCGCCTTCCGCTATAACAACCTCCGCCAGGAGAGTAAAAATTCCGCCGCTTGACGAATCCATCCTTGTAGCTTCATTTTTGTTAATAACGGCAAACGCCTTTGGCATTCCTGATTTGCCAGTTCGTTCCACCTGCGATCTGTTTATAGGACAACTTTCTTTACAAGTCCCACAGTTGACACAGTTTTTGTCATAAATTATTGGGTAAAGGAATCCATCGCGGCTTTGTTCCATAAATATAGAATTATTTGGACATGCGTTAAAGCAAGAGTGGCAACCGTTACAAAACTTTGTTTTTTTGAGTATTTTCATTCAGCGTTTTCCATTTGCTTTCTTGAAAAAATTCATTCCGCATCTTCGTAAGCGCGCTATCCTGGCTGATTGATTCCTTAATCCAACTGCGGCTTCCTGAGATTTGTCATTATATTAACACTTCACCACAATAATGCCGTCCACATTATCCCACCCTAACCGCTCTTCCCAGGGCTTTCCTTTTGTTTCAGCGCGCCGGTCGAAAATGACAAGATATGCCGGGGCAGCTTTGTTTATTTTGTCACGGTATTTTGTTACCTGCTCCAGCCCTTCTTCCAAAACTTCAGAAGGTGAGTTGCGCGGATATATAAGTTTAATTTCGATTATGTAAGTTTTGCCGTTGTACTCAAGCGCCAAGTCCATACGTCCCCGGCCTGCCGCATATTCCCGGTCAATGCGCCCGCCTCCGTTTATCACCCGCTGCAAAAACGCCATCAGCAAAAGGTGCGGGAACGCTTCGGTGTAATTTGTCTTTTCTTCCCATACTTCGGAATTGCGCCGCCAAAACTTCTGAAATTCCTTTAAGAGCGCGTCCATGTCAAGGGAACCGTCCGGTTTCTCCCACTGCCAATCAGGTTCGGGTATGGCGAGCTGGGGGCTGTAGGTTAGATGCCGGGCGAGCACTTCGCGGTAGATGGGGTTTGCCACAGAAGGCGTTCCTTTCTCTTTTGTCACCAGCCCCAAGTCAAGGCAAAGGCGAAACTCTTCGCTTTCCGCGAGAAACGGGTCCGAAACCCCGGTCATAAGGCTTTCCATGATTTTGCGGACGCCGGGGTTTTCCATTCGGTAGGCGAGGGCGTCCAGGTGGGTCTCTCTGGCAAGAACCATTTGTTCGCGGGCTTCCCTGACGTGCGCCAGCGTTACCGTTTCGGTGCTTTCCTCGTCCAGAACACGCATTGTGGAGCGCATAAACAACGAGTTAACAATCCACGGGTGCCCATTGGATTGTTCGTATATATAATCCAGGGCGTCCTTGTTTATAGCCTGGCCGGTTTCTTCCGTTCGTTGGGCAAAGAGGTTTTCAATGGCATTCCTGGAAAAATTGGATAACACGGCAGAGTCCTCTTTTATGTTAAAAGGGGATTCCGGATTGGGCGCAACTCCGCCTTTTGCGGCTGTGATATAGTCTTTCAGGTCTCTCATGCCGACAAGCGCGACAGAGACCGGGAATTTCCCCACCCC
>Ga0209755_10003373_pt1 | contig 20124 bp, 24 predicted proteins | sample TergutCo191P1_FD_187301 | JGI IMG/M metagenome (GOLD analysis project Ga0209755, IMG submission 187301) | Cornitermes sp. P1 segment gut microbial communities from Petit-Saut dam, French Guiana - Co191P1 (SPAdes) (version 2) | ecosystem: Host-associated > Arthropoda: Insects > Digestive system...
CCTGTAGCCTGTAGCCTGTAGCCTGTAGCCTGTAGCCTGTAGCCTGTAGCCTGTAGCCTGTAGCCTGTAGCCTGTAGCCTGTAGCCTGTAGCCTGTAGCCTGTAGCCAAAGGTCGATTCCGCGGCCGGTTCATGCGGGGCGGGAAAACCTGTATGGGGCTATGCGAAAAACGCGTCATGGCAAACCTCTTTTATCCACTTAAAATCCGTTTCGCCCCTTTCCCCCCGGCGAGGGGCGCGGCGCGGCGCGGTCACCCAGAAAGCATACCCGGAATTTTTTTCGAAAACATCCGTATTTAACTCACAATTTTTTCGTGAGTTTTCTCACAGTTTTGTCGGTACATTGGTTTTTGTGTTGTTTTTTGGGGAAGAGCCGGGCTTGGATTGCCGTTGCGCTTCGTTGCAATTCGCTCCAAGACGTGCTAACCTTTATGCACTGGAGATTTACACCGATGGCGAAGCTGGAATACACCTTTAAGACCGACACCATGTTCAAACTGCTCTTCGTGCGCCACCGCGATTTGCTGAAACAGTTTGTCGCAACCCTGCTGGGGATACCGCACGAGAGCATCGGCCATTTCGCGATTACCAACACCGAAATGCCGGCCGAGGCGATCAAGGGCAAGTTCTGCCGGCTGGACATAAACATGGAGGTAAACGGCGAGCGGGTGAACCTCGTAGGTGCGCGGATGACAGACACGGAATTTTAAGCCTGTCACACAGAGTGACCGGCACCATTTTATTACCGTTGGATTATTGATATCATCCAATCAGCCGTCATTTGCGCAAGGTGACAACCAACAGCATATAGGTAAACTAAGGAAATGCGGCGTTTTTCTTGATATGCGTATAAATTCTACGTGGCACGTCGTGCCTAAAAGCCGAAGGTCTGCACACAATATTCGGCTCCACGCTGAAAGTTTACTATGTTCCTCACAGAGTGTCAATAACGAACTTGACGACCATGCGGCTGGCGAGTATATTCAACACATGGATAAGCCAAAAATATACCTTGAAACCACAATGTTTAGCTTTTTCCATGAAACACGAGCGCACGATGAATACCCAAAACTAAAAGCCCAGGCACGGGAGGTTTTTAGGTTAATTAATGAAGGAAAGTACGAGTCGTATACGTCATCATCCGCGCTTCAGGAAATAGCTAGAGAGCCAGACCCTACGAAACGGGAGCGCATGGCGACCCTGATCCCAGAATACGGCGTAAGGGTTCTGGATGAATCTGACGAAGTGAGCCGTTTGGCGACTTTATACGTACAGGAAGCTGTTGTTTCCCCAGCATGGGAAGCGGATGCCGCCCATATTGCAATAGCAGCCGTCAACGGATTAGACTTTATAGTGAGCCTAAACTTCACCCACATTGTGCGGGCATGGACAATCGAACGGGTTCGGCGGGTGAACAGGCGTGAAGGCTATCAGGGCATAGGGATTTACAAACCATCGGAGGTACTGGAGTTATGAAAACATTTGCGGACTACCTAAACGATCCTAGGATTCTGAATGATCCACAAATGGCCGAAGCTTTGGGGCCAGTCAAGGAAATACATGTGGCGCGTCTAATGATCCAAGACGAAACCGCTGGGATGACCGAAGACGAGCGGGCCTTATACCGCAAAAGGAATGTGGCCGCATTTTTCTCCGACCTTGGCCTTCCCCAGCCTCAATACGTCAACTTCACTGGCCATGGAAAAGTTCAGCCCATGGTGGTATCAGGCGCATAACTTAAGACTCCTCATAACACCTTAGCAGAAGTGCTTATAAACGGGGCGATTGGAGCTACGGGCTAAAGGAAACTTTCCTGTAGCGTATTTCAGGCTTCATTGGCAACTATGCTACTTTTTGTTGCAGCTTGGTTTGCTCGTACAGGTATTCAGGGGCAAAGTCCACCCCATTGTCCCAGCACAATGTATGGTACCCAAGTTTTACCGTGTTGAATTTTTCCAAATCCAACAACTCGCGAATAATCTCACGGTGATCCTTTTCCAACGCATCCTTGAAATCGATCACTCCGCCGTGTCCATTGTTGAACTCGACATATACGGTGTAATCGCCTTCAAGCGCGACACTTGTAACACCAAGCATTTAACGGCCCTCCTATACTGTCGTCGTCGCCGATGATGTAAAATATTATGTAGTTTTTTACGTTTATCAACCTATACCCCAACGATGCCAAATACGCATCCCGTACCAAGGGTCGGGCGTTTGGATTTTCCTTTATTTCAATAATTAGGTTGTCGGCGGCCACAGGAGCTTGAAGGCGATTTCTTATATAGCTGTAGCATGAATCTACGTCCGAGTCATACAATTCCGAAAAACTAAGCCTGTACACGATTACCTTTCGATGTAGCTGTTCAGCTTCGCAAACATTTCCTCTTCTTCGATAATGTCGCCGTTGTTTATCTGGTCTAGCCCCATTTGCAGGGCGTTATAAAGTTCCACCCTGCCGGACAGCTCCTCGTACATTTCTATGCTCATTACGGCCAGCTCGGGCGTAAAAAGTGCCGGTCACCCCGCAAAGCGGGGCTTAGAACCGGTGTCTGTCACTTCGCGCCCCTAATACAGTTACCCGTGAAAGGGTCGAAAGATTATTAATGTCGCGATAGTCGCGCCAATTACAAGAATGAGGGAAACGACAAATATCGTGTTCACTATTTTTATTTGCCTGAGTTCCTTGCGGATGTGTGGGGGATATTCACTATTGCGCCTTTTCATTTATACCGCCTTCATTTCAACTATAAATGGTGTTTGTCACTCTCGCGCTTCCGTAGAACCAGTGACCAGCATCGTTGCGTTCCTGTGTTAACACGCCCTAGATCATCGCGGCAATCGCGGCCGCGTCTTGCGCGTTGGCCGCGGCCTGCTGGTTGGCGGCTTGGGCCAGCGTTTTCACCTGAACGCCGTGACTCTGCGGCGGCTGATGATAAGACCCGACGGTACTGAAGAATTCCATTTTGTCCGGCTTCGACGCGTCAACGCTAAAGGCCGTGATCAGGCAGTCAACGTGGCTGTATTTGACGATGGCTTTGACCACGCGCTTCATTACATCGCCGTGCGAATGAAGGGCCACGGTTTTGCCGTTGTACGAAAGAACGCATTCGAAATCCTTTCCATCCATCTGTTTGGACGGGAGGGGGTTCGCGCCCTGCGTCAGCTGATCGTAAAGCTCATGGAACGTCGTCGTCTTGCCGCACCCGGACGGGCCAGACAAAAGTATAATCCTCATAAAAATCTCCTGCAAACCGGCGGCCGCATGCAAGGCCGCCGGCCTGTATGTTCCCCGGTTCCCAACGGAACGGGGTTGCCCTTTCAAAGAGCCAAAGCGACCGAAGGCGGCGCAAGCACCGCCCCCGGTAGGATAAAAGTGCCGGTCACCACGCAAAGCGGGTTTTAAAACCGGTGTCTGTCACTCTCGCACTAACGTTCCTGCATGGAACGCGCCCTTTCGCGTATCTGGCCCAACAGTGCCTGATGCAGTTGTATGGGTCTGCCGGAAAGGTCGATGTTGAACGCGCCCCACTGCACGGTGGTGTTTCGGCCGGCCGGGAATTCCACGATCGCGTTTGTCGCATATTCGCCTACGGGCTCGTCGTCGTCGTCGAAGAAGTACACAATGACATTGCCGTACACATCTTCGTCGGTGATGGGGAGTGATACCCAGCCACTCCACCCAAGAACGGCCGTCAGCGAGCGGTTGGACACGGTCGCCCAGCCCACGGCGGTGACATTTTGCATGTTGTTGGTATTCATGGCCTCGAGGTTACCTAAAAATACCCCCGCATGATAGCCGTTGAAGCGCGTGTCTATCCCGTTTATGGTTATGCGGGTAAACGGCACCGTGCCAAAGCTTGTCCATGTGACGTTGGTTGTCCCTGTCGCGGCGATGTTCACCGTTCTCTCGCGGATTTCATGTACATCCCCCCACAGATCTTCGTCGCTCACGGTCAGTCTGATGTAGTGAGTACCGGGGAAAACGCGGAACACGAAGGTAAAGGTCGTGGTGCTTTCCAGCATTACAGTTGCCGTCGGTACATTTGGTAGCTGGAACTTGCTATCGTTGTGGATCAGGGTCATCGTTCCCCTATAGCCCACGAACGAACTCGGCACGCCGGTTACGGTTATGGTTACTTCGACGGACTGTATTTCATCGAAATCGTCAAATTCTATGACGTTTTGCCCCGTGTCCAATTCCACCGATGCCATACGAAACACGGAGTTGTTGTCATTTGACCACCTAAAGAGGATCTCGTAGTTGTCGGCGGCTACTGCCGAAAACACTTGGTTGAAGGTTACCGATGTCGTACCATTTGACCATCCAAGGACGTCGTCTACGACCGTGTTCCCGTCTTGACGTAGTTCGATTCTAGCAGGATTCCAATTGTCGCCCGGCAACCCTTGGATCGTTATATGCACGGGTAACACCTCGACGAAATCGTCTTCAATCGAAAACTCGTTTGTGTGTTCTCCTGTTGCCGGATCCGGCCTGGTTATAGCCAGCGGCCCGTCCGAGTTGAACCGACGCCCTTCTCCAAAGGCGAAGAATTCCAGACGGATGTTGTAAGTGCCCGGAAAGGCATTCATGCTGAATGCGAGATCGCCGTCACTACCGACCCACATCGTAACCGTGTTGCCAATCTGTCCCCAAGTCGAATGTGTCAGTGTAACACTTACTTGGGTGTGCTGCGGGAATTCGGAGGAAATCGTTATGGGTATTGGTTCAAGCTGTATCCACCTGGCGTAAAGGATAACGTTGCCCTGTACTCTGAAGTTATCGCCGGCCTCGTGGTTCACGCCCCCGTTCGCCTGAGTGCTCCATCCGGCAAACATGGTGTTGCCCCTTTGCATATTACCACGACCCGGCAACTCGATCACGGTACCCGCGGTGACGGTAATCGGTTGCGGGGACTGCCCGCTTCCTTCCCACGCCCTAAAGTTGCGGTAAAAGGTTACGGTGACCTGCGACGATCCCCCTCCCGATCCCGGCGACGACCCGTTGTCGCATCCGACCGCCGTAAGCCCGATTACCGCCACCGCGGCGATAATCCCGAAAAGTTTAAGTTTGTTTCCCTTCATCGAAAAACCCCTTGTCTGCGCCGCCCGCCGCCTGTCGGCGAACGACCGTTTTGATTTGCCCCATTTGGGGCGATTCCCTCGACGAGGGAATATATACAGGCCGAAAACCGGCCGCGTATTTCGGTGGATCGATGCATCCGCTTACGCCTTTGCGCAAGGATGAAAACCGGCGTCCACTCAACCCGTCCACTCCATTATGGATTTGGTTTTGTTTATGATTTCGATAATCCCTTGCGGATTATGCCGGTCAACTTGTATATACAGCCTTTTTTGTTTCTGTCCCGGCGTAATGTCTTTAAGAACCAAATCTGGATGTCTCCTTTTGACCGCGTCATATTTTTCCCTGAGCCAGTGGTCGGTGCGGTCGTTGGCTATCCACATGAACTTAAGTTCGGTTTGGTTCTGCTTGATGTAAAAAGAGACCTTGTTTTTTTCCGTTGACAAAAAATGGCTTTTGCCCATGGTTGGCTGGCCGGGCCTTAATTCGTCGCGGAAACCGTTCTTTAGAAGGAACTCCCTTACTCTGATCGCCTGTTCCCGCGGGTTTTCGCCGGTCTTTTCAGAATCCGTCATGCATTGCCTCCTGTCTAATTCCTTTGGGCGGCGCATTCACCGCCCCCGGTAGTAAAAAGGTGCCAGTCACCCCGCAAAGCCCTGTTGAAAACCGGTGACTGTCACTCTCGCGCCTACTGGTGACTGTCACCCCGCAGAACAAGGTTGAGAATCGATGACAGGCACCGTTGCGCCTCCCTGTCACCATTCCTCGTCCCAGTTGCCGCCGATCAGGACAAAAGTCCCGGCGCGCCGGTTGAGCCAATTGTAGGCGTCAACGAAATTCCTGGGAAACGCCTCCCACTGCAAATTCACGTTGCCGCCGATAGTCACGCTGGCCAGCTGCGGATTTTCCGCAAACGCATGATTCCCGATGGTGGTAACGCTGGCCGAGATGGTGACGCTGGTCAGTTGATTGCCATGGAATGCCCAATTCCCGATGAAGGTAACGCCGTCCGGGATGGTGACGCTGGTCAGCTGGTTGTACCGAAACGCTTCATGCCCGATGGAGGTAACGCCGTCCGGAATGGTGACGCTGGTCAGCTGATTGCCCCGAAATGTGTACGACCCGATGGAGGTAACGCCGTCCGGGATGGTGACGCTGGTCAGCTGGTTGTTCTGGAATGCGCCGCCCCCGATGGAGGTAACACCGTCTGGGATGGTGACGCTGGTCAGCTGGTTGCCCCGAAATGCGCCGCCCCCGATGGAGGTAACGCCGTCCGGAATGACGACGCTGGTCAGTCGTCTATGAGCGAATGCCTCTTGCGCAATATGTACAACCGGCAGCCCGCGTATTTCCGGCGGTATGCTCACGGTCGTCCCCGTTCCCGTGAATCCGGTTATGGCCACCCCGCTGCGGTCCTGAGTGCGCTGGAAATAAAAATCGCTTTCTGGGTTGTGCTGCGCGTGGGCCGGGGCCGAGAACACGATTGCCGCCGCAATCGCGGCAATCCCGAAAACCTTGAACCTGTTTCCCTTCATAAGAAAACTCCTTGCTTGCGTCGCCCGCCGCCTACCGGCGGGCAATCGCCATGATTAACCCGCCCTTTGGGGCGATCCCATCGACGACGGGATATATATACAAGCCTTTCGGCCGTGTATAAAAGGGGAAATGAGAAAACGCGCCAACAGGGTCTTGACAGGGTTTTTGTCGCCGTGGGCTACAGCACCCTGTATGGGACGATGCGAAAAACGCGTCAATGCGAACATCTTTTCTCCACTTAAAACCCGACCCGCCCCTTTCCCCTTGGCGAGGGGAGCGGCGCGACCCAGTCATCCATAAAGCATACCCGGAACTTTTTTCGAAAACATCCGTATTTTACTCACAATTTTTTCGTGAGTTTTCTCACAATTCTGTCGGTACATTGGTTTTTGTGTAGTCTTTTGGGGAAAGGGTAAACGTTGCGTGGTCGATGCCGCCGCGTCTACCGGGCGCAAGGGTGTCAGGTATGAAAACTCACCCGTCCAGTGCCTGGAGCAACCAAGATATGACACCGTTCCGCCCGGATTTGGTGTCTGCGGGGGAATTATATTGGTGTTTTCTTTGGTTGTTTCACCTGAAAGCGGCACAAAACGACCATTTTGTTTTTTGTGGTCTTGAATTGCCGTGAGCGTTGAGTCCTCTCTTGACAGGGCACATATACTGGCGTAATATAGATGTATGACTACCAGCGAATTTCTTAGTGATGCCGATTTTGATAGGTACCGCGACCTTATCTACAACGAAAGCGGTATAACCTTCACGTCCGCAAACCGTTCCATTTTGGAAAGCAGGCTAAGAGAACAGCTCCGTAGCAAGAATGTCGATTCCGTCAAGACCTATTTCTCGACAATTTCAATCGACAAAGAGGAACTTAGGAGCTTTCTCGACTCGATAACCACCAATTTGACGCGGTTTTTCAGAAACCAGCCTCATTTCGACGCTTTAGAGAAATACGTCGTTCCCGAATTGCTCAACATCAAAAAAGGCGGCAACAACACCCTCAGAATATGGAGCGCTGGCTGCTCCACGGGGGAAGAGCCTTACACCATAGCCATGTTGCTTTCCGAAATACTGCCGCCGTCTTGGAGATTCGACATACTGGCCAGCGACATCAGCTTGAAGTGCCTTATGACCGCCAAGGAAGGCTTTTATTCGGAAGGTAAAATCGACGGTATCCCTCCCAACTACCTCACAAAGTACTTTGACAAGGTTGAGGGCGGGTACAGGATACGCCCGGACATTCAGGCAAAGGTTAAGTTCGACTACCATAACCTTAAGCACGATTCCGGGCAGCGCGGCCTGGACATTTTGTTCTGCCGAAACGTGATTATCTATTTTGACGAGGCTGCCCAGGCTGCGGTTATCAATCGTTTCTGGGAGACAATGGCCCCGAAATCGTTTCTGTTTATAGGCCATTCCGAATCCCTGTTTGGCATGGACACCAAATTCGAATTCGTTAAAACCGAATGGGCTACGCTGTATCGCAAGTCCATTTAGAGTTGCATCGTAATTCATTTAAGAACGGAGGTTATTGTGGCTGATGAAATTTCTGTATTGATCGTCGATGACTCCGCGCTCATGCGCAATCTTATCGGGCGCATGGTTTCCGACACGCCAGGCATGACGGTGGCGGACAAGGCGATGAACGGCAGGTTCGCCTTGGACAAGCTGCTCAGGGGGGTTAAGCCCGACGTCATTGTTCTGGACTTGGAAATGCCGGAAATGAACGGCATTGAGTTCCTGCGGGAACGGAAACAGAACAATATCACGGTTCCGGTTGTCATTCTGTCGTCCATTGCGCGCAGAGGGGCGGAGATAACCATGGAAGCCCTCTCGCTGGGGGCAAGCGATTTCATCCAAAAGCCATCTGGTTCAGAATCAGAAGACATTCACATTGTAAAAGATACCCTTGTGGGAATGTTGCTTGGTTACGGCACCGCATATCGCAAATCGCAGGGCAAAAAGGTGGTTGTCCCGGTGTTGGAACCGGTCGCCCCGAAAGCCCCGCAGCCTGTCGCCCGCAGCCAGGATCTTACGGCCCACTTAATGGCCCAGCCGCCAGTGACGCCCTCCGCTCCGCCGGTGCAGCGCCGTCAGCCTTCCAAGACCGAGATCATCGCCATCGGCATAAGCACCGGGGGGCCGGACGCCCTTCGTTTCATGTTCTCGCAGTTGGATTCCGATCTGAAGGTGCCCATCGTGGTTGTTCAGCACATGCCCGCCGGCTTTACCAACGAATTCGCCAAAAGCCTTGACCGCATATGCCCGCTGGAGGTAAAGGAAGCCGAGGATGGGGATGCCATTCTGCCAGGCAAAGTCCTTATTGCCCAAGGAAACAGGCACATGGAAGTGGAAAAGAAGGGGTTCAGTCCCGTGGTACGGCTTTCAGATCATCCTTTGGTTTCGGGGCACAGACCTTCCGCGGATGTGTTGTTTGCGTCCGTTGCCATGACGTATCAAAACCATGCCCTTGGGGTTATCATGACCGGCATGGGCCGCGACGGCGCGCAGCAGCTTGGCACCATTTTCAAGGAAGGCGGCATGACTTTGGGACAGGACGAGGAAAGTTCGGTTGTCTACGGTATGCCCCGCGTCGCATATGAGTTCGGCCATGTCATGGAGCAGGTTCCCCTGAAAAAAATGGCCCGCCGTATCTGTGATATAGCCAAGACAATGAGATAAACAAAAAGACAGGTAGGTAAGACCTAGGGAACCGCTGAAAAAATCAGTGCTTCCCTAGCGTTTTACCTGCCAGCGATTGTCTACACGCTCAAAGAGGTTGGAAGGCAACGTAACCGAGCGACCGTCGGCATCGCTCATTTTCACCTGACCCGTAAGCATGTTCACTTCGTTGACCGTCCAAGTCCCGTTGTTGTGGCTGACACGGGAGCCAGCTTGGGGGACAAGGCGTACCTGCTCATTGTAGAAGCCATGTTCGTATGAAAGACAGCACAGCAATCTTCCGCAGGGGCCGGAGATCTTCATCGAGTTAAACGAAAGGTTCTGGTCTTTGGCCATTTTGATGGACACCGGTTTCAGCTTGTCGGAAACGGTGTTGCAACAGTAGCCCCGCCCGCAGATGCCAAGACCGCAGACAATCCTGGCCTCGTCGCGAACCCCAATCTGGCGAAGCTCTATGCGACTTCTGAAAACACCGACAAGATCCTTGACCAGTTCCCTAAAGTCAATGCGGCTTTCGGCGGTAAAGAAAAACAGTATCTTGGATTCCTCCAGCAGAAAGTGGACATGCACCAGCTTCATGTCAAGTCTATGGGCCTTTATTTTTTCCTTGCATATCTTGAAGGCATCGTCCTCCATGGTGCGGTTGTTTTCCGCCCTGGCGAGATCCTCTTTTGTAGCGGGTCGGTCAATGCACACGATATCGGAAGCGCATCGTTTGCATCGCACGGGCCCTAGCACCTTGGCAAGATCCTGGCCGTAGCGTGTGGGAACCACCACCATGGAACCTGCGGCAAGGGAACCGCCACCGCGGTAAATGGCAAGGAAAGACTCGTGGGAATAGGAAAGGCGAAGGCGGTAGACAGGCGTGTCAGAGGCCAAGGTCGCCTCCACCCTGCTTACTATTACGCTCGACTCCCTTTCCTCGGGCTGGTCTTCTAGAAGGGAAATGTCTTCATCTTCAATATCAATATCGCTCATGGCCATCCTTTCAATGCAGTAAGTCTACCAGAAGCCCCGTTATTTCCTCAAGACGGGCGGCTATCTCTATCTGCTGTTTCTGGCTGGACAGCAGCATCGCCGCCAAGTCCTCGAGCCTCTTGTCGATTACCTGGATTTTCGCATAATTGTTTTGCTTCATCGCCTCGGGGGTTCCCCTGGGGCCTTTGTAGTTCGCCTTTAGGAACTTAGGTATGCCGTCCTCGTAATTAAGCTCGAAACCATTCTTAACCACATAGTGAATGAAATTCCGCACCGCCCGCTTGTAGCGGAGAATTTCATCGGGAAAAGGCTTGCCGCACAGGGTATCCCCGGCGCTTCGAACCTCGTCCATCAAAAAATCAAGCGCTTCCTCGCATACCGGCAGGTTCGCCACAGGGCCAATTCCCCCCGCGGCGCTGTTTCTTATCTCATCGAAAAGGCGGGAAAATTCCGCCTTGCTCGTTCGATCCGTGTCCTTGTTTTTTTTTTCGTCCCTGACCTTGGCATACGCCAGAGGATTCATGAAAAGGGAAGGATCGGCGTCAACCTTGGCCATAGACTACGCCTTGGCTTTTGCGGGCCTGTCCGCCGGGGAAAAAACGGGCAACGCCGACTTTATCCCCTGGGCATCTCGATATTCGCTTACGGTGTTATTCCACTCCTCTTCGCCAGGACACACCAAAACTTTTCCGTGGATAAGACAGCCATTGTCCGCCTGAATTCGCCGCGTTATAATATCCCCCAGCACCAGCGCCGAAGACAAGACCAACAGCGATTCCGCCGCAATCACGTTACCGCACACGACACCGCCGATAGTTATAGCCGTCCCCGAAACGTTGCTTTTTATCCGCGCCCGCTCCCCGATCACAACCCTGCCAGACGCATTCACGTTCCCCATGACATTGCCGTCTATGCGAGTAAAGCCCCCCGTGTCGAGATCGCCTTTTAGAGTGGTATTAGGCCCGATTATGGTGTTTATCGAGAAATCGCTCTGCTTACCGGAGGCCATGGCCCACCCTGCTTAACGTCGCGCCACCGTCCACCAAGTGGAACGGATTCTCATGTAGTGATATGGATCGACCACATCCGACCCAACGATCACCTCAAAGTGCAGATGGGGCCCCGTAGACATACCCGTATTGCCGATATGGCCTATCACTTCCCCCTGCTGCACCCGTTGCCCCAGCCTGACCCGGGAGGAAAGCAGATGCGCATACCGGGTGTAATAACCGTGTCTATGCCTGATTATTATATAGTTGCCGTACCCCGCCGGGTCGTTGTTTATGCTGACCACCTGCCCGTTGGCGGCGGCAACAACGGCATCGCCAGAACGTCCCGTGGAAATATCAATCCCGTTGTGGATATAGAACTGCCCAGTAAATGGGTGCCGGTTATGCCCAAAGTGCATCGTAACCCTTCCCGCGCCACCCGCAACGGGCCATATACTCGGAATGTCGGCCAGAATGACGTTCTTGGAACCCAACAGGGCGCCTATTTCCCTAATCGACTCAGTCGCCCAAGGAAGATATTCGGCAATCCGGTTTAAGTCATCCGCCTCGCGCAACACGCCTTCCGGGATTTCCCGGATGTTAAGAATCGCGGACAGATCACCATCGCCCCTTCCCCGAACCCCGGGGCCAGAATCCGGCCCGATGGTGGAAACAACGCCGTCAAGGGCATCCTGAAAGTCCCGAAACCTCCATAAGAGATCCGGAACCTCGTCGCGCATCTGATCCAGACTCGCCTGAACGTCCCTTAAACGGCCGTCCGTGCCCGCAAGGACAACCCGGGCCTCGTTGTAATTGGCGCCTGACCAGAAAAAGCCCCCCACCATGGCCCCGACAACAAGAAAGAAACAAAGCACCGAAAGGATGTTTACATGAAAATTATACACCCTTCTTTCCGAATGGGGTACAAAAACTACCGTATAGCGGCGAACAAGGAAGTGTCCGATTGCCCGCACCCCTCCTATCACCTTGCGACCCACAACCCCAGAGGCACTACCTACCTTCTGAACAAGGTTACTTTCGAGTCGTTTGTAATCGTGAACCGAGGGCATATTACGCTCCTTTCCCCGTACTAGTGGTCAGCATACCATAGGAGCCAAATCATGTCAACCACTATTTAGCGCGGATAAAAAAAATCGCCGTTTTTTTATCCGCTGCCGATAAAAGGCCCAAGAAACCGCGGAATGAATCGGCGGTTCCCTGGGCCCTCGGGCACTCTAAAGGCCGGGTAGGAGCATGTACTTTCTATCGAAAGTGTCAAGTCTTCTCAATGCAACGGCAACGAATCACCCCGTCAATCCCCTTGAGCTGCCCCAGAACGTCCTCGGGGATCTTCTGCTCGGTGTCGATTATATTGTAGGCAAAATCGCCCCAATGGTGAAGGAGAAAAAATGGTCAAGACACGACAAAAAAAGGAAAAGGACAACCTCGATCAGATGCTGGACGGCATCGACTTCAATCAGGTTGCCGTTTGTGGTGATTTCCCGAACTTACCCCAAACGCCCGTACACCTGCGCAAGCCGACGAAGTTTCCCGGCAAGTTCCACGCTCGCCGCCCCCTGCGTCAGACGCCACCGCCAGTTGCCACCGCCAAGTGTCGAGGGGGTGTTCATCCTTGCGCGGTCGTCAAGGCCAAGGTAGTCCTGCATGGGAATGACCGCGGTGTTGGCCACGCAGGAAAGGGCACAACGGATAAATGCCTCCACGCCTTCCCTGGCGGTTTTGACCCCGAGAAAATCCATCGCAAAAGCAATGTCCTCTGGTGGTGCGGACTTAAACCACCCGTGCGTGGTGGGGTTGTCGTGAGTGCCGGTGTAGACCACGCAGTTGCGCTCGTAAGTGTATGGCGCATAGTCACCTGGCTCGCGGGAATCAAAGGCAAACTGCAGAACCTTCATTCCTGGGTAGCCGGAAGCCTTGAGCAAGGCTTTTACCTCTGGGGTAAGGTAGCCCAAGTCCTCGGCTATGATCGCAGCACTGGACAGGTCGCGGTTCACCGCATCAACAAAGGCAAGGCCAGGGCCTTTGACCCACTCGCCATCCCGGGCATCGGAAGCCCGCGCGTCTATCGAGAAATAGCTCTCGAAGCCCCGGAAGTGATCGATGCGCACGATGTCGTAAAGGCCAAACCCGGAACGCAATCGGGAGATCCACCAAGCAAAGTCGGTTTCGGCGATGCGATCCCAGCGATACAACGGGTTTCCCCAAAGCTGGCCGGTGGCTGAAAATGGATCGGGCGGACAGCCGGCAACCCGCAGGGGTCTGAGGTTTTCGTCCAAGAGGAAAAGCCCGCCGTTGGCCCAGACATCGGCACTGTCATCGGCGACGTAAATTGGCATGTCGCCGATTATTGCGATGCCCAGCTCCCGGGCGTACCCCCGAACCCCTCGCCACTGATCATAGGCAAGGTACTGCACGAACGAATGGTAATACACGTCATCGGAAAGCCGCAGTTTCATCTTCTGTAGGGCAGCCTCGTTGCGCCGCCTGAGTTCCTCGTCCCATTCTGCCCAAGGGCGGCCTTTGTGCGCATTCTTTAGAGCCATAAAAAGGCCGTAGTCATCCAGCCAGAAACAGTTTTCGGCACAGAAAGCATCAAAGGCGGCGGAACCACCCGCAACCTTAAAACGACCACATGCCAGACGGAGCAACGGCTCGCGGCGGCGGTACAGGATGGCGTAGTCAACCGCATCCGCCCTTCGACTCCATCGAACGGCCTCCACTTCTTCCTTGGAAAGCAGCCCCCTTTCTATAAGGTCATGAAGATCAACGTAATACGGGGAAATGGCAAAGGCGGAAAAGCTCTGGTATGGACTGTCGCCCCAACCTGTCGGCCCCAACGGGAGTATCTGCCAATATTTCTGCCCCGCCGCTTTCAGAAAGCGCAACCATTCGCGGGCCGCCTCCCCAAAGGAACCTATACCGCAGGTAGAAGGAAGGCTGCTGACAGCTAGCAGTATTCCTGCCGCCCGTTCGTTCAACACGTTGTTTTCCATGACGTAAAAACAGTAACACAGATCCCGTGCTTTGTGATACAGCTGGTCAACTTAAGTGAGGGACGTAGAAGCGTGCCCTTTTGAGCTCAACATTTTGCCCATTGCCTTTTTCCACAAACGGGAGGAATTTGCAGGGCTGGACTTCAACCCAAGCCGTCTCGAGGACACGTAAAGACGGAGGGGATGAGGTACACCGCCGACAGGACGCTTGGCGTGAACGTGCACACCTGCCTTGCGGTGTCTCGCAACCTTCATCGGCTTTAAATAGGGAAAGAATCGTCAGGGAATATGAAACGCCCACCAATGGTGTTGAAGAAAGTCTGGCGTTTGGTATATCATCGATCCATAGGATAGCGGGAGGCTAGGTTTTCAAGTGCAGTTCTTGATTTTGTTCCTTGAAGGGATCACCACGTTCATCTCGCCCTGTCTGCTTCCATTGCTGCCCTTGTATGTCTCTTATTTTGCGGCGGGAGAACCGGACAAGCGCAGAACCCTGACAAATGCCCTTGGTTTCGTCTGCGGTTTTACGTTGGTATTTGTTGCCCTTGGTGCGCTTGCCGGGACGCTGGGGATGTTGCTTGCCGAACACGCCGTTGCCGTAAATATTGTTACCGGCCTTGTCGTCATCGTGCTGGGGCTGAATTTCACTGGCCTTATCAACATTCGGTTTCTGAACAGGGCCACGCAAATCAATGCCAACGTAAAAAAACTGACTTTCTTTTCGTCCATGCTTTTTGGGATTGTGTTCTCAATCGGTTGGACACCCTGCGTCAGCGCATTTCTTGGATCAGCGCTCATGAAGGCATCCATGCAGGGCGGAACTCTCAACGGCGTTCTCATGCTGCTTGTATATTCGCTCGGTCTTGGGATACCATTTATCATAAGTGCCGTGTTGATTGACAGGCTGAAAAACGCATTCGACTTTATCAAACGCAATTACAAGGTTATCAACATCGTTTCTGGCGTGTTGCTTATGGTTATCGGCGTATTGATGGCGACGGGCCTGATGGGACGGCTCATGATTTTATAAGACGGGGAGGAGATTAGGATGCGGAAGTTAAAAACATTTCTTGGCATTGCGGGGTTGGCGTTGTTGATAATCGTTGCGATATTCGCCTACAATGCGCTTGTCGATCGGGTAAGCCCGGCCGATGGTATCGATCCACGATTGGCACTGGATGGCCGTACTCGCCTGGAACTGCACGCAGACGCAGAGAGTACCCAAAGGCAAAGGGCGCCGGACTTCGCTCTAATCGACTGGGACGGAAACGCCCTTAGGTTCTCCGACATAATAGCCAGCGGAAAGCCAGTTGTGCTCAACTTCTGGGCAAGCTGGTGTCCCGCCTGTAGGAACGAAAAGCCCGGCTTCGAAAGGGTCTACAGGGAGCGCGGCGATGAGGTCAAGTTCGTGACGCTTGGCCTTGCGGATGGCGTGCGGGAGACTGTCGAGACTGGACGAAGACACATTGAGGCGAACGGTTTCACCTTGCCGGTTTACTTTGACACTTTGCAGGAAGGCGCACGCGCTCACGGGATTCGCTTTCTTCCCACCACGGTGTTCATCGACGGGGATGGGTATATCGTAACCAGTGTACAGGGCATGGTTGACGAGGAAACCCTGCGAAGGGCCATCGATTCCATGTTGCAATAGAAGAGGTCGCCTTAAACGGCGACTTGCCAATTAAGAATGATACAGGAACCCACGACAGCGGAACGCTGGAACAATCGCACCCTTCTCGCCCTTCTGGGGCCGCTCATGGTCGAACAGATACTCGTTGTCGCCATGGGAGCGATCGATACCGTAATGGTAAGCTCCGTGGGGGAGTTCGCCGTCTCTGGTGTCAACATCGTTGACACTATCAACAATCTTTTGATCATCGCCTTTACAGCCCTGTCCGCCGGCGGGGTGGTCGTGGTAAGCCAGTACATTGGCAGGCGCGATTACAAGAATTCCAGACTTGCGGCGAGGCAGTTAATTTACATCGCGACCGCAGTCTCGCTGGTAATGATGGTAACGGCCCTGCTGTTCCGCCGCCCGATAATCCGCCTGTTTTATGGAAACATCGAAGATGATGTGATGAGCGCCGCGGCCATTTATTTTCTGTTCACAGGATTGTCATATCCGTTTCTGGCCTTGTACACCTCATGCGCAGCATTGTTCCGCGCCACGGGAAACAGCAAAGTTCCCATGCGCATATCACTTCTGGCAAACGTCCTTAGCGTTAGCGGCAACGTTCTTTTTATCCACGTTATGGGAATAGGGGTACTGGGTGCGGCGTTATCGACTTTTGCAAGCAGGATAGTTGCCGCGGTTATCGCAAGCATCATGCTTTACCGCAACAGCAGAAGCCATGTTTCCCTTTCGGGGTTGTTCAATATACGCATAGTTGGTTCCATGATAAGAAACATTTGCAATGTGGGAATCCCAGGCGCTCTGGAAAGTTCCATGTTCATGATCGGGAAATTGCTAACCCAGCGAATATTTGTCGCATTCGGCACCGTTGCAATGGCCGCCAATGCCATAGCGGGCACGATAAACGCGCTTTCGTTCATGCCCGGAACCGCCTTTGGCATAACGATTATGGTGGTTGTCGGCCAATGCATAGGCGCCGGGGATTATGCCGCGGCAAAAAAACAGACGGCAAAGATAATGAAACTTTCGTATGTTTTTTTGTTTGCCATGAGCACGATGACATTTGTTTTCATGGAGCAGTTGGTCGGCTTGTTCAACCTAAGTCCCGAGGCTCACGAGCTGGCCAAGTCGTTCCTGCGGATTCACTGCATTTCCATGGCGCTTGGCTGGTCGGTGAGCTTTGTCCTTCCCAGTGCCCTGCGGGCCGCCGGGGATGTCCGATATGTGATGATCATCGCAATAATTTCCATGTGGACTGTTCGGGTCAGCGCCGCGTATTTCTTTGTTTTCGTCCTGGGCTTGGGGCCGCTGGGGGTATGGATTGCGATGGGGTCGGATTTTGCGGTAAGGGGCATTTCCTATTCCCTGCGGTGGATGAGAGGCAAGTGGCAGGAAAAGCGGGTCATTTCGGATTAAGGGTTTTGGTTGGACGCAACTCGGCAAGGCAAGTTGCGTCCTCTTCGTTTTACCGTCTCTTGGACTCGTACATTTGGATGGCGTTCTTTACCCGGTTCATGAAGTTTTCCAAGGCGTAGGGTTTGGTGATATAATCGGCCGCACCGCTTGCCAGTGCCTTCTTTACTTCCTCCGGGGAGTTTGTCTCCGTCAAAAATATCACGGGCACGTTCCGCATGGAGTCCAGTGCCCGTATTTTGTCGTAGGTCTCAAAACAGTCCAGCAACACCAAATCCGGGGCAAGACCTTGGGACAAGCCGTTTTCGGCACCTTTGCTCGCCGTCACCGTGGTAACGTCATAATCGTCCTTTAAATCGGCCGCTGCACCTGACAACTGAGCTTTATCGCCATCCACCACTAGAATCTGTTTTTTTGCGTCTGTACCGCCCATAGTAATCACCTCCGCATGTCCAGGCTTTAGCCCGCAACAATTCATTGTAGTATCTTTCAGTCAGTATGTCGATATCTCAGCTAAGTGTCAAGCCCCCGTCACCGCTATTTCATGGCAAAAGACTGGCGAGAATCATGTTCGGCTGTTTGATGGCTTGACAAACGGGTTTCATATGTGCTTTCCTGTAAACAGGAACAAAATATTTGCTGTCTAAGGAGGCAAAAATGAAACGAACGTTTGTCGTCATCGCCTTGGTTGCGGGGACATTTCTTCTGGCAACCGCCTGTCGCCGTGAGCGTGTCGTTCAGCCAGTTCAGGCTCCCCCTGTGGTCACGGATACCGTCCCCGCCGATGTGATAGTGGATTACTACGCTACTGGCGAGGATGCGCTTTATACCATCGATCCCGTGGACGCTGCCCCAGAACCGCCCGCCGCTACAGGTGCCGTCCGTGCGGCTCCCCCTGCGGACTTACCTGTCCAGGCTTCCCCTACTCCCGCGGTCGTGGTTACGGACACCCCTGCCGTCGCCGAGATTGTGGAACCAACTGCCGACCCGGTTCTGGATGATATCGATACGACTTGGGTTATGGACATACAGGCTAGGGCTTTGGATCATCAACGCCAGGTGACCGATCCCGCTGGCGGTGCTGCGATGCAGGCCCGCGACCTTATGAACAGGATGTTCGGGGACGATTAGGGAACCGTTGATTAAAGCGGAATTCAGCGGTTCCCGCAGACTTTCAGTCTGACGCATCTGCATGGCGCAGATGTGGTAGAGAATGCGTCCTCGGTCAATCGCGTGCATAAACGTATCCGTATTTCCATGGCGCAGTTTCCCCAGTGCGTTCGATTACGGCGAGAAGGCTGTCTCTGGAAAAAACCGCAGCTGCACATGTCCCGGGGTAGTCTGCGGAAAGGCGATTCAGTTCTGGCACACTCAGCACCTCTCGCAGGGGCTTGCCGCTGACGATTTTCCGCGCGCCCTCTGGATCCACCTCCAGACAGGGAAGCCCGAGTGCGCTAAAAACGGCCCTGTCGATAGGCCGAAGGGTCGGCGCCCACTCCCCGGCCCCTGGGGAAACGGCGTCCTCCAGCCTGAACCTGGCGACCTGCGTGCGCAGAAGCCCAGTAAGGTGCGCCCGGCTCCCCGCGGCCAGGGCAATGTCCCGGGCAAGCGACCGGATATACGTCCCCCCAGAACAATGCACGGAAATCCCGGCAAAGGGCGGATCCCATGACCGAAGCTCCAGACGGTAAATCTCCACTGGCCGCTTTTTCATCTCCGGCGCCTCACCCCGGCGCGCCAGCACCGAGGCCCGCTCCCCGGCGACATGGATGGCCGAGTACGCCGGGGGAGCCTGCTCGATTTTCCCGCGGAACAACTCAAGCGCCCCTTCCACCGCTTCCCGGGAAGGCGCAGGAGCCTGGGCGATTTCTTCGCCCTCTGGATCCAGCGTGTCGGTTTCGATACCAAAACGGATTGTGCCTTCGTACTGTTTGTCGCAATGGGTGAACCACTGACTTAGCTTCAGGGCCTTGCCAGTCAGCACCAGAAGAAGGCCCTCGGCGAATTTGTCCAAGGTGCCAGTGTGTCCAGCCTTCCCAGAGCCAAGCCCACGCTTGACGGCCTTTAGCGAGTCGAAGGATGTCAGCCCCAGCGGTTTACGCAGAAGGATCAACCCAGGCGGCGGCGGTTTTGCGTCTTTTTTCATGCTTGCTTCTCTTTGTCACCAGATAAAATCAGAAAGTGTCGGGCGAGTCCAGAAAGGCAAAAAGGGTGATGATTGTTTCCATAAAGGCCATGTTGCGCTTCCTTATGTTGATTTCCATCAGGGCGATTCCTTCCCTTTCAAACACGCGAAATTGCCTGATCGCCACGGTATCTTGTTCCGAAACACCTGCCTCATCCGCAATAAACCCCCGGACAACCCTTTCAACCTGAAAACGGGGTCTGCCCCTTCCTACCCCCGGGGAAAGCATCATCCCAAAGAAGGGCGTGGCGAGCCGTTCCCGGCTATCCGTTCTCGCGGCTTCGCGTAGTGGAATCTCGGGGCGGGGAACCGTCATCATCAGGCGGCGGCGCACCTCGCCATTCCCTTCCGCGGTTTCCAGCGCAACAAGCTCCCCGGGACGAAGGTGAAAAATCGTGTCCTGCAAGGTGGGAATAAGCTGCCCCTGTGAAGCCCTGATTTCCTGGCCGTTTACCGATCTGACAATGCTGCCCTCGGGTACGCGGTGTCTGGAAACCGGGGTGTTGGGTGCGGCGTAAATGATTTCCGCCCCGGAAAAGGTCTCGCTGATAACCGTGCCAAGCCAAGGCCGCTCCGCCCTGCCCCCATGCGTCATGGCGGGGAGGGCGGCGG
>Ga0209755_10003375_pt1 | contig 20118 bp, 19 predicted proteins | sample TergutCo191P1_FD_187301 | JGI IMG/M metagenome (GOLD analysis project Ga0209755, IMG submission 187301) | Cornitermes sp. P1 segment gut microbial communities from Petit-Saut dam, French Guiana - Co191P1 (SPAdes) (version 2) | ecosystem: Host-associated > Arthropoda: Insects > Digestive system...
GGCATCTTCCATGGAGACAATAAACGGCTCGTCGCTGATAATTTTATCAACAAAGCTACGAATACTCTCGTAAGCAAAGCCCTTTACCCTACCATGAACAGTGTTGCGCACCAGTATATCCGGCACCTGCACGGCGCTGTCTGTATATTTTTGAATTAGATTATGATTGCTGGCATCAATAGCCACCATACCCTTTTCGCCTAAAATATTACATTTAATATCATTAAGGCACGGATTACCATTAGGTGTAATCCAGGCATTTTCCATTTGAGCTATGCCGCCCTTTGCAAACTCTAGGGTGGTGAGGTACGTATCAACTGTCGGAATCCCCAGCTTTTCCATCACTCCGGAACGGGCGACAGAATAAACCCGCTTAACCTCATCATCAAAAAGCCAGCGAAGGGTATCCAGGCTATGGCTTCCTAAAAACCACAAGATAGAGGATTCAGCCGTCCAGGATAGCATATCTGTGGCTACCCATTTTATGTCGTTTAGCCTAAAATAGCCTGTTTGGATAGCTCCAAGCTCGCCTGCTTCTATAGCCTGTTTTGCGGCGGCAAAGGGTGGGCTCCAGCGGTTATGTAAATCTACCATTACCCGCACTTTATGCTTGTTGGCGGCCTCTACTATTCGGTGAACGTCCTCCCGGCTGGTGGCTATTGGCTTTTCTATTAGCATGTGCTTTCCGGCCTGGGCGCAAGCCACCGCTATGTCCCCGTGAAGATGGTCTGGCGTTACTATTGAAACTGCGTCGCAGTCCGTTTTTGCCAGCATTTCTTTGTAATCTGTAAATACTTCCGGAATACCGTACTTTTTTGCCACTTCGGCGGCGCGAGTCTTGTCCAAATCGCAAATTGCTACGTTTTTTGCGGCGCTGTGTTCTGCAAAAATACCGGCATGAGTGTCTCCCCACACCCCGGCACCGATGATAGCTAGTTTTAACATTAAATCTCCTCCTTCATAGATAGGTAGTACGCAAGCGCAAAGCCCAGGCAAGCCAGTATAACTGAGAATATCCCCAGCCAATCTAATGAAAAGCCCGGCCATAAAATCAATAAAGAGCCGCCAACAAAGCCCAAAATTGCAAAGTATAAGGTTTGGGAAAAGTAGTCGATCATCTTTTTGGTGATAACAATACCAACAAGCACGCCTAATACCATGCTAATGCCAAAAACGGCAATCATAAACAGATCAAGCGTAGCCACAGCCTCTATGTAAGCTTCGTAGATGCCAAATACAATCATCATAAGCGAACCGCCAACCCCAGGAATAAGCATGGAAGCAGAGCTTATTAAGCTTGCGAAAAAAATCCATATTATATTGTCTGATCCGCTGGCGTAGGCCTCCGGATTATAAAACGCCAGAAAGAACATAAAAGTAAGCGTGCATAAGCCCACAAAGATATTCTTCCTTTTTAAGGTATCTTTCCGGGCTTTTTTGTACAACAAGGGCAGACAGCCAGAAATCAAGCCAATAAACACAAAAGACACAAGCTGTCCATGGTAATCAAACAGGAACATAACCATATTGCTGACGCTTAATAAACCGACAGCCCAGCCCAGCAGAAAGGAAACAACGCCCGGCATATTCTTTTTAACATAGTCTACGCTGATTGAGTTAAAGAAGCTATCGTATACATTAAGCAAAATAGCCATGGTTCCAGCGCTTACGCCAGGTATTGGGCTTCCTAAGCCAAAAATCATACCGTATAAAAAGGCTTTTATCAAGGTCATATAGCCTCGCGGCGGCGTTTGTAGTGCGGCGAGTCTCCTTGTTTGGAAAAGCCTACAACATCGCCAACGCTTTCGACCCTTCTGGTTAGGCAGTTTTTGCAGTGGGCGGGATCATCGTCCACGCAGGGTTTATCGTCGTATAGCTGATATTTACGGCGGTATTCCTTAAGGGTTATTATCGGCATAAGAATATTTGCACCGGCTTTAAGACCCATTTCTCTGCCCAGCGGATGCAAGGCCTGTAAAGCTGTTGTTGCCGCAATGTTTACGTCTTTCAAGTACAGCCGCGAAATGGCGATCATTTTTAAGCCATATAAAAATCGTTTGTTTTTCGCTTCGTCAGAATCCAAGCCATCAGATATTACAGATTCACCTAGCGGGGTATCCTTGTGTACGACATAAGGGCCCATGCCTATCATGTCTATGTCGTTTTTCTCGTAGAAAAGAATATCATCAACTAGATCCTCAGCCGTTTGGCCGGGCAAGCCTATCATTACCCCGCTACCTACCTGATAGCCAACTTCCTTTAAGGTGGTTAAGCAAGCCACGCGTTGTTCAAAGGAATGCAAATCGGTATCCGGGTGCATTTTTTTGTATAGCTCCGGATTAGTCGTCTCAATACGAAGAAGATAGCGCTTAGCGCCACGGTCAAACCAATCTTTGTATACCTCGCGGCTTTGCTCGCCCAGGCATAGTGTCATGGCTAAATTTCCATCGGTTTTCTTTGTAATATCGCTTATTAACTCAGATACAAAGTTGGTGTAATCTGCGTCCGAACGCTCGCCAGATTGCAGAGTTATAGAGCCGTATTTATTCTCGTAAGCCCACATTGCCATCGACAAAATTTCTTCCTTCGTCATGTCGTAGCGGTCTAGCTTGGTGCTTTTGCGTATTCCGCAGTAGTAGCAGTCCTTTACGCAGATGTTAGAAAACTCTATTAATCCGCGATAGTAAGCGATTTTGCCCACTGTGGCTTCCTTGACGGCATATGCCGCTTCGTATAGTTTTTGCAGGTCTTGCTCGTTTTCTAAATTCATCAGATAAAGCAAATCGTCACGGCTCATTTTTGGTTTTGCTAAAATTTCCTGTATCATTTTGTGCCCCCTAATATTTCTATGCTACGAGATAATATGCCGTTGGCCTGTGCTAGGAATAAGCCGTAGTTGGTTATAGGAATGCCGGCATCCAAGGCCGATTCGATTCTGTTTTGCATTTCCCTTGCCGTAATCATGCAAGCCCCGCAATGTATAATCATAGCGTATTCGCTTAAATCATCAGGAAAATCCCTGCCGGTAACAAACTCGAAATCCAACTTTTTGCCAGTCATCTTCTGCAAGGCCGCCGGAATCTTAACCCGGCCAATATCCTCGTGAGTATTGGTATGAGTACACACTTCCGCCATTAAAATTTTATCATTATCTTTAAGTTTAGGGATCGCTTTTAGGCCTTCTAACAGGCTTTCAATATCACCCTTTTGGCGTGCCATTAAAATAGAAAATGACGTAAGCTTAATTTCTGTAGGTACAATCTGAGAAACCAAGCCAAAAACCTGAGAATCCGTAACCACAAGGTCAATATCTTTGAATTTTTTTATAGCCTCTTCAACTTCTTTTTCTGTCACTACAATTGCAAAAAAGCCGTTATCCAAGCAGTCACGTATAAGCTGAGCTTGCGGCAATATTAGGCGGTTTTTAGGCGCTTCGCTGTCTATTGGTGCAACCATTAAAACTGTAGAGCCCGGTTTAAGCAAGCCAGCCAGCAAGGAGTCGGAATCCTTTTGAATTTCAGATAAACGCTTGGCAAGTGTTTCTTTTATTTGCTTTATATCAAAGCTGATAACTTGCATATGAGGGCAAGAGGCTTTTTTTGTAAATTCATCGTAGCCAGATTCCCCCACATAGATTGCGAAATCAACGCGCTTTAATATCTTTAGGGCTTTGTCCACCCTCTGGCGGCCTAGCTCAGATGTATCGTTTAAGCCCGCAGTGTCAATAAGAACGATAGGGCCAAAGGGCAACAATTCCATCGACTTTTGGACGGAATCTGTGGTAGTGCCGGGCGTATCTGAAACTATGGCTATGTCTGTATTGGTTAATGCGTTAAACAGAGACGATTTTCCCGCGTTGGTATCGCCGAAGATGCCTACATGTAGGCGGTTACTTTGAGGTGTTGTGTTCATATATACAAATCCCTTTCTCCTTGTTCTAGTTGTAGTAGCTTTTCTTGTAGTGATTTTTCTATTTCTTCGTTTTCTGAAAGCTTTTCGTTAATTAGGCGCTCGGCTAGTTTTTTAAAACGCTCGTCGCCGTAATCTAGCGAGTATTCTTTTAGGGTTAAAATTCCGTTTGGTAGGCATACGTTTTTTATGTCGCCCGCTTTGGCTAAGCCCATAAAGCGCTCGCCGCTTCTGCCGCGCCTGTAGCAGGCTGTGCAGAAGCTTGGTAGAATTCCTTCTTCCATTAGCCAGTAGATAATTTCGTCAGCGCTTCTGTGGTCGGAAAGGCTAAATTGCTTTTTGCCTTTGTTATCAGAATAGCCGCCAACCGATGTAGAAGAACCGGCACTCATTTGAGATATGCCTATTTTGACCAGCTTACGCCGCATTTCCGGGCTTTCCCGGGTAGAGACTATCATGCCGGTAAAAGGTACTGCCATTCGCAGTATAGCGACCAGCCGCAAAAAATCTTGATCGCTTACGGCATTAGCGGCCGCCCCTATCATCCGCGGAACAGATATAGTATGAAAGCCCACGCCAAAGCGCTTTTCTAAATGCTCGTTATGGAGCATTAGCGCAAGCACCTCATATTTATAGTCGTGCAAGCCAAAAAGAACCCCAGCCCCTACATCGTCAAGCCCGGCTTCCATTGCGCGGTCAAAGGCCGTTAAATGATAGTCATAATCAGACTTAGGCCCGCTTAAATGAACTTTTTTGTAAGTATCTCTGTGGTAGCTTTCTTGGAACAATATATATGTACCAATTTGCGCGTTTTTAAGCGCCTTAAAGCCATCTATGTCTAAGGCGGCTATGTTTACGTTTACTCTGCGAATATCCGCGTTATTATATATAGTAGAAATGCATTCCAAAACATAATCAAGCGGGCAGTTGTCGGGATCTTCCCCGGCTTCTATAACTAGGCGCTTATGCCCCATTTCTTGGAGTATTGCGACCTCTTTTTTTACTTCTTCCTGGCTAAGCTTGCGGCGGCCTATACCGCTGTCCGTTTTAAAGCCGCAGTACGCGCATTTATTCATGCAATAGTCACTTACATATAAGGGCGCGAAAAGAACAATGCGATCGCCGTAAATATGTTTTTTAATTTGGCCCGCTATGTTGAAAATGCTTTGAATATGCTGTTCGTCAGTGGTCGTTAGTAAAGCCGCCACATCCTTGTGTGTAAGCCCTTCGTAGCGGGCGGCTTTTGCTAATATATGCTCTATATCGCCAGCTTCGGCGCTCAGCAGATTTTGTATATATTCGTCATTTATGAAAGTTTCCATTGCTTGTCCCCTTTAACTTTTGCGACATGATTTTAGCATATAACATGTGGCATTACAAATTATGCCCCAAAATAAAAAAATTATATGTTATAATCGGGCTAGAGGTGATTTTATGAGACGGTTAATAATTTGCGTTATCGCACTTTTTATATTTTCTGCTTGTGAAGATGAAGTGGCGCCGGTTGTAGTGGCTTCAAGCTATGGGGCGTTTCCGTTTAGCTTTAGCACGCTTGATTTGCATGGGAACCCGGTAACAGAGGAATCGCTTGGGCAAAAGGAGTTATTTTTCGTTTACTTTTGGACGACCTGGTGTCCGTCCTGTGTAAGGGCTATTCCGGGCTTGGAAGAATTAGCACAGGAATTTAGCGATAGGGTAGGCTTTTTAACTCTGCTTGGAGATTTTACCGCCAACCAAGCCACAGCTATTAGCATCACGGAAGGTACGTCATTTATTACGGTTGATGCCAACATTGACGATTTCTTCTATCTAATGGAATTGCTAGATTCCGGCTTTGTACCAACAAGCGCTATTATAGGCGCAGAGGGCATGATTGGCGAACAGATTGTAGGCGGCAGTATAGATAGATTTCGTGCGGCAATTGAAGAGGTTTTGGCAGAATGAAAATATTAAGGATAGCCATATTAGTGCTAGGCCTTGCTATGATGGCGGCTGGCCTGGCAAGAGGTGAAGCCTATGAGCTTTACCAAAAGGCAATTATAGTATGCTTGGAGTGCATAGGCATTGGATAAGCGATTATTGGCGCAGTTTATTTTTTTTCTGCTCCAAAATCCTTTTTTAAAAAACTTTTTTACGGGACGAATATATCAAGGGCGCTTAAAGCATGTTTGTACGCCGGGTTTAAATTGTTATTCTTGCCCTGCGGCGGCTATGTCTTGCCCTATTGGGGCGGCTCAGCATAATATCAACCTTTATGTTAGCGGGTTTCTGATAACGGTAGGGCTTGTATTTGGGCGCTTTATCTGCGGCTTTGTGTGTCCTATGGGTTGGGTGCAGGATTTATTATACCGGATTAAAAGCCCTAAGCTGATTCTGCGGCTACGTTATTTGAGATATGTTAAGTATGTTGTTTTAATTTTGTTTGTTATAATTTTGCCGATGATTTTTGGGAATCCTTGGTTTTGCGCGTATATATGCCCTTCCGGCACGCTGTTTGCGGCTATTCCGCTTATTGCGGCTAATGACTTCCTTCGCGAATTAATCGGTATGCAATTTATTTTAAAGCTGGCTATTGCTATCGCTGTTGTTGTGCTGTCGGTGTTTATATTAAGAATATTTTGCAGGGTTTTATGCCCGCTTGGTGCTATTTACGGCTTATTTAACCGTATAGCGTTTATGCGTATGGGCTGTGATACAGATAAATGCGTAGCTTGCGGTAGTTGCTCCTTGGCTTGCCATATTAAAATTGACCCGGTTTTAGAGCCTAACTCGCCGGAATGCTTTCGCTGTGGGGACTGCGTTAAAGCCTGCAAACAAAAAGCAAAAAGTCTGAGGATTTAATTTTCCCCAGACCCAGCCCCAGACTCTATTTTTGATATGGAAACTTCATATGCCGTCTTATCTATTACCTCGCCGCTATCAAAGCGTTTTTGATACGGGCGGCTTTGCATTCGCCCCCATATCCTAATATTTGAGCCTACAGACAACTTACCCGCATAACGAGCGTTGCGTCCCCAGGCGATGCACGGTATGTAGTCCGACTTATTATATGAGCGGTTTACCGCAAGCAAAATATCCGCAATTTCGCGGCCAAATGGCGTGGTGCGATATACCGGCGGCTTGCAAATAAATCCGTTTAGGAAAACGTCGTTTGGGTTTATATCCAAATAATCCGGCGGGTTTTGCTGGTATAATCCTTCATCTTCTGCGTGTTCCGCTTGCTTTGGCAGTTGCTCTACATCGCGGGCAAAGACCGTTAGCACCAGCTTGTTGCGGCGATCTTCTTCTACATAATTATTGTAGGATCTTATCTGCCCTGTAATATATACCCAATCCCCAACATGCACGTTATCCATGTCTACTATACGCTCAGATATGGTTACAGGCAAAATGTCTGACGCATCGCTTAGGCGGTATATCTCCAGCTCAAAGCGATAAAATCCCTCGCCATATACCTCATGGCTAAATTCAAAATCTGAATGCACTTTTCCGGCTATACCGATGTGATTGTTTATATTTTCCATTGTTCCCCTCGCTTTATCCCTACTTTAGTGTGTTACCCTAGTGTATTCGCGGGTAGGCATGTTTATACCTACAACAAAACATCACATACGGCACAGGCCGCTATTGCTCCTAAAACATTTAAAGGATCTACCGAGCTTGGGCAGGGCGTGCTAAATTCTTGCGGAATTAACGGGCTTCCGTTTAAAGTGCGGAATCCGCGCTGTATACACACTTGCAAAGCCTCGTCCGCTACGCTTGACGCTGTTACGCTGGCCTTGCCGTTAAAACCGTAAGTGATTATTCCGGCCTCCGTAGGCGGCGGAACAACAGCACGGTCGGCATTTACTATTAGATAGTTGCCTTCTTCTAAATTTAGGGCGTAATCTGTCGTTTCTTGTAGAATGAATATTTGTGGTAGCTCGAATATAATTTCGTCAATTGCCACAATTGATATCGAATTTTCTTTCGTGATTTTGTAGGAGTCTAACAAAACTTTACGACCATTTTCGCGGCAGATTTGCGAGAACATTTTTGCAGTTTCCTGTGTATTGCCTCCTAATATGCCTATTGTCGCCATATATGCTCCCCCTATTATTTTATTAAGTTTTTTTACCTTGCATCGTATTTTTAGGTAAAAAAGCTCTTTTTATGTCAGCGAATTTTTTCCACAAAATTTGGTTCTATGGTAGAATCATTTCATCGGGAGGCGTTCTAAAATGTTATTAGATGAAAAAATTACAAGGCACTTCACAAAAACACTGGAAACCAGCGATAAAACCGTTTACGACCTGTTTAGCTGGAAGAAGGTTTCAGTTAAATTGACAAATTATTCCACCGGCGCGGTGATTTTGGAAATGGACGATCTTGACTTTCCAGAACATTATTCCCAAAGCGCCTGCGATATAATAGCCGGAAAATATTTCCGTAAAAAGGGGATTCCCGGAGAACGCGATGCAGAGTACTCTATGCGCCAACTGGTTGACAGAATGGTTTCCTTTTGGACGCTTGCCCTACAGGACGAGGGCTTGTTAAATGAAAATCAAAGCCAAATAGTTTATGATGAATTGGCTTTTATGATGCTGTCGCAAATGTGGGCGCCTAACTCGCCACAGTGGTTTAATACAGGATTATTTCATGCCTATGGCATTTCCGGCGCTAATTTAGGCCATCATTATTATTATGATGCAGAGAAGGGTGAGTCTGTAGTTACAGGGGATTCCTATACAAGAACCCAGGGTTCGGCTTGTTTTATTATTAGCATAGACGACTCGCTGATTGGCGATAAATCCCTAACCGACCAGCTTACTACGGAAACTTTACTGTTCAAATACGGCTCTGGGGTAGGAACAAACTGGTCGCCGATACGCGCTAAAAATGAATTATTATCCGGCGGCGGTAAGTCCTCCGGTTTACTTAGTTTTTTGAAGGTGTCAGACAGGAACGCCGGTGCAATTAAATCTGGCGGCACCACCCGCAGAGCCGCCAAAATGAATATATTAGACCTAGATCACCCGGAAATATTAGATTTTATTAACTGGAAGTCTAAAGAGGAGGACAAGGTAGAGGCTTTGGCCAAAATGGGCTACGATACCGGAATAGAAGGCGAAGCCTACGAGACGGTATCTGGCCAAAACGCCAACAACTCTATACGTGTAAGCAACTCGTTTATGTATGCCCTAGAATGGCAAAACGACGCAGAATGGCAGACCAAAGGCCGAATAGACTCATCGGTAGACAGCATTATAAAAGCGACAGATATATGGGAAGCTACCGCAAAGGCCGCTTGGCGTTGCGGCGACCCTGGCATACAGTTTGACGATACAATAAACGCCTGGCACACCTGCCCCGGCGGCGAGGATGGCAGGGTATCGGCAACATACAACCGCATAAACGCCTCAAATCCATGCTCGGAATACATGTTTTTGGATGATACGGCTTGCAATTTAGCCAGTATTAATGTATATCGTTTTTATGATGAAGAAACGGGTAAATTTGATATAGAGTCGTATCTGCACGCCGTACGGCTTATACAGCTTGTTTTGGAGGCTACTATCCATTGGGGACAGTTTCCGACGGCTGATATTGCGCGTAAATCGTATTTGTTCCGTACTACGGGGCTTGGTCTTACTAATCTTGGCTCGCTTTTTATGAGCATGGGGCTTCCCTATGATTCGGAAGGCGCAAGGCAGTTGGGCGCGGCTTTGTGTTCGCTTATGACGGGGCATTCGTATTATACATCGGCGCTGATGGCGCAGAAGATAGGCGCCTTTGACCGTTATTCGGTCAATGGGGCTCATATGAATAAAGTAATACGTAACCACGCAAGGGTAGCCGCGTACGATTCTTCTGATGCCAGAATGGAGGACATGCCCTACAGCCCTAGCGTGATAGATCATAGCACGCTAAAGGAGATAGGGCTGGCAGATTTATCTGAAGCGCTATGCCGCGTATGGCGTGATACTATACAGGCGGGGGAAAGCCACGGCTTCCGCAACGCGCAAGTAAGCGTGCTGGCACCCACAGGAACAATCGCCTTTGCCATGGACTGCGCCACTACCTCAAGCGAGCCATTTTTTAGCCATGTGGTCTATAAGAAGCTGGTGGGCGGCAACCATATGACGCTGGTAAACCCGGCTATTTCCCAAGCGTTAAGCAAACTCGAATACAGCCAGGAAGAAATAGATACCATTAAAGAATATGTAATGAGCAAGGACGGCCGCATTGAAGGTGCGCCGTATTTGAAAAAGGAACATTTGGCGGTATTCGACACAGCAAGCCGCTGTGGGACGGGTAAACGCTTTATTTCACCGGAAGGCCATGTGAAAATGATGGCGGCTCTTACTCCGCATATTACGGGCGCTATCAGTAAGACCGTTAATCTTCCGAAAGAAGCCACGGTCGATCAGGTTAAGGAAATATACAGAATGTCTTGGCAGATGGGCGTTAAGGCCATTGCCCTGTACCGCGATGGCTGTAAGGTAAGCCAGGTACTTAGTGCCGCTAAAGATATTCAGCAAGACCGCCAGCTAACGGACTACAGCTATCAGGAGCTGATAAACTACATCAACACAGAAAAGACCATATATAAACCCAAGCGCGTAAAGCCTAGGGGTATTAGCTCTGCGAAGGTACACAGAGCGCGTATAAACGGTATGACTTTGTATATTACCGCAAGTTATTATGAACATGGCAAACTGGCAGAAATATACGCCAGCGCCGGCCAGCAGGGCTCTTTAGTTAAGGGCTTGCTTGAGAGTTTGTCTATGACTATTTCGCAAATGTTGCAGTATGGGGTTGAACCTAAGGATATTTCTACAATATATAGAGGGCAAAAGTACGAGCCTAACGGCTTTGTGTCGGATCATCCGTATATTAGGCATATTGATTCTATTTCAGATTTAATTAGTAAGATTATTGATATTGAGATGGGGGATTATAGTTACTGTCAAGTAAAGCCTGATGAATATGAGGAAGAGGGCTTTTTGGAAAAAACAGAGAAACTAGAAAAACCAAAGCCCGCCGCGCAGGATTTTTTGTACGGAGAAGTATGCCCGGATTGTAAGAGTAGTAAGATGGTTAAGAATGGTACTTGTAAGGTTTGTACGGAGTGTGGGAGTACTACGGGATGTAGTTGACATGGTATAGTAAAACGTGTAGAGTGACGAATATGAATAATATCCATGAGCGCATAAAATCTGATGAATTTGACAAAACTGTCAATGCCGAAAAACAAAACCGCCATATTCGTGATAGTGACGGTTACGTTGAAGGGCGTAGTTACTTGCTTGACGGTGTTGATGCGCAAAAGCTTGTTGATAGGTACCACGGGACGGGATTTACACCTATTAATAAACGTGGAGAGTGGAAAAATACAGAAACTATTGAAATTGAAAATATTATAGGAATCTCTATAAATCCAGTTACCGGCGTTAAGACTAGAACTAATATATTTACAATACACTATAGTAAAACAGGTACGCATATTGTTCCTACAAAAATGGGGAGGTTATCACAATGAAGCTTTGGGAGTATGAAGGCAAATATCTTAGAATAATAGATGTAGATGGTGATAGCTTTGTAGGTAGATATGACTATTACACCTCTGAGCTTGATGCACCAGATGGAATCGCCTCACTTACAATTAGGCCGCTAGGCTCTAATCCGGACAAGATATTAATTCAATTCACAGAAAGCGAAATCGCCAGTATTGAAATAATTGCGGTTAATGACCCTATTATGGCAGAGGCGATTTAATAAAGCGGAGATATTCTTCAAATTACAGGCAACAAAGCCTCGTTCTCAAAAAACTCTTTTTTGTTATGCCGCACGTTACTTCGTTCCGATATTGTCGTTCGTGAAATGTTGCATCTTTTTGAATTCCTTCAATAATAAAGCCAATCTTCTTATGCAAAGCGGTAGAAGCTTCGTTGCCTTCTAAACTCTTCTAAACGCTTAATCAAATTTTCTTCACAAGCCACTTGACATCCACCAAAATAGATGCTATCCTATCGTTAGCACTCGACTTGAGTGAGTGCTAACAAGAGGAGGGGGATGGCTTATCACTTTAAATGACCGAAAAACAAAGATACTGGAAGCCATCGTGATGGATTACATCGCAACGGCAGAGCCTATTGGCTCACGCACCATAGCCAAGCGCTACGGTCTTGGCATTAGCTCTGCCACCATACGTAACGAAATGAGCGATCTGGAAGATATGGGCTTAATCAAACAGCCGCACACTTCTTCCGGTAGAATACCTTCCGATTTGGGCTATCGCTTATACGTAGACAATCTAATGAGACACCGCGCCCTAACAGATGAAGAAACGATGTTCCTACAGCGCATGATAATGAACAACATCCATCATGTGGAATATCTTATGCAAGAGACGGCTAAGGCCATAGCCACATTAACGCGCTACGCCGCAGTGGTATCTGAGCCTCGCGAAAAAAAGACCGCAATTAAGCACGTACAGCTTATGCCGATAGACGAAAAATCTATACTAGTAATTTGGGTTACGGATACAAAAACGGTAAAGAATAAAACCGTGTTCGTACAAAACCCGCCGGACTACGATAGCCTTTCTGCGCTTGCTAAGGTTCTTAATAATATGCTGGCCAACAAGACAATTGAGGCTATTGACCGGGAAATGGTATCTAAGCTGTTAGAGGCTTTTGGCGCAAACGCTCACTTGCTAATGCCGATTTTAGGCGTGCTGGCCGATGCCCTCAAAGAAGAAGGGCAGGTCTACACCAGCGGGGTAAACAACTTTTTGGCTTTTCCGGAATTCGCTGACCGTGACAAGGTGCAAGCGGTTTTCAAAGCCTTAGAAGAAGGCGATCTGCTAGTTACCCTATTCGGCAAAGAGCCGAGCCGCGGAGACATAGACATCATCATAGGCGCAGAAAATCAAGTTGAATCGCTACAAAACTGTAGCCTAATAAGGGCAGAATTCACAGTAGGGAAGCAAGGCGGGGTAATAGGCATAATAGGGCCCACGCGCATGGATTATTCCCAGGCGGTATCAGTCATGCGAGGTATGCTACAAAATATAAACAAAGTAATAGAAGCACTAAACGTATGAAGGGCAGGAATATAATGGAAACCGAAGAAAAGGAAGTTTTTGAAGAAATCGAAGAGGAAGTAGTAGAGGTCGTAGAAGATAACAAAGCCTACGACGAGCTACTAGACCGCTATCAGCGAAGCCTGGCAGAGTTTGATAATTTCCGCAAAAGGAACATAAAGGAAAAAGCCAGCGCCTACGATAACGGAGTACAAGATGCAGTGGAAAAGCTTCTTCCCGTACTGGATAACTTTGAACGCGCACTATCCGCTACAGAAGAGAGCGACGACACCTTTTACCAAGGCGTGGTAATGATCGCCAAACTGCTAGAAAACTATTTGGCCGAGCTTGGGGTCGAGATTATTCCCAGTAACGGCGAAAGCTTTGACCATAATTTGCACTATGCTGTTGCTCATATTGAGGATTCGCAGTATGGTGCTGGTGAAATAATAGAAGAATTGCAAAAAGGTTACAGTTATAAAGGAAAGGTTATTCGCCCAAGCATGGTGCGGGTTGCCAATTAAAAAAGGAGGAAAAAATTATGTCTAAAATTATAGGAATCGACCTAGGAACAACTAACTCGTGCGTAGCTGTAATGGAAGCCGGGCAACCGGTTGTAATCGCCAACAGCGAAGGAATGCGCACCACGCCGTCCATAGTGGGCTTTACCAAAGCCAACGAGCGTCTGGTCGGCGAAACAGCCAAACGCCAAGCCATCACTAATCCGGATAACACCGTTATGTCCATCAAGCGCCAAATGGGGACAGATTTTAAAGTGCCTATAAACGGTAAGGATTATTCGCCGCAAGAAGTTTCTGGCATGATCTTACAAAAACTTAAAACGGACGCAGAAAGCTATTTGGGCGAGCCGGTAACAAAGGCGGTTATTACCGTACCGGCCTACTTTACAGACAGCCAGCGCCAAGCCACCAAAGACGCCGGACGCATAGCCGGCCTGGAAGTTGAGCGCATAATCAACGAGCCCACAGCCGCCGCGCTTTCTTACGGCCTGGATAATGAGAAAGAGCAAAAAATAATGGTATACGACCTAGGCGGCGGTACCTTCGACGTATCTATCATAGATATAGGCGACGGCGTCATAGAAGTGCTTGCAACCAGCGGTAACAACAAGCTAGGCGGCGACGACTTTGACGACAGAGTCATGAATTTCCTAGCCGAAGAATTCAAAAAAACTGACGGAATAGACCTTAGGCAAGATAAAATGGCTGTTCAGCGCCTAAAAGAAGCGGCCGAGAAAGCCAAAAAAGAGCTTTCTACCGTTACTACCACTAATATTAATCTGCCATTTATAACATCAAACCAAGACGGCCCTAAACATATGGATATTAACCTGACTAGGGCAAAATTTGACGAGCTTACTCATGACCTGGTAGAAGCTACACTGGGTCCTGTACGCACGGCTCTTAGCGATTCCGATTTATCGGCTTCTGAGCTTACTAAAGTTTTGCTGGTTGGCGGTTCTACGCGCATACCGGCTGTTCAGGAAGCGGTTAAAAAATTGACCGGCGCCGAGCCTTTTAAAGGCATTAACCCAGACGAATGTGTCGCCCTGGGCGCAAGTATTCAAGGCGGCAAACTATCGGGCGATGAAGGCGCGGGCAGTATTCTTCTGCTGGATGTAACTCCATTGTCCCTGGGAATTGAAACCATGGGCGGCGTTGCCACTAAATTAATTGAGCGTAATACGACTATCCCCACAAATAAATCGCAGGTGTTTTCTACCGCTGAAAACAACCAAAGCGCTGTGGACGTTCATGTTGTGCAGGGCGAACGTCAGCTTGCCAGGGACAACAAGACCTTAGGACAGTTTCGCTTGGACGGCATTGCGCCCGCGCCACGCGGGGTTCCGCAAATTGAAGTTACCTTCGATATTGATGCCAACGGTATAGTTAATGTTTCTGCCAAAGATTTAGGCACAGGCGTAGAGCAAAAAATCACGATCACCGCCAGCACAAATCTGTCAGATTCGGAAATAGACCAGGCCATCAAGGACGCGGAAATATACGCCGAGCAAGACAGAGTACGCAAAGATGCCATAGACGCCAAAAATGAAGCGGATTCACTGCTATTCCAAACAGAAAAATTATTAAGCGACATGGGCGATAAAGTGGATGCAACAGATAAATCTACCCTAGAGGGCGAAATGGCCAAGCTTCGCCAGGTAAACGAGCCGCTTAATGTTGAAACAATGAACGAATCTGATACCGCCATGCTTAAGCAAGCTATAGAGGCCTATACAAAAGTGTTGAACGACTTCTCGACCAAGCTGTATCAGCAAGCGGGTCAGCATGGCCAACCAGGCCAGCCCGGAGCCGAAGGCTTTGAGCAAAATTTTGACGAGAACGTAGTAGACGGTGAATTTACAGAAAACTAAAAGTTGGGGTAGAAGATGGCAGATAAAAGAGATTACTACGAAACGCTTGGTGTCGGCAAGTCAGCGACCGACAGCGAGCTAAAAAGTGCCTACCGTAAACTGGCAAAACAGTATCATCCAGATGCCAACCCCGGCGACTCTAAAGCTGAGGATAAATTCAAGGAGTTAAGCGAGGCTTACGCTGTCCTAAGCGACGGGGACAAAAGAGCGGCATATGACCAATACGGTCATGCCGCTTTTGACCCTGCCAGCGGTGGCGGAGGCGGTGGTGGATTTTACGGTAACGTCAACTTTGACATGCACGATATTTTCAACAGCTTTTTTGGGGACGGCGGCTTTGATATTTTCGGCGGAGGGCGCAGTAGACGAAACGGCCCCCGCCGCGGCGCCGATTTACAGATGCGTATGCAAATTAAGTTTGAAGAGGCGGTTTTTGGCGCAACTAAGGAAGTTCAACTGCAAGTCAACGAAAACTGCGATACCTGTAAAGGTAGCGGGGCAAAACCCGGTACTCACCCAGAAAACTGTAAAGAATGCGGCGGTAGCGGCCAGGTACGGGCGGTTCAGCAGACCTTGCTGGGCTCTATGACCACGGTGAGAGATTGCCCTGCCTGTAAGGGGCAAGGCCGCGTTATAAAAGAGCCGTGTAGCTCTTGCCGTGGCACGGGTAAGACGCGTGTTACCAAAACCTTAAATATTACCGTGCCTAAGGGCATAGATACCGGGCAGAGCATTAGGCTCGCCGGAAAAGGGGAGCCAGGCGAAAAAGGCGGCTCCGACGGCGATTTGCTGATTACTATGGTAATTTCGCCGCACAAGCTTTTTACCAGACAGGGCAATAATTTGTACTTAGATGTACCTATAACTTTTGTACAGGCAACATTAGGCGATGAAATTTCTGTGCCATTGCTTGACGGCTCAGAGGAGAAATATAGCATAAAAGCCGGCACCCAGCCCGGAACAGTGGTTAGCATAAAGGGCAAGGGGGTTCCTAGTGTTAGGAATAACCGTAATGTGGGGGATTTGGTTGTTACGCTTAATGTGACCGTGCCAACAGGCCTTAACGAAAAGCAGAAAGAGCATTTGCGAGCTTTTAATGAGGTTATGGGCGATGATTATAATAAGAAGAATTGGTTTGAGAAGATTAAGCAGTCGTTTATGTAGGGGATATTAGGGTAGGTAGCGGCAATGGGTAAACTCCATAAGAGTAAGGGTGAATTGGATTTTTTTGAGGATGTAGCGTTAATTATAGAGCAAGCGCGGCGCTTTGTTGGGCGTACTGCCGACTTGACTATGTGCGTGACTTATTTTGAAATTGGGCGAATGATTGTAGAAGAAGAACAAGCTGGCAAAGCTCGTGCTGGGTATGGTAAGGCTTTGCTTAGTGAACTTTCAAAATTTTTAACGGGGCGATTTAGGCAAGGCTTTTCGGAAACCACGCTAAAAAACGCAAGAAAATTTTACCAAGTTTATAGCCCGTCAATTCGGCAAGCAATGCTTGCCGAATCTTATCCGTTTACACTAAGTTGGTCGCATTACCTAATTTTGATGCGTATAAAAAACGATGACGAGCGCCGATTTTATGAAATTGAAGCCGCACGACAACAATGGACGTATCGCTTTTTGCAAAGGCAATACGGTAGCAGTTTGTACGAGCGGCTTGCTCTATCTCGGGATAAAGACGCTGTTATGCGATTAGCGCAAGAAGGTTTGACTATTGAGAAGCCGAACGATATGCTGAAAAATCCTTTTGTACTTGAGTTTGTAGGATTATCTGATGATTCAAGATATAGCGAAACTGATTTAGAGCAGGCGCTATTGGGCAAAGTGTCGCAATTCCTTTTGGAACTTGGCAAAGGATTCTTGTATGAAGCGCGGCAAAAACGCTTTACCTTTGACGAGGATCATTTTAAATTGGATTTGGTTTTCTATAACCGCCTACTGGCTTGCTATGTGCTGGTTGATCTTAAAATTGGCAAGCTAAAGCATCAAGATTTGGGGCAGATGCAGATGTATGTTAATTATTTTGACCGTTATGTTAAGATGGATAGAGAAAATCCAACAGTTGGGATATTGCTGTGTAAAGAAAAGAGCGACAATATAGTGGAGTTGACATTGCCGACGGATTCCAATATTTATGCTTCGGAATATAGTCTGTATTTGCCAGATAAGGCATTACTACAGTGTAAATTGGCTGAATGGGTTGAGGAGTTTGAGGGTGTGTACGGCAAAGACTAATAATTGTGAAGCTGAGGCTTCGGAATGATGTGGGTTTCCAGGGCTATGCCGCAATAAAAAAGGACTGTCTTGTTAGAACGTAGCGAACGATCCTGTAAACTCAGCAATTTTTTTGCCAAGCTCACGCTAGTGCAATGATAACATATTAAGCATACTGGTTTAGTATGTTATCATTTGGCGGGCGGGAACCTCACCAAAAGCTGGCGAAACGCCAGGAGGAAGGGCTGATAACTGTTTTCGTAGGTAAATCGCCTGTTTGGGCAAGCAGGTGGGCGTAGCTCACCGGCCTTGCGAGTTGCGATTTACCGTAGAAAACAATTATCAGCCCTTCCTCCGGATGCTCTAAGGGCCACCCCCTTAACGAGACAGCCCCATTTTCTTCAACTAAGCCTCTTCACAAGCATCAACAGGACATACACCGGCACAAGCGCCACAGTCAATACAATCTGGGCCATTAATAACATATTTGCCGCCACTTTCAGAAATGCAGTTTGTAGGACATTCCGATTCGCACACTCCACAACTAATACAGTTGTCGTTAATAATATAAGCCATTATTACCCCTCCTTATTTTTTGTCACTTTACGATTTGCAGTATACATTAGAATACTCTCTTTGGCAAGATCACTTCTACCCCAAAATTAAAAACATACTTGACATATATGTTTAATTAGGTTTATAATCCAGCACCACAAAACCGGGCAAGGATCGCTACGCCCTCAAGGAAGGAAGTGATAAAATGCCTAAAATTGCAAATAATCTTACGCAACTTATAGGTAAAACCCCGCTTTTGCATCTTAATAATTTCTCAAAAACCCACAAGATAAATTCCCGGCTTATAGCCAAGCTAGAGTACTTCAACCCAGGCGGAAGCGTTAAAGACCGCATAGCCCTGGCAATGGTAGACGACGCAGAGGCAAGCGGCAAGCTAAAACCGGGCTCGACAATAATAGAGCCAACAAGCGGCAACACCGGGGTAGGTCTTGCTCTGGTAGCGGCCTCCAAGGGCTACCGTGTCATACTAACCATGCCAGACACCATGAGCATAGAGCGGCGCAAACTAATGACAGCCTTCGGCGCGGAGCTTGTTTTAACCGACGGCACCAAGGGCATGAAGGGAGCAATCGCAAAAGCGGAGGAATTATCAACGCAAATTCCCGATGCATTTATTCCCCAGCAGTTTGCCAACCCCGCCAATCCTAAAATGCACAAAAACACCACCGGCCCAGAAATATGGCAAGACACAGACGGAAAAGTAGATATTTTCGTATCAGGCATAGGAACAGGCGGCACAATAACAGGCGCCGGCGGCTTCTTAAAAGAGAAAAACCCCGCCCTAAAAATAATAGCCGTAGAGCCGGAAGATTCCCCAATGCTAAGCAAGGGCGTAGCGGGCCCGCACAAAATACAGGGCATAGGCGCGGGTTTTATTCCGGAAATACTAGATACCGATATTTACGACGAAGTAATAAGGGTAACAAACGGGGAAGCCTTTGAAACTAGCCGCAGTCTGGCACGGACAGAGGGGCTTCTAGTAGGTGCATCGTCCGGCGCGGCGGTTTTTGCGGCAATGCAAATGGCATATCGCAGAGAAAACGCAGACAAGAATATAGTAGTAGTTTTGCCAGATACTGGCGAACGTTATCTTTCCACCACGCTTTTTGACATATAGCATCAAAAAGTTTATAATGATCCATTGAACATAAGGAGGATACCAAATGAAAAACTACAAATTTGAAACCAAGCAGCTACACGCTGGCCAAGAGCAGCCGGATTCTGCTACAGATGCCCGTGCGGTACCTATTTACGCTACTTCATCTTACGTGTTTAAAGACACAGCGCAAGCGGCAGGCCGTTTTTCGCTGGCAGAAAGTGGAAATATTTACACTCGGATTATGAACCCCACTTCTGATGTATTTGAACAGCGTATTGCGGTCTTAGAAGGCGGTGCGGCGGCTTTATCTACAGCATCTGGCGCCGCGGCTATTACATACGCGATTATGAATATAGCCACAGCGGGCGATCATATCATAAGCGATAAATTTATCTACGGCGGTACATCAAGTTTATTCGCTAATACTCTGCCAGACTATGGCATAACTACTACCTTTGTAGACGGTTCAAAGCCGGAAGAATTTGAAGCGGCTATCAAAGCCAACACCAAAGCTATTTTTATAGAGTCAATAGGCAATCCAAACTCTACTATTGTAGATATAGAAGCTGTTGCGGCTATCGCGCACAAAAATGGTATTCCGCTGATAGTTGATAATACCTTCGCCACACCTTATCTGCTTAGACCTATCGAATTAGGCGCGGATATTGTTGTGCATTCCAGCACAAAGTTTATAGGCGGGCACGGAACAGCTATAGGCGGCGTTATTATAGACGGCGCTAACTTTGACTGGGCGGCTAGTGATAAGTTTCCGGGAATTTCTAAGCCGAACCCGGCCTATCATGGCGCGGTACTTAGCGATGTAGCCGGTAAATTGGCCTACATTATTAAAGCAAG
>Ga0209755_10003376_pt1 | contig 20114 bp, 11 predicted proteins | sample TergutCo191P1_FD_187301 | JGI IMG/M metagenome (GOLD analysis project Ga0209755, IMG submission 187301) | Cornitermes sp. P1 segment gut microbial communities from Petit-Saut dam, French Guiana - Co191P1 (SPAdes) (version 2) | ecosystem: Host-associated > Arthropoda: Insects > Digestive system...
CCCCCCCCGGTGCATAAATAACTCTTCATTATTAGTTTTTTTATTGTTTTTTTGTTCAATCCATTTTCTTTATTCACAGTCAGGCAGTAACGAGCAGCTTTTCCCCAGGCGGATTGTTTGGAGAGGAGGGGAACATGCTCTGCATTTTCTGGTTGAAATTGACAAACAGGAAAACGGAACTTACCGTGAATATTTAAGAGATTTTACTAAATCGCTTTACATTGAAGTTTCTTTACCGGCAGGCGAATACCGCTTCCGTGTAATCCCCTATGACATTCTTGATCGTCCTCATGAAGGAACGGACTGGGTACATTTTCAGGTACGCCATGTTATCAGACCGGTAATTGAAGACGCTCAAATTATGGTAATTGATATTGACGATTTATCGGAGGACGAAGAACAGGCAATAAATATAAACGTAAAATCAACAGATAACGAAGCAGAAAAGCTAATTCATAATCCTCGTCTAAATACTATTGGCGCTACAGTAGGCCATAGCACTATGCCTGAAGCTACAGTAAACCATAGCACTAGACCAAGAATAGTTTCGACTGTCAACGGTTTCACAGTAACAGTAAATGGAACGGTTTCCCCTGCTAATAATACTTTTTTTGATTTTAATTTAGGGCTTGGATTTTATAATGAAGGATTTGATGCAGTGTTTAATAGTTTAGCGTTTAATGGGCGTATTAATTATAACTGGTTTGAACCTTTTAAAAACGGCGGTTGGTATGCTGGTGCCGGTATTGGCGGAGGTTATTATGAATTATTCGGCGGTGTTTTTACTGGTAATATAACAGCAGGTTTAATATTATTTAATTGGTTAAATATAGCATTTACAGGGGAAATAGGTATTTATGATGGTATGGGTGATGGTATGGCTGTCTATAGAAGGGATGGAATTGCTGTTGGTTATTCTTATAGATTTAAAACAGAGGAAGAGGTAGAAAAAGAACGGGAAAGACAGATACGGGAAAGACAAATAAAGGTAATTTTAGCTGAATATGAACGGCAATGGCAAGAAGATTTAACCAGACAAGAAAATTCAGAAAAAAAATCAGATAAAACGACATTTGGAATTAATGCAAATGCCGGCGGGCTTATTCCATTGGGAAATTCATTAGATTCAAGCGGACCTTCTTTGAATTTTGAATTTATAGAAAATAACTCTTTCTCTATTGTAAATGTTAATCTTCCTGTACAAAATAGTGTTGGTCTTGGTTTTTCAGTCATATTCAATTATTTGTGGAATACGAAAATTGGAGATTTTTATTTAGGGGGAGGTTTAGGATACACTTATCACGAAAAACATTTTTTTACAATTGGAGGAAATGTAGGATATAGATTTATCACATCATTTGGTATGTTCTTTAATGTCGGCGGTTATATCGGCGGAAAAGTTAGTGAAGATTTTATAAGTGAAGGTTTTATATTAGATGTTAGACCAGTATTGGGGGTTGGGTATACTTTCTAAAAATTAAAACATTAAAAAATGAGACAACAAAAAGGTGTTTTATCCGTTGTTGTATATCTTATTCCTCTTTAATATTGCGGACAAAAACTCCGTGTTCTCTGCGCCTCTGCGTCTCTGCGAGTAATCTTCTTTCATCCCCCCGTAAAAATTTTTACAAATTTTTCTCATTCTCGGTAAAGCGCCGCGCAGCTGCGCACCCATATAAGAGAGATCTTCTTTTGAAGATTTAATCCTTTATTTATAGAGGTATTTGTTATGGAAGCAAACGTAAACAGAAAACACAAGGACAGCGTGTTTTCGGCTCTTTTTAGCACCCCGGAAATTCTGCGGGAGCTATACTCGGCTATTGAAGGAATCGATATTCCGGCGGACGCTATAGTTGATATCAACACTCTTTCAGACGCTCTTTACATGAAGCAGATCAACGATTTGTCTTTTACGATTAACGACCGTGTTGTTGTTCTGGTAGAACATCAATCCAGTATTAATGAGAATGTGCCAGTCAGGTTATTGATGTACATCGGCCGTGTATACGAGAGGATTATTAAAAAGGAAAAGCGCTATCAAAAAAACCTTGAAAAAATCCCGACACCGCAATTTATTGTTCTTTATAACGGTAAGGAAAAATGTCCTGACCGTCAAGCGTTGCGTCTTTCAACTGCTTTTAAGGATATAAGCGGGTTGAAGTTATCAGAGGGGGAAGATTTACCGCTAGAGCTTGTAGTTCAGGTTTACAATATCAATCAGGGGCATAATCCGGGAATTCTAGAAAAAAGCAAGCATTTAAGCGAATATAGTTTTCTAATGAACAGAATAAATGAGCATAATGAAAAAATTCCTATTGATGAATCTGTAACAATTGCTGTAAAATATTGTGTAGAGAATGTAATATTAAAGGAATTCCTGGAGAAACACGGCTCGGAGGTGATAAATATGTTGTTTGAAGAACTTACCATTGAAGAAATCGCAGATATCCGCTACAAAGAAGGCCGAGGAGAAGAAAAAATTTCTATTGCGCGGAATTTACTCTCAAAAGACTCTACTCCTGAGTTTGTACATGATATAACCGGACTATCTTTGGAAGATATTGCGGAAATTGTTGTATAAATAATTCATCCAATCCCCTCCAATATCCCCCTCAATACTTCCGCGTTACGGTACGCCGTTGGGTTCGCTGCGTCAAATCTGCAAACAGGCCGCAGTTGGTCGAGCAGTTTTTTGACATCCAGTGTCATTGGGGTTTTTCTGTTTACTCTGAGGATGCGGCTGTGTTCGGTTTCTGTTTGTTCTTCGTCGGCGCTTATCAAAGTTTCGTCCAGTCTTTCGCCGGAGCGAAGGCCGATGTATTCGATTTTAATCTCTGTTTCGGGTTCGTAGCCGTGGAAGCGGATTAGCTGTTCGGCAAGGTCGCGGATGCGGACAGGTTCTCCCATGTCGAGAAGGTAGAGTTTGCCGTTTTCGCCGACACCGCCGGCTTTTAATACGAGCGAACAGGCTTCGCTGATTGTCATGAAAAAGCGGCGCGCGTCAGGGTGAGTGACGGTTACGGGGCCGCCTTTTTCAATCTGCTGTTGAAAGAGGGGAACAATCGATCCGCGTGAGCCGAGTACATTGCCGAAACGGACTACTACAAATTGCGGGTATCCTTTCCTGGAGGTTTCCTCACTGGCCGCGAGAACTAACTTCTCGCAAATATACTTTGACGCGCCGTAAACTGAGACAGGGGTGACAGCTTTGTCTGTCGAGATGTGGACAAAACGTTTTACATTGTGTTTGATGGCGGATTTGATCAGGTTTTCCGTTCCTAGAACATTATTTTCGATCGCGGCGACCGGATTTTCCTCCATCATGGGGACATGTTTGTAAGCGGCTGTGTGAAAAACAGCGTCGGCTTTTAGCTGGCTCATTATATAGTCAATGTAATCCGCGTCTTTTAAATCACCTATGACAGGCACTATCGCGGCTTTTTCGCCGACGCCTTCGTCCTGTAAAAGACGGAGTTCCCTGTCAATCTGATAGATTGAGTTTTCACCGTGTCCGAGCAGATAAAGCCTTGCGACGCCGCCTGAAAGCAGCTGACGGCATAACTCGCTGCCGATGGAGCCGCCCGCGCCTGTGACAAGAACGCGTTTTCCGCGTACATAGGAAAGGCTCTGTTTTAGTTTGATGGTAACCGGGTTTCTGCCAAGCAAGTCCTGCAGGTCGATTGAGCGTGTTTGAATAAGGTGCGCGTCATCCTCGACGATTTGTGAAATGCCGGGAAGAATACGGATTTTCTGAAAATTAGCCTTCTTTAAAACCGAGTAAAGTTCTTTTAAATATTCCCTGCTTGCGCTTGGTATGGCGATTATCGCTTCGTCAGCCGGATTTGTTTTAAGTAAAAGCGCGACATCCCTTATTGGGCCGAGAACCGGAATATTGTCAATTTTATGTCCGATTTTTTGAGGATCATCATCCAAAAACGCGACAACCTCGCCGAAGATCGCCTTTGATTTAAGTTCGGTCGCAAGGCTGCGGCCTGCAAATCCTGCACCGATAATGTATAAACGTTTTGACTTTCCCATTTTACCCTCCCGTTAAATGGCAGCGATCAAACCGGAGTTTGCTCAGGCTGAATTACTTCAAACGCAAGATCGATTGTAAATGAATCACCATAAAGATCCAGCTTTATTTTTGCCCTTCCCTTTCTTTTATCGACCTTTAAAATCCTTCCCTCAAGCCCGGAAAGCGGTCCTTCTACAACAATTATCCGGGAATTTTCATTAAAATACACTTTAGACTTTCCAACAGGTCCGGCATAATTTATAAAATGAAGAACAAGCTCTAAATCTCTGTTGGATAGAGGTGTTATATTCTGGTTTGATTTTAAAAAGCGAAAAAAGCCTTCCGTCTGCCTGAATTCCCATTGGTAAGAAAGAATTTCCTCATTGCCGGCTGCTTCAACGAAAATATATCCCGGAAAAACCGCCAAATTTGAAGGTTTTATCTGCCCGTTTTTTCTTATGTTGAGCTGTCTCTGCGGAAAATGAAGCGGCAGTGTTATATCAGGATATTTTGATTTAAAAACCTGAATAAATTTGCTTTCGGCGCGGGTTTTTACCTGAATGGCATAGTAGTTCATTTTCTATGTTTAATATTATGATGAAAAAAAATTATTTTCAATGTCTCCCCGCAGTTTCGTGAATACAAAAGCGTAAAACTTATCACTCTTGAAATTGCTTAAATTTGCCGATAATAGAGACGGAGGACTGATGAAAACCAAACACGCGGCGGCTGTAATTTTATTCTTTTTCCTAAGCGTTGCGGCGAACGCTGCAATGGTTTCTATTTATGTAATTGAAACCGGAGTGCCTGAAGACGGACGCGAAAATCTGAATTCGGTTAATTGGGAAAATGCTTTTTTGGACGTGTTTTTTGACGCCGGGCATATTGTCAGTAATAGTCCGATACTGCGCCTTGAAAAAAAGCCTCAAGGCGACATCTTAAGGGAAGTTGACATGCGTCCGCTCAGAAACGGCGGTATCGAATTTTTGATAATCGCGCAGCTTGATTACAGTACCGAATTTACTCCGTCTGAGCTCTCTTTTTGGGTCTATAGAGTGAATACAAGAGAATTAATAACAGAAAAAAAGGTGCAGGGAAGGCAGATCAGTTCACAAAGAGAGGGATATGAGTATATGAAATCAATCGCAAGGGGTTTAATCGCCAGCATTGACGATTAACCGTATAAGGAGAATTTATGAAGTTAAAATTTTTTATATTAACTGCCGCGGCTCTTTTACTGCTGCTGGGTTTTTCGCCGTGGGAGGGCGCCGCAGGCGTAGCTTCAAACGGAGAGCTCCCGGTTTCTGGCTTCTTTGTCGCGACTAATTCCTTTCCGCGAAATACTGTGGTGGACATTACAAATATTGAAACAGGAAGAAGTACCCGCGCGATTGTCGCCAATACCATAAATAATCCGGGGCTTCTCGCGTTACTTTCCCGTGATGTAGGAGAAATTATCGGACTGCGTCAGGGAGCAATAGGCAGAATCAGAATTGTTTCTCCTTCGGATCCGATTGCGTATCAAAGGTTTATGGACGGCTTGAATCGTGAAATTCCTCCTTTCGATTCGGGAAGAGTTGTAAGAAGCGAAGATGAACTGCTTGCCGATGTATATGGCCAGCAGCCGCATACGCCCGCTCCTGCCCAGCCGGCTCCCTCGGGAAGCGAATTTTTTGGTCCAAGTTATTTAATTGAGCCGGAATGGGGAGGATCATCCAGACCGGAAATAGTTGATATACCAAGGTTCACAGAGCCGACTATTCAAGTTGTTCCTACTCCGGCACCGCCTCCCTCTGCGCCTTCTCAGGTTGCAAAGGAGCCTGAATTAGAAATGCAGGACAATATTGTTAAAAATGTATCTCCTTTTTTTACCGAGCAGTCGCCGCAGGATAGTGTAAAACCGGCTGAAAACTATTATTCCGAATTGCCTCAGAATGAAACTGTTAAAGACGTACCGCCTTATACTTTTGACGCGCTAGGAAACAGGCTTGCCAAGGATGTTCCCGAATACGCTTCCGAGTCAGTCTTTTCGGAAATAGCGAAGGATGTTGAAGGATTCATTGTGGAAGAATCTAACGGTAACATTGTAAAATCCGTTTCAGGATACAATCCAGAATCGGATTATGATAGAATAGCAAAAGACGCTCCTGACTTTATAAAGGATACCTTAAGTAATCGCATCGCGAAAGATGTTCCCGAATTTGTTCCGGAGACTCCAATTCATGAAATCGCGAAAAATGTTGACGGTTTCATTTTAGAAGAAACGAGCAATAAAATCGCGAAGGATGTGCAGGGGTTTGAAAGCGAACGCGCGGGCGAAGATATCGCAAAGGCGATTGGTCGTTATGATTCAGAGCGGGCTTCCGATGAAATCGCGAAAGATATTGAAGGTTATACTTCCGATCGTGAACTTGACGAGTTGGCGAAAGACATAGAACGTTTTATTTCAAGCAATACAATTGACTCTGTCGCGAAAGATGTTCCTCCGTTAACGGAACCTGCGCCGGCAGAACCCGGAATAGAGTTTAACATTGTTGCGGCAGAAGAGCGAAGTCCTTCCGATTCAAGATTGTACGGCATAGATCCAAACGATATAATTCCTGGAATTTCGCAAGTAAGAGGAACACCTGCACCTCCCGCCGCACCGCCAGGCGCTGAAACGTCATTCTCAATTCGTTCAATAAACTCGCTCGATCGCGGCCAGTATTATGTGCAAATTGCCTCTCTGCCGCTTGATAATGTTGAAAATACAATACGTCAGTTTGATCCTCAATTTTTTAATTACAATCCTGTGGTCTTCAGAGACAGAGACAATTCATACCGTATTCTTATAGGGCCGTTAAATCAGGGAGAAAGCGCCGCCATTCTTGCGCGTTTTAAAAGCATCGGCTACAGGGAGGCTTTAGTCCGAAGAGGAAGCTGATATTAGGCTTTAAATAAGGAATTAGGAGTTTTTTCCTCCTAATTCCCTGTTTTTATACAATAGAACCTTGACAAAGGAGGCTATTTTTTTAAAATTTAGGTAGTAGATATGGTGGATGTAGCTCAGGGGTAGAGTACAAGATTGTGGATCTTGTCGTCGCGGGTTCGAGACCCGTCATCCACCCGAGGTGAATGACATGAAGTATTATAATTCATGTTTTTTTGAGCGTTCGTAGCTCACCTGGATAGAGTACCAGACTTCGAATCTGGTGGTAGCAGGTTCGAGTCCTGCCGGACGCAGTTAATTTGTGACATATAGGAGAATTATTATGAAATATACATCAATTATTTTTTTAGTGTCGATATTACTTTTTTGGGGATGCGCGTCTCAGCCAAAGGATAATTCAAAACAGGAACAACAGGCGCCGGCGGTGAGAGAGACGCCCAAAGAGCTTCCAAAAAATGATCAGGAGCAGATTCCGTCTCCGAATCCTGAAAAGGAACCGGCTCAGCCTCTTTCTATTCCTCCTGCCGTTATTTTAAGAAATCCCTCGGCCCCGCAATACAATGAACATCCTAACCGGGTGCGGGTTAATCAGGAAATTGTTAATTGGATTAAACATTTAAAAGAAACAGGCGGCGATATTAAACAGCTTGTATTCTATCTTGATAAATCATTCAGCTTAGAAATTGAACAGGTGGATAATTCTCCGTATATAAAAATAGCTGATGACGGGATGCTTATTATTAACGCCAATCTGCCTATGCCGCCTTTTAACTTTACAGATATTCAGGAAGGTAAAATAATTTCTTTTACTCCCGAAATTGATGAAACTTTTGTTATTACCGCGGATGTAAAAAATAATCATATTGCGATGAAATTTAAAAAAGGCGCGGCGCACAATGATTACTATGAACTTCATTCATTGGAGATTGATTCTGTTAATTATAATATAAAACCGCTTAAATACGGAGAAGAACCTCCGGTGTTATATATTTACGCGTTAATTGACGAAAGAATTAGAGATGAACGCGAATATACGGCGGATTTCCTTGCTGTTATGAATGCTAGTAGAATTGCACGCGAAGAAAGAGCTTCGGATGCTAATCGTGAACGACATGCGGAAGCAGCCGTTAACAATGGCGGAATTGATCAGATGCGACGTTATTTGGAACAGGAAAGAACAGCGCAGGAAAAGGTGTCAGAAACTCAGGCTGCCGGAAAATCTGTAAATCTTGTCGGGAAAGGGCTTTTAACATACGATACGATTAATAAATATATTGAATCCGCTGCGGGAACACGGGTTTTATCAGATAATGAAATCTCTGCGCTTATCAATTTATATATCGAAGAAGCCGCATATGAAGAAATTAATCATGACATTGCAATCGCGCAGATGTTGTATATGACATCAGTACTTGGAAACCCGGTTTATGTAGAAAATAATAACTTTGCAGGATTAATTCCCGTAAGAGGCGTTTGGGATGGTAATTTCCCGAATATGCAGATGGGTGTAAGGGCGCATATTCAGCATTTAAGAGGATATGCCAAAGGAGATCTGAAAAGGGAGCAAAATGTAAATCCACGCTGGAATCAAATATCTGATTTCCGGGGTGAAGTACAAACCCTGGATGAACTATATGAAAAGTGGTCTGCAAATCCCAATTACAAAGAAAAAGTCGATAAAATATTATCAGATTTATATTCATTCTCTGAAATTTGATACATTTCTCCCTAAAATGTGTTATAATTAATAGTAATAGCCGATAAATTTATTGATATAACTGTTTTTAGGGTAAAAAAATGTCAATTTTTAGCAAAGAGAATGGGAAATTTCTTATTACCCGCTCTATTTTTTTAAAATCTCTTATTTTTACCGCTATTATGGCAGTATCGGCTATTGTAATGCAGCCGATTCAAACCGCATTATCAAACACAATACAAAATATTCGCTCAAATCTCCTGGATAAAGTCGAAGAATTAACAAATTTAGAAATACAGTATTCTTCTATACGGCCGTCACTTTTCAGCGCTTTAGATATCAAAGACATTAAAATTTTAAATTACGGTGAACCTCTGTTAACTATATCACATGTAAGAATGCATTATTCAATATTTGAATTGATAATGCGAAAAAAAACATTTATTCATAAAGTAAGGATAGATAAACCTGTTTTAAATGTAATAACGGAGAGGGATAAGGATACTCTTGAACATTTATTATCATTAGTTCGTACAGAGGATACTTTTGATCAAATCATGAAGAATCTTTTGGAATTCCTCCCGCAAAAGGCCGATTATTTGGTGCGTCATTGCAGTATCAATATTGATGATAAAAATATATACAGTTTTAAAAACATGAATCTTAATGTCTGGGGAAATGAAGATAATATTTTCCTTGCAGGAAGGTTTACTTCGGAATTAATATTATATCACTTTATGGAAAAAGGAATTATTATTAACGCCGATATAGGAATTAATGCGGTCTCTGTTGACGATCTTAAAGACGGTAATTTAGATATAATTTTATACAGTCTTGCGTGTTCCGCTATTAATCAGGAACAGCTTTTTAATTTAAACACTGTGATTCTTTCTCTCTTTTACAAGGACAGTATTATTAGTATGGCTTCCAAAAATTGGGAACAGATTTTTGAAGAAGGAAGTCAGGAATCAAAGTACAATTTTCAATACAATATTGAAACAGGAGGAGTGAGCGCCGATTTAAATTTAGTCAATTTTAAGCCGTCCGATATGATCAATGTTTCGGAATACTGGACTGACGCGGATAATTTGCTGCAAATACAAATAACAGGGAATGCGTCTTTTAAAAAAGAAAATGAAAAAATGGATTATAAGGCAAATTTGACAGGGTCAAATTCCGAAAGACCTTCAGGCGATTCAATAATGATCGATATTAACGGTAATGACAAATTTTTAGCTGTAAATGATTTAAGACTAAATCTTTCGCCGCAGAGCGCGAACGCCGGTTTCTTTCAGGGAGGAATTACTGTAGCAGGCGACGTTCAATTTTCCCCGTTAAGGCCTTCAGGGAGTATTACACTTGATAAGTTCAGCCTGACAAATGATCATTACGGAAGAGACAGTATATCGGCGGTTTTTAATGTAAGCAATCAAAATAATGAAATAAGCATAAAAAGCGAAAATATTGAATTTACCGGATCTAAGCTGAATAATTTTGACATTATTATTTTTCCTTCGCAGAATGAAACTGCGCTTTCTTTCTCAGTCCTTTTTAACGACAACGGAACCGTCTATCTTGACGCGGTTTATTCGGGAGAACCAGGAGAACTGGAAGCGTCTATTGTTTTTGATGCGGTTTCTTTGTATGACATATCTGAAGTTATACGCCCTTTTATCAATTATCCGAAATTTGCGTATTTTAACAATAAACTGACAGATTCAACAATAAGCTCTGAGATTTTCTTATACACGGATTTTAAAAAAATTGCTTTTAACGCTCCGAATACTGTTTTTAATATTAACGGCGTACCCGGAATGCTTTCCGTTACGGCTACTGATGATCAGGTTACAATAACAGAAGGTATATTTTACATTGAAGAAAATGAATTCCTTGTATCGGCCAATCTTTTATACTCAAATCCTATGGAGATTTTATTTTCCGTTAACGCAAGTTTCATTGATCTGTCATGGTATATTGAAGGACAGCTTTATGATAAAACAACTTTAATAATAAGCGATCCAAACGGCTTGAATTTATACGGGAATTTATCAAATTCAAAAGCTGTTTCCGGTTATATGGAAGGATCGGATTTTCCGATATATATAAATTCACAAACCGTATATTTAAACTTTTTTATTAACCTGCGTTACAATTCAAGAAATCAATGGGATCTGGGCGTAGATCATATTACGGCGCGTGAAAAGAATTCTCCGGACGGTAAAGAATATTTAAGGCTTAAAGGATTCGCGGATCAGAGCGGGGGCAGTTTCGTAGATATTGTAGTTGATGATTCTGTCGGAATGCTGGAAGGAAACGCGGATTTTCTGTGGGAGCCGGATTTTTCTTTTATAAGTTTTTTTGTTAATTTTTCAGACGGCAGGGAATCTGGAGAAGCATATAACATAGAAGGTTTTCGGCAGAATGAACATATTAATATTGTCGCTTCTGTAAAAGATATGCATTTAAACCGTTTTACACACGAAATCTCTCCGATGCTGATAAGCGCGGAAGCTAATGTCTCATGGGATTCAATCGACGCGTTTAATGCTAATATAAATGTAATTAAAATAAACAGCGTGACACCGAATGATTATATCCGCGGTTCGGTAGAAATTAATGTTGATAATGAGGAAATTTTAATTACCAATCTGGCTCTTGATATTGCGGGATTAAAAACGGTTTTACCCGTCTTACAGGTAAAACGAAACCTCGGTCACGCTACGGCCGCGGCTCACTTAATAGGAAGGGCATTTGAAAGAAATATAGAAGGAGATATTAAGTTAGATATTAATTTTTTACAGTTGGATTCATGGCTGGATTTTAAAGACGGATTAAATCATTTTAACGGAAAAATGCAGATTGATAACATCAAGTATAACAGTCAAAGACAGGATCCTTTTGTTTTTGTATTTTCACGCGAGAACGGGGCAATTTCCGTTTCAGGCGGAATAAAGGATATGCTAAGGCTTGATATGGACAGCGAGGGCAACTTCTACGCGGGGCTTTCCGCTCCTTTGCCGATACGCGGCACCCTTATCGGAACATACACCCATGGCATAATTGATGCAAGCTGCAGTAATTTCTTTTTTGATTTGGCGGAACTTTGGTCGTTAATGTCAAGAACGCCGGAATTTAACATAGCTTCCGGTTATATTACGGGAGCTATAGATATACGCGGCTCTATTTGGAATCCAGAATTTTATGGAAGCGCCAGAGGTTCGAGTTTTCGTTTTCAGGCGCCAAATTATATCAAAGAAGATATAAAACCTGTTCCTTTCCAGGTTCTAGCGCAAGGATATGAAATGTCTTTCGGCCCTGTTGTGATGGCGGTCGGCTCTGGTTCAGGCACCATAAACGGCTGGTTTCTTTTTGAGAACTGGTCGCCTGTAAACATCGGGCTTGATATTAATGTACCAAGAGACAATCCGGTTCCCTACAATATAAATGTAGCCGGATTTCTCGCAAACGGGACAACTTCGGGAAATTTCAGGTTAAACCTGGATTCGATTAATTCACTTATGGAATGTATAGGCGATCTGTTTACAAATAACGCGGAACTAGGGCTGAACATGGAAGAAATTGGAGCGAACGATAAGGATCACTCCGAAGATCAGATGTATATTCTTATGAATTTAAAAATAACTTTGGGATCATCAGTTGAATTTCTATGGCCGGGTACAAGCCCCATTCTAAGAGCCAATCCGGAAATGGGAACAGTTCTGAATATTTCCACAGACAGCAGGGCGGGGCAATTTTCGCTTATAAGCGATGTCAGAATTCGATCGGGAGAGCTTTATTACTTTGACAGGAGTTTTTACATCCGGCAGGGAAGCATTATTTTCAGGGAAAATGAGACGCAATTTAACCCTCGTTTCAGCACGAGAGCGGAAATCAGGGATAGGGCGGATTCCGGCCCTGTAACAATTTCAATGGTAGTTGATAATCAGCCTTTACTTAGTTTTGAGCCTCGTTTTGAGTCAACTCCTACTTTAAGCCAGCTTGAACTTTATTCTATTCTGGGGCAGAATGTTAATAGTATGCAGAGCGGCGAGAACGCTGATACGGCTCAGAGGTTTTTAATTACGTCTACTACCGATATTTTAACGCAGGTTGTAGCGACCTCGGATGTGTTTTCCCAGTTTGTGTTTATGCGGCAGTTTGAACGCGTAATCAGGGATTTTTTAAGACTGGATATGTTCAGCGTCAGGACAAGATTTTTACAGAACGCCGTAGTTACGGGATTTACAGGCTTTAATCAGGAGCCGGATGAACTCGATATCAACAGGAGCAGTCAGGTTGGTAACTATTTTGATAACACAACTGTTTTTATTGGTAAGTATATCGGGCAATTTATGTTTATTCAGGGCATGCTTACAATGAGATATGATGAAAACAGCAGCGTACTGGGCGGAATAAGATTTGAGCCGGATATTGGCATAGAATTACAAAGTCCTTTTGTCAATATAAGATGGGATTTTGTCCCGTCTTACCTCGGAAACTGGTGGATGAACGGCGCCGGGATTGTTGCCGATAATTCAATTACTCTAAGCTGGAGTAGATCATTTTGAACCTTTGGTTCGCAGGAGTATTGATGAGATTTAGAGTATTTGTTTTTTTACTGTTCTTTGCGGCATTTTCTGTTTTTTCCCAGAATGCTGATGATAACTGGTATCACGGAAAACCAATCAGAGATATTGTTTTTTCAGGCCTTAGAAGCATTTCTCAGTCTGAACTTGACGGATTGATGAATCCTTTCAAAGGACGTATTTTCGATGACACCGTTTTCTGGGAAATAACCGGAAGGCTGTACGCTCTTGAATATTTTGATCATATTGAACCGAGTACAATCCGGGCTAATCCCGCGGGCAGCGAAGTAGTAATAAGATTTACCGTAATTGAACGTCCTGTTATCAGCAGAATCAATTTTGTGGGAAATTCGGGTTTACGCCGCACGGAATTATCCGATCTTGTCACTTCCAAAGCCAAAGATATCTATAATAACGCGAAAGTGCGTATTGATATCGAAGCGATTACAAACAAATACATAGAAAAAGGATATCCGAATATTTCCGTAACGGCATCCGATGTTTCAAGCGGAGAAAATTCGGTAATATTGAATTTTAATATAACGGAAGGAGATCGCGTATCAATATCAAAAATTGAATTTGTTGGCAATACAAGATTCACAAGCAATACATTAAGAGGCCAGCTCTCATTAAAAGCAAAATCACTTTTAAATGACGGCGCTTTTCAGGAAGCGAAACTTTTAACAGACAGGGAAGCGATAACAAGCTATTATCATGACCGGGGGCTCATTGACGCGCTTGTCAGAGATGTTACGCGCTCTTATGACGCCGATGATAAAGGCACAAATCTGATCCTTACGTTCATGATAGAAGAAGGAAGCGAATTCAGATTCGGCGGAATTGCGTTCGAAGGCAATGTGATTTTTACTTCCGAGCAGCTTCAAAAGCTTGTAACCTCAAAGGAAGGCGATGTTGTGAATATGACGCGTCTTGAAATGGATATGCAGCGGATAGCCGATCTTTATTTCGAGAACGGATATATTTTCAATTCAATTACAAGAACGCCTGATAAAAATTATCAGTCTTTGGTTCTGTCATATAAAGTCAGCATAATAGAAAGAAGCAGGGCGTATATCGAAAATATTATCATCACGGGAAATAATAAAACAAAATCGCATGTTATTTTAAGAGAAATTCCTCTTGAACCGGGAGACGTATTTTCAAAAACAAAGGTAATGGACGCTATGCGTAACCTTTATAATCTGCAATATTTTTCCATGATTGTTCCCGATACATTGCAGGGAAGCGCGGAAAACCTGATGGATTTGGTATTCAATCTGGAAGAGCAGCCGACAACGGACATTCAATTCGGACTGACTTTTTCAGGCAGTGCTGACCCGGACGCGTTTCCGATTTCATTTCTTGTAAAATGGAATGACAAAAATATCGCAGGAAGCGGAAACGAACTGGGAGCGGAAGTAAACTCATCGGTTATTGACACATCGTCATTCGCGGTTAACTATCTGCACCGGTGGGTTTTAGGAATGCCGTTATCGCTGGGCTTTGATTTGTCGGCTAACTATACAAACCGACTTGCGACAATGGATAACCAGCCTCCGTTCTTTTTCGGAGATGAAGCAAACGCTTTTCCTGACGGGTTTAGCTCATATCAGGAATATTTCAGCAGGAAAAAAATTCCGGCGCGTGATTATTTAATGGACTATGAACAATGGTATATATCATTAGGTATATCGTCAGGATACCGCTGGTCTACATTATTGGGAATTTTTGGTATTGGCGGCGGCTTTCGCTTTGGTATACTCAGGAATTCATATGACAGTGAAATGTTCAGGCCTTTTGATCCTACAATCAGAAACAGTAATAATATGTGGACGCCGAAGAATTCAATATGGATGACTCTATCTCTTGATCAGCGCGATATTTTTTACGATCCGAGCAGAGGATATTATGTTTATGAGCGTTTTGGCATTTACGGTATTTTACAAAATGATGTAGAAAGAGAATATTATTTACGAAGTGATTCAAAATTACAGTATTATCTGACGTTATTTAATTTACCTGTTACCGAAAACTGGAATTTTAAAAGCGTTCTCGCATTGCACGGCGGTCTTTCATTTATATTTAATCAACCGGGAAAGGAAGGGAATATACCTGTAATGGAAGACGCGAATAAGCTTGCTGTTGACGGTATGTTTACCGGAAGAGGGTGGAGCGGAGAATACCGTAATAAAGGACTTTTGCTTGTTGACTCATGGGCGGAATTGCGTTTCCCGCTGGTTCGCGGTATATTAGCGTTTGATTTTTTCTTTGACGCGGCGGCAATAGAAACACAGCAGGGTTATTATTTTGGTCATTATGAAGATATTGTTGACGGAAAACCTGTTATAAAGAGTAATTTTACATGGGAAAATTTCCGTTTTAGTTTCGGCGGCGGGTTCAGGTTTACAATGCCGCAGTTCCCGCTTCGCTTAAGTTTAGCCAAACGTTTTCTTATTGTAGACGGCGCTGTAGAATGGCAAAGAGGAATACTGTTCTCAGGCACTGATCCTGAATCTACAAGAGGATTGGATCTTGTATTATCATTTGTGTTATCATATTAGGAGGTGTTATGATAAAACGAATTGTGTTAATGGTATTGTTATGCGTAACTTGCTTTACCGTTTTATTTGGTCAAAGCACTGAGACTATGACAAGAGTAGCGGTTGTTGATCTTGACAAGATTCGGGCATCCGCAACTGCAGCACAGGCTGAAAATAGAATTGGAAATGTTGCCAGAAGCGCGGCGTTTGTTATTGTATTAAATAAAAATAATCCCGCAGTTCTTTGGAATAATGATTCAATTGATATTACCGACAGGGTAATTAACAGCTCAGCATCAAGCCGAACATCATCAGACATGGCAAAAATAGCGATAGCAGACAGATCCAGGATTCATACAAATTCAGTTGAAAGCCAGCTTGAGCAGCAAAGAACGGCTCAGGCGGTAGAAATTGAAAGACGGAATAAAGAAATAATGGAATTGGTTGTATCGTATCAGGAAGCTATGCAGCAGGAAGATCAGTCACAGGCTAACCGTATTCGTTCTGTAATACAGAGTAAAGGAAAAGAGGTAGAGCAATATATACAGCAAAGCAATACCGAGATTGCGCAGCTGGCGAATTTGGCAAATCAGGCGCATGAACGAATACGAAGCGCGACATCAGAGCCTGCAAGGAGCGCAGGATGTGATATTGTTTTGGATTATAGCAATTTTCGCACGGTTCTTTGGTTTCAGTATTTTATGGATATTACCGAAAGAGTTGTTAACAACGTAAGATCAAGCCAAAACTGGCGTTACCTGACAAGAATAGCGGTAGTTGATTTGGATAGGGTTAATAAAGATCTGCCTGCAAGGCAGCAAAGTAACTCAGGGGAGCTTATACATAACGCGATAGCTGCGGTTGCCGGACGCAGCGAGGGGTATGCTATTGTTTTAAATAAAAATAATCCCGCGGTTCTTTGGCATGATTATTCAATTGATATTACCGACAAAGTTATTGAGAACATAAGAACAAGTTCAAGATAATTTTAGTAAAATTTTCATAACGGTTAAAATATGGACGCGTCAAAAACAAGCCCGATGCTGGAGCAGTACAGGCGTATTAAGAAACAGCAGGAAGGAAATATCCTTTTTTTCCGGCTTGGCGACTTTTATGAAATGTTCGCCGAAGACGCCGTTGAAGTTTCATCCCTTTTAAACCTTACTCTTACAAGCCGTAACGGGCTTCCCATGTGCGGCGTTCCCTATCACGCGGCCCGCTCTTACATCGCGCGTCTTTTAAAACTTGGAAAAAAAGTCGCCATTTGCGAACAGCTTACGGCTCCCTCAAAAGGAACAAAGGTAATTGAACGCGATGTTGTAGAAATAATAACTCCCGGCACGACAATTGACGAAGATTTTCTTGAGAAGGGGAGCGCCAATTATCTGGGATGCCTCGCGTCCGCAGGCAGCACTCTTTCTTTTTCGTATATCGAACTTTCTACAGGCGAATTCTTTACAACAAGTTTTTCTAAAAGCTCAAACCTGTTACTGCGTCAGGAGCTTGAACGTTTATCTTTAAAAGAGATGTTGATTCAGGAATCGCTTTTAGAAGAAGAAAAAAAAATAGCCGCCGCTGTTTATGACAGAAGTTCAAGCCTTAGCGCAGGCGCGTTCGGCAGGTGCGATCTTGTTTTAAACCGCTGGGCGGACTGGCTTTTTGATTTTGAGCAGGCAAAACAAAGACTTGAAAAACAATTCGGGCTTGCGAATTTAAAAGGTTTTGGTTTAGAAGAAAAATCTCCTGAGATAATTTCATCGGGCGCGTTACTCGACTATCTTGATACAACGGCAAAGAGCCTTTTGCCACACATTAAAAAAATAACTGTCTACCGCGATGACGAATTTTTAGGTCTTGATGAATCAAGCATGAGAAACCTTGAACTTTTATACAATCAAAGGGACACAGACGCCCGTTTCTCTCTCTTTGAAGTAATGGACGAAACCCGCTGTTCAATGGGAAAAAGGCTTTTAAAAAGACGCATTCTTCATCCTCTTCGCGACCTTAGAAAAATAAACGCGCGTCTTGATATGGTAGAAAACCTCTACCGCGATCAAGGCTCTCTCGGAAAGCTGCGCGAACTCCTTGGAAAAACCCCTGACCTCGAACGCCTCTGCTCAAGACTTGCAATGGACAAAGCCCACGGCAGAGATTTACTCGCGATAAAAAACGCCATTTTCTCCTACCATGAAATAATGAACATCATTCAATCCAAAAATAATTTTATCTTTGAAAGTGATGAATTAAAGCATGATGGTATAAATAAAGATATTGAACAACAACTCCGCGCCTGTGCGCCTCCGTGTGAGCTAATCAAAATTCATGATTTATTAGAAAAAAGCATAACCGAAGACCCCGCTATCGTTTTAAACGAAGGCAACCTGATTAAAGAAGGCTGCAGCGAAGAGCTGGATAATTTGCGTTCAATGAAAGATAACTCAAGAAAGTACCTTGAGGAATATCTTGAAGAAGAAAAGCAGGTGACAGGAATTTCAAGTTTGAAAATCCGCTACAACCGCCTGATAGGTTATTTCTTTGAAGTAACAAAGGCACATCTTGCGAGAGTGCCGAAACATTTTATCAGGCGGCAGGGTATTGCAGGCGGAGAGCGCTATTCGACGGACAGGCTTGCCGCTCTTGAGTCGGAAATAAACGGCGCGTCGGAGAAAGTAACAGACCTTGAAAAAAAGCTCTTTTTAGAAATTCGTGATGAGACGAAAAAAACTCTGACACTACTTGCCGCAGCAGCCCGCCGTCTTGCGGAACTTGACGCCGCTCAGTCGCTTGCGAAGGCGGCATCGATTAGGGGTGGGTACGTCCCGAACTAAATGATACAGGTTCCCTTGAAATATACGAAGGCCGCCATCCCGTAGTGGAAGCGCATCTGAGCAGGGGAGACTATATACCGAATGATGTTTTATTGAACGCAGGGAACAGAGAACAGGGAACAGAGAGCAATTTACAGGGAGAAAATATTTCCTTTGCGATGATAACCGGACCTAACATGGCGGGGAAGTCCACATATTTACGGTCGGCTGCATTAATTACGATTATGGCGCAGATGGGAAGCTTTGTGCCGGCAAGGGAGGCGCGTATCGGGCTTTGCGATCGTATTTATTGCAGGGTAGGAGCGTCCGACAATCTAGCGCGGGGGGAATCAACTTTTCTCGTGGAAATGAACGAGACGGCATTTATATTGAATACCGCGACTGAGAAAAGTCTTGTCATTATGGACGAGGTTGGAAGGGGAACCGGCACTAATGACGGGCTTTCAATCGCATGGGCTGTAAGTGAAGAGCTGCTAAACCGTATCGGCTGCAGAACCCTTTTTGCCACACATTTTCATGAGTTATCGCTGCTGTCCCACCCCTGCCTTGCTAACCGTTCCATGGAGGTAATTGAACAGGGAGAGAAAATTGTCTTCTTAAGAAGGCTAAAAGAAGGTCCCACGGCAGAATCTTACGGCATTCACGTCGCGCGCCTTGCCGGTCTCTCACAGGAAGTTCTTGACAGAGCAGGGCAGATAATGGCACTTTTAAAAGAGCGTGACGCCGATTTAAGCGAAACTTTCACAGAAGACGATTTTGTTAACTTAATTGATTGCAAAGTTAACAAAAAGAAAGTTGACCACAGAGGACGCAGAGGAGGATTGCTGTCAGGCGGGCAGATTGAAGAGGGAGACTCGGTTAATTTGAATGCCATAAACAATGAAGAGAATGTAAACCGGTTTGAAATTATGCTTGGGGAGATTGAGCCTGAGCAAATGACACCGCTTGAAGCGCTCAATATCCTTTGTCAGTGGAAGAAACTTTCGCTGTTAGAGGACTCAGGGCAAATAATAGTGAAAAAAGAGCAAAGAGAATTAAACAGAAGTAAAAAAGCGACTCTTGCGGGAGTTAAGAAAAACGCGGAAAAAGAGGAAGGTGAGGAACCTTCGTTATTTGATTGAAACGGGGATCAAAAGATAGACAGCTGTGCTGTAATTTCCACTCTTGAAAAAATTTCATCGCGATCATTAATGTTTAGAGCGTTTTGAGATGAATTTTGAGATGCTGTATATTCTCCTTCCCGATATTATAATGCAGCTAAAGCAGTGTGCCATAATTTAAATCTAACTAAATCTCTTTTCCATTTCATTCCCTATTGCAGGTAAACCTTTTTAAAAACGGCGCTATTGCCGTTTTGGTCTGTAATATTCATAACATCGTCTTTTATTGTAATTGAAAAGTTGAAAACGCCGTTCGCACCGCTTTCATGATAGACTGCCAATTTACCGCCGTCGTTGATTTCCCAGGAAGCGGTTTCTTTTGTGTAAGCTCCTCCTGACAGGTATGATTCGCCCGGT
>Ga0209755_10003377_pt1 | contig 20111 bp, 16 predicted proteins | sample TergutCo191P1_FD_187301 | JGI IMG/M metagenome (GOLD analysis project Ga0209755, IMG submission 187301) | Cornitermes sp. P1 segment gut microbial communities from Petit-Saut dam, French Guiana - Co191P1 (SPAdes) (version 2) | ecosystem: Host-associated > Arthropoda: Insects > Digestive system...
CGACAGCCAATACATCGCAGCGTTTGTCTACGCCGCCGAAACCGGCGATCTCCGCGCCAAGTATTTTGCCGCTTCCTTTATCAAAGATCACTTTCATCGACATGTTCCTTGAACCGGGATAGTAGCCCGCATGGCCAGGCAGGTAAAGGAAAACCTTGTCGTAATTCAAGCCAAGCTGTCTTGCTGTTTTTTCGTTTAAGCCGGTAAAAGCTACGGTCATGTCAAAGACTTTTATTACAGCCGATCCTTGTGTGCCTTTGTATTCGGAAGGAATTCCGCAGATGTTATCGGCGGCTATGCGTCCCTGCTTGTTTGCGGGACCAGCCAGCGGAATCATGGACGCCTGTCCTGTAACAAAATCGTGAATCTCAACCGCGTCTCCGACTGCGAAAATATCCGGGTCGGAAGTGCGCATGTTTTTGTCAACAACAATGCCGCCGCTGCTGTTCACATTCAAGCCCGCGTCCGTGGCAAGGCGGCTTTCCGGTTTTACGCCGATAGCGAGAATCACCATGTCCGTTTCAATCGTACCGTTTGAAAGTGTTATTATGAGTGTATTATCCGACTTGTTTTGAGGTTGTTCGAATAACTGAAGTTTTCGAACAACTCTATCCTGTTCTGTAATTTTTTTTATACCATTGCCCAGATAAAGGGTAACGCCTTTTTTCCGTAAATAGCTGTGCACTTCGCAGGCAATGTCCATATCCAAAGGCGCGATCACCTGATCCGCCATTTCTATGACGCTCACTTCCAAACCGGCTTCATGTAGGTTCTCTGCCATTTCGAGCCCAATGAAGCCGCCGCCTATCACCGCCGCTTTTCGTGGCTGCGACGCTTTTATGTACGCGTTGATGCGGTCGGTGTCGGCCACATTGCGCAAGGTAAACACACGATCCGAATCTATCCCTTCAACCGGCGGCTTTACCGGCGCGGCTCCGGGAGACAGTATCAGTTTGTCGTAAGGTTCAGTGCGAGTTTCACCGGTTAACAGATTTTTCACATTCACCGTTTTCGCGTTACGGTCAATGGACAGTACTTCGTTTTGAATGCGCACATCAACATTGAAGCGGCGGTGAAAGCTCTCCGGCGTCTGTAAAAGCAGGTCCTCGCGATCAGCGATTACACCGCCTATGTGGTATGGCAAACCGCAGTTGGCAAAAGAGATATGCTCTCCCCGCTCGAACATGATTATTTCGGCCTGTTCGTCAAGTCTGCGGAGGCGGGCCGCCGCTGTCGCACCGCCGGCAACTCCGCCTGCGATTATAATCCTGCTCATTGTCTCAGCGGATTAATGCCTCAATAATTGATTACGCGCAGTTCAAAGTACGCCTGGGGATGGACGCATACTGGGCATTTCGCTGGAGCGCTTTCGCTGTCCGCGATATGACCGCAGTTGCGGCAAATCCAGACAGACTTCTGCTTTTTGGTAAATACGGAGCCGTCTTGTACGTTTTTCAGCAGTTTTAGGTAACGCTCCTCATGCTCCTTTTCGATATTGCCGATGGCTTCAAAAAGAGACGCGATGTCGCCAAAGCCTTCCCCGCGCGCCTCGGTTGCCATGCGTTTATACATCTCGGTCCACTCTTCGTGTTCACCGGCAGCGGCGGCTTTGAGATTTTCGGCTGTGGATGGAATATCTCCTCCGCAGAGCAGCTTGAACCAAATTTTCGCGTGTTCTTTTTCGTTGCCGGCGGTTTCCTCAAAAAAAGCCGCGATCTGCTCGTAACCTTCTTTTTTCGCTTTCCCGGCAAAGTAAGTATACTTGTTCCTCGCCTGGCTTTCACCGGCGAATGCCTCCATTAAATTTTTCTCGGTTTTTGTTCCTTTCAGGTTTGCCATTTAGTTACTCCTTAAAAAAAATTACCTTCTACAAGGGTTTGAACATATCCTTTGGCACCCGGCAAATGGGGCATTGATAATCACTCGGAAGCTTCTCAAATTCTTCCTTGCTGCCTGTATATATATAACCGCAAATATCACATTTATATGAACCTTCGGTTTTAGTTGTTTCTTTTTTGACCGTTTCTTTCTCCTCGGCCACATAGGAGGAGGCGTTTTTCGGCGTCTTTCCCTTGATGACCTTGTGATAGTAGGCGTAAGTCATGGGAGCTTCAAGCGAACCCTGAGCGTTTGAAATATTCTCAGCTTCCGTAACTTCCGCAATAAAAATCGTATGAGTAAAGTGATCGACAAAGTTAATTACCTTGCATTGAAGGTAGCCCGTTACGCCTTCCTTAATATAAGGCATTCCGGAGGGTGTTAGGGCATAAGCCGTATTTGCGAATTTATCCCTGTCCTTGCTGCTGCTGAAACCGAAAACCGCGATTGTGTTTTCCTTTGCGGCTTCTGACAAAATGGAAACAGCGAATTCCTTTGTTTTTTTAATGCAGGCGTTTGTATAATTATCTTTGTTGATACAAACAGTCAGCGTAACCGGAGTTGCCGTTGCCTGCGTTACAGTGTTAACAACGCAGCCAACATTTCTATCGCCGTCTCTGGCGCCAATGACATACAGACCGTAAGATAAATTGAAAAGAGCTTTTACATCCATATCAGCAATTATATATGGATGGGGTAACTTAGCAAGTAAAAATAATAAAAACTCGGTTTAGAGTATTGTTTTATGGAGATTTTTAATAAATTTCTTTATTAACTGAGACTTTTTTTAAAATAAAAGAGTTTTGGAAATGGCTCAACTTTTTGTTGACATGAAAAAATAATAGGGTATATAATATTTTAATTACTTTCATTAAGAAAGTAAACTAGCATAGAAAAGGACGGTTAAAATGACAGGGAAAAGATTCTTTTGTATTGCCTTAATTGGATTGCTTATGATTGGTTCGCTGTTTGCGCGAGGCAGCGCCGAAAGTTCCGGCGGCAGAGAAGTGGAGCTGCGTTGGGCCAGCATCTGGGTCGGTCAGGATTCAAAAGCGCCTGCGGTAGAAGCATTGGTCAGGGAATTCAACAATTCCCATGCGGGAAGGATTAGGGTGGTTATTGATCCACAGCCGGATTATAACGCATATGAACAGAATGTCCGTACCGCCCTTGCTGCTGGAGCTACACCCGGAGATGTTTTTACTATTAAGCTCAATCCGACTACAGCCCAGTTCTATGAATCGAATCTGATAATGGATTTTAATACGGTTCTTGATTCAACCTGGAGAAATACTTTTATTGCCGGCCCTCTGGAGCAGTCAACGCTTAACAGACAATTGAAGAGTCTTCCTATGGAAACCGCCATACTTCCTATTTGGTATAATATGGATGCTTTACGCTCCGCCGGAGTTAATTCTATCCCCAGAACAATAGATGAATTCTACGCCGCCTGCGACAGACTGAAAGCCGCAGGTATTGCCCCTATGAGTCAGATGACCGGTGATACCAACGCCTGGACTTCCATGCTCTGGTTTTCCCATTTGGCGGTCTCTCTGGGCGGAGCTAATGTTTGGGACAGACCCTTTACTGATCCTGCCTTTGTTCAGGCTGCAACTATCATGAAACGCCTCATTGCGGATTACTCCACACCTGACGCAGTTGGTCTTGGCGCAGGCGGCAGCGGTGGTCATTTTCTTGCTGGCAGAACCGCCATCTTCAGTAATGGTCCCTGGTACGCCGGTCGGCAGGATCTGAGAGAAACACCATTCTTTAATTCAATCACTGTTGAGGCGGCTCCCTACGCGGGACCTACAACCAACTTCATGCTTAGCCGACTCCAGGCTAATATCTGCGCCGCCAATCCAAGGGATGCTGACCGGCGGGATGCTATTATTACATTCCTTAAATTCTTAACCAGTCCTGCCAGCGTCAAGCGTATTGCCGATACATCCGGAGCAATGTTTGCGGTTAAAGCCGATTATGCTCCGGAATTAGCCTTGCAAAAGCAGTTTTATACCCTTGCCGAGAAATATACCCTTACATCAAATGATCTTGAGGCAGCTCTGGGAGCGGAAGTTACCCTTGAGTTTGGCCAGCAATTAGGCGCTCTGGTCCTGGGCCGTGTTACACCGCAGGAATTTTGCACGCTGGTAAACGCCAGAATTGGCCGCCGGTAGTTCCTTCGCCTACGGAGTTGTCTGTATGGACAGCTCCGTAGTAGGCCGGTAAAATATAAAAATATGCGGAAAAGTGCTGAATGGATCAGTCGGTCTCTCTTTTTGCTTCCGGTATTTGTTCTCTTTGTTGCTTTTTTTATATACCCATTTATTTTTATTCTGTTTACCAGTTTCACTTCATGGCGCGGTATAGGAGCAATGAGATTCACCGGGCTTACAAATTATATTACATTGTTGGCTGACAAGAATTTCCACAGAGCAATAGCGAATAATCTGATCTGGGCAGTATGTCTTGGCTTCATTCAGGTTCCCCTGGCCAGCCTTGTGGCAATGATTCTGGCACGGCGCCCCAGGGGATGGCGCTTTTTGCGAACCGTTTTTTATCTTCCGAATGTTATATCTACTGTCGCGATAGCTATGGTATGGATAGCCATGTATAACAGCGCTGGGCCCATCAACTTTATCATGGGCAGATTGTTCGGTGCGGAGCCGAGAAATTGGCTGGGGGACCCTTCTACAGCGCTTGGAGCAGTCATATTTCAGTCTGTTATTTATATGGGCTATTTTATGATTGTTGTTTTCGCGGGTGTTCTGAATATTTCCCCAACCTTGTATGAAGCCGCCGAGATTGACGGCGCAAACGTTTTTCAGCAGGAGTGGCATATTACCCTTCCCATGCTCAGGGGAATTCTGGTGACGGCAATGACTCTTGCGATGGCCTTTGGAATACGGCATTTTGAAGCAACGTACCTTATGACCCAGGGCGGCCCGGCTTATACCACAATCACTCTGGGAATAGATCTTTTCCAGCGGATGGATTATTTGCGTTATAGCGAAGCTACAACTACCGGAATATTTTTGATCCTGTTGGGAACGGTGGTTATTACCTTGCTGCGCCGCCTTGTCGGCAGAGCGGACCCTATGTCCGATGTGTCTCAATAGGAGACAGAATTGCGTAAAAAATCACCTTCCTATTATTTCTGGAATACCATCAAGTGGATTTTTCTCTCAGCAATGCTCCTTGCGGCCTTATTGCCCCTGGCGTGGCTGCTTGTAAGCTCTTTAAGGACAAATCTTGAGTTGCAGATCAGTCCTCTGGGCTGGCCGCAAAAACCGCAATGGGGAAATTATCTGAGAGCAATCTCAATGGCTAATCTGCCAAGGCTTTTTATAAATTCTATTCTTTCGGCTGTCTTTGCTGTGGTTCTGAATTTAGGTGTTACCAGCCTTGCGGCGTTTGTTCTTTCCAGGGAAAAGTTTCGCGGCAGGGAAGTATTGCATACCATTTTGACCGCTGGTGTTCTGATCCCTATTATAGCTTTTATGGTTCCTTACTTTATCTTGATAACAAGAATTAAATTCTATGACACCCTGATTGCGTTGATTCTGGTTTATGCGTCAGTAAATATCCCTGTGTCAATATTCATAATCACCGCTTTTATGAAGAGCATACCGCGTGAACTTGAAGAAGCGTCAATCATTGATGGCTGCGATTTTGTCAAGCGGTTTATGCGAATAATTTTTCCTCTTTCCCAAAGCGGCTTGGCGACTGCGGGCACTTTTTGCTTTATTTATTCCTGGAATGAATTCATTCAGGCTATGTTGTTGACCAGAAGCCTGAATGCCAGAACCATTCAGGTGGGGATAAAATACTTCACAAGCCAGTTCATCACCGATTACAGCAGCATGTATGCGGCAGTAATCGTTACTATAATTCCGGGTGTGATAGCCTACATATTTTTGCATGATAAAATTATTGGAGGACTTATCGCTGGCTCCGTCAAAGGATAGAATCATGCTGGACATCAATTTCGGTGAAAACTTTTTTTCGCTCTGTTATAATGGTATCCCGTTGATAGAACACGGACCATCAAGGCCGTGGATTTTTATAAGCCGAGGAACCCCTTCCATTGATTTCTACAGGGGGAATTTTTTTATTGAAGATCATGTTGAAGAATCTCTTCCCTTGTATTTTGTGGCCCAAAGCGAAATTGAAGGCGGCAGCGTTTGGGAGCTGTGTTTCGCGGCTTCGGGAACAGGCGCAGCAATGAAATGCCGGATATGGGAAGAGGATGAGCGTCTAAAACTTATATTCTCGGCATTGCCGGCGCCATACAACCGCATAATCTTGCATTTACGCGGAGAAGCGACCGAGCATATTTACGGATGCGGAGAGCAGTTTTCTTATCTGGATCTCAAGGGCAGAAATTTTCCCCTGTGGACTCAGGAGCAGGGAGTGGGAAGAAATAAGGCAAGCGAAATAACCCAAATTGCGGATCGTCTGGACAGGGCTGGCGGGGATTATCACACCACCTTTTATCCCCAACCTACCTTCGTGTCAAGCAGGGGATATTTTTTCCACGCCGAGACTTACGGTTACGCGGATTTTGATTTTTCGGCTGCTGATGATATAAGCCTGTGTTTCTGGGATCTTCCGGCGGAAGTTACCATAGGAAGCAAGGCTTCATTAATGGAAACGGTTCAGGATGTTTCAGCTTTTCTCGGAAGGCAGGGTTCTCTTCCCGACTGGGCATATGACGGTGTTATTTTGGGAATTCAGGGTGGTACAGAAATTTGTAAAACCAAACTTCGCGCAGTCCAGACCGCTGAAGTACCTGTGGCCGGGATATGGTCTCAGGACTGGCAAGGTGAAAAATATACCAGCTTCGGTAAGCGGCTTCGCTGGAACTGGCAATGGGATCAACAGTTGTATCCTGACCTGGACGTTTTTATCCGTGAACTCCGCCGGGATGGTATCCGCTTTCTGGGTTATATAAACTGCAATTTGCTGGAAGATGCGCCTCTTTTTGTTGAAGCCAAAGAAAAGGGACATTTGGTGCGCAACAAAACCGGCGATATTTTGCTGGTTGACTTCGGAGAATTTAATGCCGGCATTGTGGATTTTACCGATGAAAAAGCACGCGCATGGTATAAGAGCGTTATCCGTACCTGGCTCATTGATTTCGGCCTTTCCGGCTGGATGGCGGATTTCGGTGAGTATCTCCCGATTGAATCGGTTTTGGCGGACAACAGTTCGGCTATGATAGCGCATAACGCATGGCCTGGACTTTGGGCCCAGGTTAACTTTGAGGCAATAGCCGAATCCGGAAGGGCGGAAGATCTGCTCTTTTTTATGAGGGCAGGTAATGCCCGTAGCCTTTCTCTGTGCCAAATGATGTGGGCAGGGGATCAGAATGTGGACTGGTCAGAAGATGACGGCCTGCCTTCCGCCCTGACCGGCGCGCTCTCTTTGGCCATGAGTGGACACGGCCTGCACCATAGCGATATTGGCGGCTATACTACGGTTTACGGAATGCGGCGCAGCAAGGAGCTGTTTCTTCGATGGGCGGAATTCGCCGCCTTTACTCCTTTGATGCGTACTCATGAAGGTAACCGCCCAACTGACAACTGGCAGTTTGACAGTAATGCCGAAACTCTGGCTGGACTTGCAAGAGCCGCAAAGATACATGCTGTTATTAAACCTTATATAAAAGATATGGTTGCGAGAAATGCCGAAAATGGCATTCCTGTTATGGCTCCGGTATTTTTATACTATACGGAGGAACCTTTTTTTATATGCAAGGATCAGTATATGTTTGGTTCTGATGTGCTTGTGGCTCCGGTACTCGAAGAAGGCCTAAACTCGCGTAAAGTAAGATTGCCTGCGGACGATACATGGATACACTTTTTTAGCGGCATAATTTATCAGGGTGGAATGTACGATGTTGCCGCGCCTCTTGGAAGCCCCCCGGTGTTTTACCGGAAAGGCTCAAAATATAGCTGTCTTTTTTCCAGGTTTGAATCACTTTCCTTACCTTGAGCTTTGTGAAAATCCGTAGCGGCTTAATTTTTTGCAGTTTTTTTCATTTTAGACTATACATAGAATCACATTTCATTACTTACATTAAGTAATATAAAAGGATGTGTTGTTCAATGTCTTTCCATATGTCAAGTGTATTATTCCAAATTATCGCTACAAATTCACTCTATGAAAAATAGTATGATATAACCAAGTCCGATGCCCCGCGCTGTGAAATGAGCGGATTGCAGGTGTTACTGAAAATTAAGGGCGTATCGGACATAAAAGCGTCTGGCTCATTTATCCATCGCTGTTTAATGTGTTCCGCTATGTGACGTGAAATCTGTTCCCCGTTGCTCAGCATAAGAAAAGAACGGGGTGACAAGAAGCGTACGATGTTTTTCATTGCTACAAAGAGATAGTCCGCCGCTTTGCGAATGGTCGTTTCCGCTTCCGCATTGTTTTCCATGAGCTGTCTTTCCAGGGCATTAAAGAGCAGTTTTCCCTCTTGCTCATAAGATGAATCAAGTTCCATAAGATATGCCTGCAGACAGCCTTTGGCTCCGCAGTAGCATAACGGGCCTTCGTAATTGATCGACATGTGTCCCGGCTCAAGGGTTTTGAACTCGCTCGTATAGATTCCCTGCTCATTGACAAAGGCGCCGCCAACACCGGAACGGAGCAGGAATGTAAAAATCGAGCCTTTGTGATCATAACCTCCGTAGCGGTATTCACTTAGGGCCATGGCTGAACAGTTGTTGTGGATAATCACCGGTATCCCAAGACGTCTTTCAAGTTCATCGGCAAGAGGATATTCGTTCATGCCGGTGATTCTGGCATAATTAATGACACTGCGGTTTGCTGTGTTAACCTGCCCGGGTGCGGCAACGCCAATACCGGGCACCTTTTCCGGCGGAATGTTGAGACTTGAAAGCGCTTCACGGATGAGTTTCTCAATACAATCCATAGTCTCTGCGATGTCTATACTCTTTCGCAGAGGTTCCACCCGGGAAAAAATCCGGTTTCCCCGGAAATCGAATAATCCGATGGAAATATAGGAGACCCAGAATTCCATGCCCACAGTATACAGAGCATCCTTTTTTGTTGTATAAGCCACAGGGCGGCGTCCCTTCCTGGCTGAATCTTCCTCTGAATCGTTAGGATTTTTATACACCTCAATCAATCCCTGTTCTTCCAGGCTGGAAAAAATCCGAAAAAGTGTGGGGGCCCGCAATCCTGTATTGACTACCAGTTCGGATTGGGATATGCCGCTGTTCCTTGTCTCATATATCTTTGCCAATATGATCTTCTGGTTGTGGATTCGCATATCCGCTGCCCGCAGAGGGTTAGGCTTTTGCATCATGGCCTTTAGTATTGCAGGAATATAAAAAAAAGACAATCTTCTCTTGACAAAAGAATTAAGTTATCTCAATATTTTCTTACAATAAGAAAATAATAACAGAGGATGAAATTACGCCTGGTGACAAACAGCAGAGGAGAAAAATTATGAAACTGGCTATTGCCTCGGATTTATCCGGTTTTCCGCTTAAAAGGGAAATCGTCAAACATTTACTGGAAAAGGGGATAGAGGTGAACGATTTCGGCATAGCTTCGGAATCGGAACCGCAGCCTTATTTCATCCAGGCTCCGAAAGTCGCCGGAGCTGTTCAAAAGGGCGAGGCGGAAAAAGGTATCCTCGTCTGCGGTACAGGTCAGGGTATGGCAATTGTAGCCAACAAGTTTAAAGGAATTTATGCCTGTGTGGTAAATGATATTTTCTCGGGCGAGCGGGCTAAGATCGTCAACAACGCGAATATTATCACCCTAGGCGGTTGGATAACCGCCCCCTTTTTGGGTTGTGAAATTGTAGACGCCTGGCTCTCAATGGAATTCACTCAAAAGATGGAATTTAAGCGGGATTTTTTGACTAATGCCTTCGAGAAGGTTAAAGAACTGGAAAAGGAAAATTTTAAGTAAAATGGAGCAAAACACAGTAATTACTGACCTTGTTACTAAAGCAAGGGCTGCCGCCAGGCAGATTGAAAACTATACACAGAGGCAGATCGACGATGTTTGTCTTGCGATTGCCTGGGAAGTGTATAAAGACGAAAACATTCAGCAACTCGCCAAGCTTGCCGTTGAAGATTCCGGAATGGGTGTTTACGAGGATAAAATAAAAAAACACAAGGGCAAGATTATGGGTGTTATAAGCGATGTTACAAGTCCTGACGCAAAATCGGTTGGGGTTATTGAGTATGACGCCGGGAAGGGTATTACAAAATACGCCAAGCCGGTAGGTGTTGTAGGCGCGCTTTGTCCTGTTACTAATCCAACCGCCACACCAGGAAGTAACGCCGTCACGATCCTTAAAGGCCGTAACGCCGTAATATTCGCGCCACATCCGCGTGCGAAAAAAGCTACTGCATTAGCTGTTCAGTTTATGCGCAACGGCCTGAAAAAAGCAGGCGCGCCTGAAGACCTCATCCAGGTTATTGAGGAGCCTTCAGTTGAACTCTCAAACCAGCTTATGGCAGCCGTTGATGTAGTCATGGCGACAGGCGGCGGCGCTATGGTGAAGGCGGCGTATTCCAGCGGAACTCCGTCTTTCGGAGTTGGTCCTGGCAACGCCTGCTCCATCGTCGCCGAAGACGCCGATGTTGACGATGTGGCGGCCAAGGTTTTCATGAGTAAAACTTTTGATAACGCAACTTCGTGCTCTTCCGAAAATTCACTCATTATACATAATTCGCTTTACGATAAGTTGACAGCTGCACTGGTCAAGCTCGGTACTTATGTGGTCAGTGACATGGAACGCGCCGCCCTTAAAAGCCTGATGTGGAAAGAAGACAAGACCGGACACATGGTCATTAACGCAAAAATTGTCTGCCAGTCAGCCGTTAAAATTGCCGCTGATGCTGGTATAGCTTTATCTGATAGTATCAAAATGATTCTGGTCGCCGGAGAAAGTGAGATCGAGAAAGATTTGTTTGCTAAAGAAAAACTTTCGCCTGTGCTGACAGTTTACCGCTTTGATACCTTTGATGAAGCCATGTCCATACTGATCCGCCTTACCGACAATTACGGCACAGGCCATTCCTGTGGAATACATACATTCAATAAAAACTACATTGAGAGAATTGGCCTCACCATGCGGAGCAGCCGCATACTCGTAAGGCAACCCCAGGCACAGGGTAACGGCGGAGCTTTTTTTAACGGTATGCCTTCAACAGTAACCCTAGGTTGCGGTACATGGGGCGGAAACATCACAACCGAAAACATTAACTATAGGCACTTTATAAATGTGACCTGGCTGTCTGAACCCATTGAACGCAAAAGGCCAACAGATGAAGAAATGTGGGGCGACTTCTTCAAAAAATTCGGAAGGTGAAAATTAATGAAGCTTTTTGAATACCAGGCGAAAGAGCTTTTTAAGGAAGCCGGAATAGAAGTTCCCCAAAGCATTATGATAGACGGGAATAGCGACATAACCTCCGTAATTGCCGATTGTCCGCCTCCCTGTGTTTTGAAGTCTCAGGTATTAAGCGGCAAGCGTGGTAAAGCCGGTCTAATCCGTTTCGCGGACAGCGCAGAAAAAGCGGAGCTGGAAATTCGTTCCCTGTTTGGCGAAGGTGTAAAAAAGATTTTGCTTGAAAAAACCGTAAACATCGCCAGGGAAGTTTATCTTGCCATTACCGTTGACGCCGTAAAAGCCAAGGCCCTTGTGATCTCCTGTGCCGAAGGTGGCATGGACATTGAGGAACTGGCCGCTGCAGGCTCTGAAAAAATTCATTATACTCTCATTGATCTGGCCCACGGAGCGCTGGATTTCCAATGCCGCGGCATTGCCTATGATCTCGGCTTTGAAGGAGATTTGGCCAGGCAGGTGTCTTCCGTAGTAAAAAAACTCTACGGGGTTTTCGGCAGATACGATGCCGAATTGGCCGAAATTAACCCGCTTTTCATAACAAAAGAAGGTCAGGTTATAGCCGGTGACGGCAAGATCATAATAGACGACAACTCAGCTTTCAGGCAAAAGCGCTTTGAAATCAGCAGGGATTATTTTTCCAGTGACGCCGAATATGAATCTTACCTGGAAGGAATCCCCTATCTACAGTTTGACGGGAACATCTCGTTAATGTGCGCCGGTGCCGGTCTTACCACCACCGTATTTGATCTAATCAATTATTCGGACGGCAAGGTTGCAAATTACCTGGAGTTCGGCGGCGCAAATTATAAAAAAGCCGTCCGCGCAATGGAGCTTTGCCTGAAAAACACAAACGCCAAAGTTATCCTGATCGTAACGTTCGGAACTATTGCCCGGGCCGATGTAATGGCCGAAGGAATAAAATCCGCCATTGAAACCCTCAAGCCTTCTGTACCTATTGTCACGTGCATACGGGGTACAAACGAAGAAGCAGCCGATGAGATTTTACGTTCAATCGGGTTGAACCCTATGTATGACACGGAAGAAGCCGTTGCGCTTGCGGTTAAAATCGCGAAGGAGAACAAGGCATGAGCATTTTTATTGATGACTCTACCCGTGTTCTTGTTTCGGGGATAACCGGTTCGGAAGGCAGCTTTTGGACCAGGCACATGATTGAAATTGGAACAAATGTTGTCTGCGGCGTAACTCCAGGCAAGGAAGGCGAGATATTGGAAAATGTACCGGATGGAAACCCCGGACTGAAGCCTCGGCGGCGGGTTCCTGTGTACCACTCCGTGAAGAGGGCCGTAGCCATGTACGAGGTCGACGCGGCTATGCTCTTCGTACCTCCCCGTTTCGTAATGGACGCTGTTTTTGAGGCGATTGACGCGGGCATACGCAAAATCGTAACCGTCGCCGACGGTATTCCACTTCACGAAGCTGTAAAGATTCGCCATGCCGCTGTGGCCGCCGGGGCAACCGTTATAGGCGGCAATACTTCCGGTATAATTTCCCCCGGCAAAGCAATGATGGGTATATTCCCGTACTGGATAGACAGGGTTTATAAGCCCGGCAATGTCGGCGTTATGACCCGTTCAGGTTCTCTAACGAATGAAGTTACCGCCATGCTTGTCAAAGCCGGGTTTGGCGTCTCCACGCTTGCCGGCGTTGGCGGCGACAGTGTGCCTGGTACCCGTTTCGCGGAACTTCTGCCTCTTTACGAAGAGGACAGTGAAACAAAAGCCATGGTCATAATTGGCGAGTTAGGCGGCATAATGGAAGAAGAAGTCGCCGAATGCATAAAAGCCAAACGCTTCACCAAGCCTCTCGTGGCATTCATCGGCGGACGTACGGCCCCGGAAGGTAAAAGGATGGGGCACGCCGGCGCGATAGTAACCGGTGGCAAGGGCTCCGTTATGGACAAGATCTGTGCGCTGGAAGCTGTCGGCGCCAAAGTCGCCGACAGGCCCAGCAGAGTAGGCATGTTGCTTAAAGAACTGATCGGCTGATATATGGGTGATAATGCAGCGCTGCCCAGAGAGAAAAATGTAAAAATACAGTACCTGCATTTCGCGGTGGCGACAGCGCTCATGCTTCTTGTTGCGAAATTTCCTGTTTCCGAATCGATTTTGACATCCGGCGGCATTGTATTGGACCCCATGGGAAGAATAGCTCTGGGAATAGTGTTCTTCTGTCTGTACCTCTGGATAACGGAGCCTGTGCCTTTCCATATAACCGGTTGCATAGCAATATTGCTGATGACATTTTTTAAGCTTCAACCTTTTGGTAATATCGTTCGGCTCGGATTCGGAAATGAGACTGTAGTATTTTTTATTGGTGTCCTTGTTCTGTCTTCGGTGATAACCAGATCTGGATTGGGCAAGAGAGTCTCAATGTTCATTCTGTCTCTGACAGGCAATAAAACATCCAACATAATACTGGGTTTTATTATAACCGGCGCGATTGTTGGAATGTTTATTACCAATATGGCTGTTGCCGCGATGCTGATACCAATAGCAAAATCCATGCTTGAAGAGGAAGGCTTAAAACCCAGAGAAAGTAATTTCGGTAAGGCTCTGATGATAAGCTGCGCCTACAGCGCGACAATCAGCGGAGTCACAACCCCCGCCGCGGCAGGGCCCAATATTATCGCCATGAATTACATGAAAGGAATAGGAGTAGACATCACGTTTCTTGAATGGATGATGTACGGCGTTCCATCGGCTATTATGATGGTCATACCCTGCTGGCTGATACTGATAACGATATTTAAGCCTGAAATAAGTCGCTTGTCAAAAACCACGGAGGATTTAAAGTCCGAATTTAAAAAAATGGGTCCCATGACAAGAGATGAAAAAGCAAGCGCCGTTATTTTTGGCGTTACCATTACTTTATGGATTTCCTCCACATGGCTAACCGATCTTATCGGTGTTGATTTGGCTGGAACAATTCCCGCGCTTATATGCACATGCCTTTTCTTTATGCCCGGTGTTACTACACTTAAATGGAAGGATATTTCCAGTGACATCTCCTGGGACGGGATCATTCTGATAGCGACCGGCATGTCATTGGGTCTTGTAATGCATCAGGTTGGCGCCGCGCTCTGGCTTTCCAGGCTTCTTATGGGAGGAATTGTCGCTATGCATCCCCTTGTGCAAATTCTGATGATTGTCTTGATAATTGAGCTAATAAAGGTCGGGCTTTCCAGCAATACGGTTACTGCGGCTATTATTGTGCCCATCATGATTGCACTGGCCGAGTCAAATAATTTGCCGTTCAAAGGAATATTGATACCGACGGCTTTGTCCATGTCTCTGGCGTTTATTCTTGTTGCTTCATCGCCTACAAACCTTATTCCGTACTCGACAGGATATTTCAGTATTATGGACATGGTTAAATCCGGTCTTGTTATGACTTTAGCGGCGGCGCTTGTTATTACGCTTACGGTTTTCGGCATAGGCTCGCTTGCAGGGGTTTATTAGAAATAATCTTATGAGAAGCCAGGAAAAGTAAAAATCTTGCTTTTTTTGGTAAATGGCGCCTTAGCAAGTGAAAATAATAAAAACTCGGTTTAGTGTATTGTTTTATGGAGATTTTTAATAAATTTATAGTGATATCTATAGACAAAATAAATGTTTCTATTCATAATAACCCACATGAGTAACACTACAGATAGAGAGAAATTCTCGTCCCGTTTAGGGTTTATCTTAATCTCAGCCGGATGCGCAATCGGGCTGGGCAATGTGTGGCGGTTCCCCTGGGTTACAGGCCAGTACGGGGGTGCATTGTTTGTGCTTATTTACCTGGTATTCGTCGTGATTCTGGGCTTACCGGTAATGACTATGGAATTTGCCGTAGGCCGCGCCAGCGGAAAGAGTGTTGCCAGGTCGTTCCACGAAATGGAAAGACCGGGCCAGAAATGGCACCTGATGTCGTGGCTGGGAATGGGCGGCAACTACATCCTCATGATGTTCTACACCACCATCTGCGGCTGGATTCTTGGCTATACATTCAAGATGGCCAAAGGTGATTTGTCCGGTAAAACTACGGATGAGATAGGAGCGATTTTCGGAGGGTTCATTTCCAATCCCGCCAATTGTGTTATCTGGATGCTCATTGTTACTGTCGTCGGCTTCGCGGTAGTCGGCGGAGGACTTCAAAAGAGTGTTGAGAAAGTTATAAATACAATGATGGTCGGCTTGTTTGTCATCCTCCTTGTTCTGATGATCCGGGCGCTTACGCTTCCCGGCGCCGGTGCCGGCGTTGCTTTCTACCTGAAGCCGAACCTTGACGCGTTTAGGGAATTTGGCTTTTGGAGAATTGTATACGAAGCCATGGCTCAGGCGGCCTTTACGTTAAGCCTTGGTATTGGCAGCATGGCAATTTTCGGCAGTTACCTTGGAAAGGATAAGCGCCTCATGGGTGAGAGTATCACCGTCACCGCGCTGGATACCGTTTCGGCTATCATGGCGGGCTTTGTCATATTCCCGGCCTGTTTCGCCTTTGGGGTCAGCCCTGGCGCGGGACCCGGTCTTATATTCGTCACACTTCCGCCTATTTTCGATACCATGCCTGCGGGCCGGCTTTGGGGTATAATGTTCTTCATTCTTATGACCTTCGCCGGACTGGCCACGACCATCGCGGTATTTGAGAACATTATGTCCTTCGCGATGGATATAAAGGGCTGGAGCAGGAAAAAATCCTGTATCATAAATTGTATCGCTCTGTGTATTTTGGCGATTCCATGTGCGTTAGGCTTCAACCTGCTTTCCGGATTTGAACCGCTGGGGCCAGGAACTGTTGTCCTTGACCTGGAAGACTTTATAGTTTCAAATAACCTGCTTCCCATCGGTATTTTGGTTTACATACTCTTCTGCGTTTCCAAAAAGGGCTGGGGTTGGAGTAACTTCCTCAAAGAAGCAAATAGTGGAAATGGAATTGGGTTCCCTGCAATTGGAAAGGTATTCTACACCTGGATTCTTCCGATTTTTATCGTTGTGATTTTAATAATGGGTTACCTCGACAAGTTCGGAGGTTAATTGTCCAGGAGCCGGACTTGAAGTTAATGTTAACGGCTCCTGCGGTTATCCATAAAAGTCATCTCCAAATAAATTAGCCATTTTCAAAGTGCACCTGATTTTGAAAATGGCTATTTTGTTGTATAATAGATCCAGGCCAGTTAATCTAAAAAGTTAATCCAAAAATTGATGTTTTGGAAAGGCCTCCATAAGCGACAGAGATGTAACCATAAGGAGTACCGCTGTGTTTAACTCCAGAACGATGAAATATTCTCAGGGTACGGATCATAGAATGAGAAAGCTGATTGTTTTTCTTCTCTTCTTGCCGGTATTTACCGTTTTTGGGCAGCAAATAGATTATCAGTCGGGATTGTCTGTTTCCGGCAGCATGGTTTATATATCCCGCGGGAGCTTTTTAATGGGGAGTCCCGAGAATGAGTGGGGGCGTTCCAACAACGAAGGCCCGCAGCGTCAGGTAACTGTGAGTTCTTTTTTTATAGACAGATATCCGGTTACCCAGGCGTCGTATCAGGAAATAACGGGAACGAACCCAAGTACTTTTAAGGGGCCGAATTTGCCGGTTGAGCAGGTGAGCTGGTTTGACGCGGTTGAGTACTGTAATAAAAGGAGCATTAAGGAAGGGCTGATTCCGGCATATACAATAAGCGGGAACAATGTGAGATGGAACCGTGAAGCGAACGGCTACCGGCTGCCCACCGAAGCGGAATGGGAATACGCCTGCCGCGCGGGGACGCAGACGCCTTTTTACAGCGGTTCTTCGGTCAATGACGCAGGCTGGCATTCAGGCAACAGCGGCGGCAGGACGCGCCCTGTCGGTGAGAAACAGCCCAATTTATGGGGGCTTTATGATATGCACGGGAACGTGCTTGAGTGGTGCTGGGACTGGCTGGGGAGTTATTCACTCGAAGAGCAGACAGACCCCCAGGGCGCGTCTTCAGGAGCGAGCCGTGTATATCGCGGAGGAAGCTGGCGTTTTGAGACTTATCAAATCCGTTCCGCTTTCCGCTTTGGAAACCAGCCGAATCTCAGAACCTTTTTTGTAGGTTTCCGGGTAGTCCGTAACGGAAGTGCCTCATGAAATTATGGTGCTCCAAATTGACAATAATTCTTGCGCTATTGTTATTCCTCAATAATGCTTTTTCCTCATGGGCTCTGGAATTTCTCTACAAGTTCAACGCCGGTGACAAGTACCGCATTGTTTCTGTCGCGAATGAGGATATATACGTTAACCGGACGCTTACTTATTATGCGGAAATTATCACCCGGATAAGCGTTGAAGTGACTGCCGTTAATGGCGAAAAGGGAACGCAGGCTGCGACTTTTCAGTCCGCTGAAAAGACTGTCGAGCTTAGAGGCCGGAACAGAAACGCGGCTTCAAGTCCTTTCCTGTGGTCAAAGGAATATCGCTCCGAATTTGAAACTGACAGGCTGGGGTATATAACAATCAGCGATCAGTACTATAAACCTATGGTGAGAGATGTTCCGGTTTTTCCGGGCAGATATCTTAATGTAGGCGATACCTGGAGCGCCGAGGGAATTGAAGTTCACGATTTTCGCGATAATTTCGGCATAGAAAAACCATACCGCATTCCTTTTACAGCCGATTATGAGTATTTGGGCGAGCGGGTATGGAAGGAAAACAGTTATCCCGCTTTTTCGGTTTCTTACAGGGTAATGCTTGAGCCGGACGCGGTGCAGGGGAGAGTTTACCCGAGGCGAATTCAGGAAGCTTCCGATCAAGTCATTTTCTGGGATTATGACCTGGGCCATGCCGTGGCTTACAAAGATAGTTTCAGGGTAATCATAGATCTTTCTGACGGACAAACCTGGGAATACCGGGGTACGTCGGAGGGAGAAGTGGTTGAAGCGCTCCCAATGAATAAAGAGGAGATGGCCAAGGAGATTTCCGGAGATATCGCCGATATTCCGGACGCTTCCGTCAGGGTTTCCGATGAGGGTGTCGTGATTAGCATTGATGATATTCTGTTCACCGCGAATTCCACTGTTCTCCAGAATAGCGAAAAACATAAATTGGACCTTATAGCCGACATTCTCATGAAATATCCAGACAGGGATGTACTTGTGGGAGGACACACAGCCATGGCCGGAACAGCCGACGGGAGGGCGCAGATTTCCCTTGACAGGGCAGCTTCGGTCGCGGAATACCTGATGGACAAGAATGTGCGTACCCCGGACAGGATGGTTATCCGCGGCTACGGAGCGGACCAGCCCATTGCGGATAACAGAACCGCGGAAGGTATGGCGAAGAATCGGCGCGTGGAAATAGTCATACTTGAAAATTAAGATTTGAAATGCTAGTATTCCCGTATAAATGAACCAGACCAATCCGGCGAATCTGGGCGTGATTGCTTGCCCCGGTGGTGAGGTATTTGCCGATAAAGTTATAGAACATCTTAAAAGGGTTTACCGCCGTCTTTTTAACAATAAGATCGCGGAGCTGTCCAAAAAGTACGACCTGGAAAATAGCGCGGCTATAAGACAGGTGAATCTCCTGAATGACATCCTTTCACCCTTTCATCACTTTCAGGATAAAAACCACAAAAGTGACAGCGGTGAGTCTGTTAGTAACTGTGAGTCTTATCATAGCCCGCGTTTCAAGGTTCCAACAAAATTTACAATGTTTCCAAACGGCGAAATCAAGGCGGAAATCCTGGAATCAATCCGGAGAAAGGATCTCTACATTGTTCAGGATGTGGAAAATCACTATCCTGTGTATTTTTCCGGAAGCGACACAAAAAAAGTTCTTTCCGTAAACGATCATCTGTTGACTTTGTTTGTCACCATCGACGCTGTCCGGCATGCCGGAGCCGGAAGGGTAACTTTGGTGATGCCGGTTTATCCTTACAGCCGCCAGCACAGAGCCAAAGGACGGGAAGGATTGACAGCCGGCCGCATTGGGAAGATTCTTGAAAGTTTGGGCGTCAACCGTATCATTACGCTGGATATACATTCGCGGGAAATCAACAATGCGTTCGACCGTATGCAGCTTGAAAACCTCCACGCCAGTTATCAGATTATCCGGGTCTTGTCAGGTATCCCCGGAATAATTAACGATGATTTGGTGGTTGTTTCTCCGGACACGGGGGCAGTGGACAGAAATAAATTTTACGCTACGGCCCTTAAAAAACCGCTGGCTCTTTTGTATAAAGAGAGGGATTATTCCATAGTTTCGACTAACGCGGTAAAAAACAATATTTCAGAAATCAAACTGCTCGGGGATGTCCGGGGTAAAAATGTTTTTATGGCCGATGACATGCTTGGCACCGGAGGAACTCTTTTAAAGGCCATGGAATTCCTGAAAGAACAGGGAGCCGGAAAGGTGATCTGCGCCATCAGCCTTCCGCTTTTTACGGGCGACGCGCTTGGTTATTTCGATGAAGCGTATAAAAAAGAACTTTTCTACAAAATCATAGGTACTAACGCGGTGTATCAGGAAGAACCCCTCCAAAGGGAATGGTATATGGACGTGAATATAACCGGACTTTTTGCCAAAACCATCTCAAGGCTTCATCGGGGTCTTTCCTTAAGTTCCCTATTGGATAACAGGGAAATTATATTCAAGCACCTTCAGTCCGACCAATCCTGAATGACTGGATGGCATGCCTGAAATGTCAGGGATAATTCTCTCCGCCGATATCGGTACTTCATCTTTAAAAGCGGCGTTTATTGATTTTAACAGACGTGTATTGGCTTTCAGCAGAATGGCTTACAGTCCGGCTTCTCACGGCGCAGCCGAAGCCTGGGAGGAAGCTTTCGCCGAAACTCTGAAAAAT
>Ga0209755_10003378_pt1 | contig 20108 bp, 7 predicted proteins | sample TergutCo191P1_FD_187301 | JGI IMG/M metagenome (GOLD analysis project Ga0209755, IMG submission 187301) | Cornitermes sp. P1 segment gut microbial communities from Petit-Saut dam, French Guiana - Co191P1 (SPAdes) (version 2) | ecosystem: Host-associated > Arthropoda: Insects > Digestive system >...
CTAATATTGAAAGTGTTAGAAAAAAAATTGAAGCCAAAGAGTTAGAAATTTATTATATAAATTTATAAATATTCGTCATAATAAATGACTACTGAATTTTTCCTAACACGTACTTCCACTTGAAGGATTCTGACGTGGTGTAATGGGTGGTTTAATAATTACGACGCCCTGAACATGCTTGCAAAAGCGATTCGAAATAGATTAGTTCAGCGCTTACATAGAGCTTACGCAGAATCATATAGGCATTATCTTCATTCTTCTTAGTCCAGCTTGCAGAAACATCAGTTCTAAAAAAAATCTACTGACCGCGTGTAACTTCGTCTTGCTACGCCGCAAATTGGATCTCTGTGTCAGATATATGATGCCTGTCATATACAGCAGGAAATTTCACCAGAAAATACTTCATGTTGTGCGAAACATTCTGAAAACTTCTGCAATGTACACGAAATGTCGTGGAAAATATATCGCTTAAATCTGTAAGAAAAATCCCCCGTCAAGAGGGTCACAAAAAGAACAATAAGCAGAATCGTGGAAAAATAGCCAATAACCTGTTCACTACCGGACGAAAATAAAATATGAGATTTTCATGATGGTTGATTCACATTAAGTAGGAATTTCAACAGGGTCATTAAGAGGGAATTGGTTTGAAGTATTCCCCAAGCAGTTTGGGAGGCTATTTTGCATCTCCTTAAGATGAAGTGAGTGTGCACACAGGTATGGGGGCCTTGTAGCGCGAAGAAAGAGAATTCAAATCTTTACCTCATTTAATCCCAATACCATTACTCAGGATATTTAAAGAAGGAGAGAAGTTACAGGAGAATCCGTTTTCTTTGTAAGAACTGGAAGAAATTATTCCAAGAAAAACTGACAACATTGTTAGACAAAATGTTTGTCGTGTATCGAGAAATGTGTCCAGTAGGAGCGAGGCGTGCTGAGAAGCTGGAGGTCGCAACTTCGAGACTCTTATAGTAATTAAGGTAGTTTGAACTGTAGGGAAACTGCGAAATATTAACTTTCGGTGCAAATGGTCATCACGGCAATGTGCGATAACTGTTGCGAGAGCTGCAATGCTGAAAATGTAGGATTAAAAATATGCTCTGTATAACCATAACCCTGTTCAAAAGGCTTCAGTATTATTTTAGACCGTGTCTGTCCTCTTGGATTGATCACACCACATTGTTTCGGAAACATAATTTGTTATGACATTCTGGTAGAAATGGGAGAGAGGGTTTAAACCGTGAGATGGTGAAGTAGTGACCTGGTGCACCCGTTTCAAAGAGTTTATCTCAGTCACCGAGCCTGAGATTAGTGCTCAACGACAGGGACAGGAAAAGGATTTATCTTTTGAAATGTTCTGGTCTAATAAACTCAATAGTATGGACAATGTCCACAACACTACAAAAGCCTAAAATTTCCCTCTTTCTTATTCGCCACAGCGACATGCCTTAAACATTTCACTGTTACGTTCAAGAGTGCATTACAATTGAATTAAGTTAGGAGAAAAAATTGTTTAAATTTTAATTAGGTATTAAAAGGAAAACAAGACTGTCTCTATCTGCCTTCTTATAAAACATTTTAACTGAAGCATCTAATTCTGCTCTGCGTAAATGTACAGAAATTCATGCTCAATTGGTAAAACTGAAGACATTTATTTAACGTATTTATGCTACATATTTCGGATGTGAAGAATCACGCAGTCTATTAAATTATATGTAAATTAAAATACTTTTACAGTGTCAGTTCTCTAAAGGTAGGATCCCACTTTGTCACCTTGTCACAGTGTAATATAGTGCAGGACTGGCTTAAAGCGTGTGAGAGATATTTGCATTTCAGAAGGAAAATGAAGGTCCTTTTTAAAGTCTGGCACCACCTGGCTTAATTAGAGTTTCGAAAATCGTATGAGGGATAAAATTTTGAAGGTCGTTAAATTGTTTGCCTATTTAGTGACGCCGTCAAAACAATAAGTTTCTAATATATGTTTACTTTTGGTTGGAAGGAATGTGTCCATAATTTCATCGGTTTAACCAAATGCTTATTTATTTTCTAGGATATGTTTTCCGATAAGGGAATTAGTTTAAGTTGTTATGTTTTCAAAAAAATGGAAAAAAACTACTGAGCTTTTATCGCCAGAAATTGTGATATCTAGGAAAATTATAGAAATAATTCCTTTTATATTTTAATTTTGAAAAATTTCACGCATTGTATTAATATTTGTGAAAGGCGGTGAGACCAGCCCATACACAGAGCAGCCCACATTTTTGTATTTTGTCAAACTCTTTAGGACTTGATTATGCGCAAGACGTAAAAAAAAATTCAGGAAAGAAGCTGCTGAGGCGGAGCGCCAATGGCTAGGCTACATATCTAGGGTGGACCTCACCTGCTTACCTAATCATCACACATTCTCTTCCTTGTATGATGATTTTAAGTTTTTTGTTGTGATTAAACTTTTCTTTCTGCTGTTCAGATGGAACATCAGCGACTCTTGGCAGACGTGTCTGCTACACCATCTGGTGCTTGTAATAGAACTGAGAAGAAATGTATACATTTACGTCGATGGATGCTATGGATACCTTTGGTTGTATGTGCATCACTTCTCTACATCTTTGATATTGGAGGGGAGATGCGTTATCGTATGGCACTTCCACAGAACATCATACCCAGTGAGTCAGAGGGCCTAGAACTATTCTAAAATTGCATTGTACTATATACTGAGCTTAATTTCTCCTCATTGAAGAAGCATGCCGCTACTGCATGAAAGTAGTATTTTGACAGAAAATAATAAATATGATCATTTATACATTTTCTGACAAGCGTGCGTTATTAAACAATTACGATTCATTTTCAATAATCGAATTATTTCATGTCTCAACTGTGATTGCAAAATATCCTTAAAAAATTCTTGTACCTTTACAATAGACTTCAAAATTGCTTAAATACCAATTTTAATGTGTAAAATAAACTGTAATTACACTGGCCAACAAAAGTGGGTAAAAACTCCTTTCAGTTGAACTGCCTTTTTTTTCAAATTAGAGTAGCAGATTTGAGTCAGAAGGTCACCTATATTTTCCTCAGTTAAAGTGAACACGCAAAGACAGAAGGCAGTAACGGTAGTAACTCCGTCTGTTTATTTCAGTAATGAGATGCTGTACAAACATAAACTGATATTTTTTTAACATTCGCCTCATAAACATTCTGCCTTTTATGTTACTGTAGAAGCCAAAAGATTGGTAAAACCTAAGTTTTAGCAGTAAATCCTCGCATTTACCATAGTCAGGTGGTAAAAATCCGAAAAATGCTTGGAAACGCTCCCATTTCGGGCTTTAACCAAACAATGTTGGTAAGTGCTGACATTTGCCGACACCTATTAGTAAAAGTCCTTTTTGTTTGGCTGTCATTATGCTTTGTAAGTGTGTGTGTTTTAACTTTTAATTATTCATTGAACGTGTAAGTTTAAAATATTTTGGCGGTCATTTATTTTGCATAATTCTATGAAACTCAAACGCATACCACGAACCAACTCTTGATCTGGAATTGCAAGGTAATGATGATACAAGTGAAACAGAAACCTACGCAACAATGGAAGTGGAGACCTAAGTTCAAAATAAAAAAATAGACTCAGAAGCAATCTCTAAAACCCCTGAAGGGACAACTGCGACTATCAGCAGAGCTCAAAAAATGAAAGTGTTTCGAGAGGCTGCCAGGGAAGGACTTGAGGAGCAGGCAAAGAAAATGAAAGCAGCTTCTTCTAAAAAGTTCCAAAAATCTATTCTCGGACAAAATGTTAGAATAAAAATACCAGATATTGACAGAGCGAATATGGATCCAAGATCAATTAAATAAGCGTACGTGAAGTGGTAAATAAGCTTTCTTTAGTTGGTGGACAAGGATTCAGAAAATGCAGTTGTTCAAAGAAGTGTACTACGAAGATGTGTATGTGCAAATCAGTCACTCTACTTTATAACTCAAAATGTCACAACAGTCAACCTTGCTGTAACAAGTGAGTTTAATTATGATTTCATAATGTTAGAGGAAATGATGATTAAAAAGTTCCGTTTATTTCATGAACATTTTCTTTTAATACATTACTTAAATGCAGTAAAATATAAAGCAGTTAAGTTTAATGTTATTCTAGGCTTTGTTTAAATTTAAATATACAAAGGCAAATTGTTGTAACGGACTAGTTTCATGGTGAAAAATATAGAGTTTAATCTGATACTAGAATACTGTTTTAATTTCCTATTCCATTCACATAGTCTTCAAATAAACAAAAATAATTAAAAGTTCGGTTGAGTATACCATACATCCGCGTAAGTGAATGCGATGCGCTAAACACGCTTCTCCCGAACCCACGCCCTATGGCGGGACGCGAGCTGGACGACCCAGGTTCGCTTGCGATTGCTGTGCTGAAAATAAGCTAAGCTAATTTAAGTAAGGACCCGGTACAATAAACATATAAAAACTGAGTTTCATAGAATTATGCAAGATAAATGACCGACCAAATATTTTAAACTTACATGTTCAATGAATAATTAAAAGTTAAAACACACATATTTACAAAGCACAATGACAGCCAAAAAAAACCCGGACTTTTACCAATAGGTGTCGGCATTTATCGACAAGGTTTGGTAAAAGGCCGAAATGGGAGCGTTTCCAAGCATTTTTCGGACTTTTACCACCTCACTATGGTAAGTGCTAGGAATTACTGGTAAAACCTAGGTTTTACCAATCTTCGGGCTTCTACAGTAACACATATACAAAAATTCTGGGACAACAAGGATGAATTAGACTAATATACACTGGACATTACTCCGAAAAGTCGGAACAGACTCCTGGCTTGAAAGGCCGCAAAACTTTGAGGACCGTCATTTGAATAACACTCTCCTTGCAAACGTAAAAATTCCCATTATTATATATCAAGGTCGACGCAATGTGTTGGCTCGGATAGACCACTGGTACACCCTGACAAAATTGCGCTTGAACAAATATTACGATGTTACTGTACATATAGCCCAACTCCAGACTATCAGTACATAAATTATCTCTTTATTATAAGGTAGTGTTCTGTATAATGTTTTAATTGGGTTTATATCTTTTAAAGTTTTCAAGCCTTTACCTTAAAAATTTAAGTTCCGTATTTTTAGAAAAAATGTTATTGTAAAATGACATATTCCAGAGGAATACTTGTTATATTGTTTAACGACTCGATCAACTGCTATGAACGTTGTGAATTAGGATGATATATGCCAGTATAGAGGAATGTAGGCTCGGAATGTCGGTAGCAGTCTAAATTCTGGTTGTTCTTTATGTTCTTATATATTCTTTTTTTTGTGTATTCAAGGATGAACTGAACCTTAAAGACAATAAGGCGGGGTTCAGCACTTTAAAAATTCCTTACTGCTTTCTGCTGGTAATATTATTGTAGCAGTCATTCTTCATGGTGAACTCACAGGCAGATTAGAATTCTGTATATAACTATCCTGCATGTTCTACTTACAGGGCCGTGTGATTAAAAATGTCTCATTTGTGAAAGAAGGTGCTTAATTTTAGCAAGACGACGAACTGAAATCAGATTCTATAAGTCAGAATAAAACTGAGCAGAAACGCAATGATGTCAGCGCAGAGCAATTAGGATTAACAGCTTTAGATAATTCCAGTGCTAACATAGATAAGTGTAATGTATACGGTATCATCGATGTATCTGAAATCGATTTGGTTACTGATGTCCATGAACACAGAGCTATTGTGAGAATGTTTTGGCGACAGTAATTTGTTCGAAAGAACTCTGTGACATATCTTCCAGTCACACGTGTCACGGATGGACTAAGGCAAATTAATTGACAAAAAAAAATCCTACTCGAAAATGTGTAATTACAAATACAAACTATCAACTTCCGTGGTAAACACTTCGTCTCTGTGTGAAGTTTAGTGCTTAAAGTGACTCGTAGTTTTGCTGTAGCGTGTGGAATGTCAGAATGTTCAGTAAGGGTGCAATAAGGATGATAGAATGAAGTAGTTCCGCTAATATCAATTTTTACAACTTGAAAAGGGCAAAAGAGAAACCTGTTTTCCATAAACCTGATAGCAGAGTCGTTGTGCAAATTAGTGCAGATCATGAGCAACTACAAGATACAGAGGAAAAGGACTACTACTGATAGATACGCGGGATATCAATCAGTGAGGGCACAAACAGCCGACATCCAGTGAAAATAAACGTAATTATATATAAATTCTACACCTCCTGGCAAAAAAGTGGCCCTACATTAGAAAAATAAATGAGGGTCACGGAAATACAAATTATGCCCATCCTTCAATGCAGAATAGCAAAATACTTATTTTTTTGAAGACACAACATTGAGTGCCACTGAAAGTTAATTTGAGGAATCTTGGTGCTTCGTAGTGATTATCGATTAGTCAAAGGAAAGCTCCAAAACTGAACTTACACCCATGGTAATTCGTTGTTGTTTAAACGATACTATGTATGAGAGGTTTTCATTATTTAATCCAGGAGAAAAGCTAGCCGCGAATTCATTTTATTACATAAAACTCACCCTCAGCAATTTTGGAAGGGAATCACATAATTGCATTTCCCAAACTTACTACGGATTAGTCCTTGCTGATAAACGAGATCCCTCAGACAACTTCAGTACACTACATAAAGCATCGCTTGGATCTAGTAGCTTTCTATATCCGCAAATCCATAAAATCGGCAAGAAACTTCTTTTTACCTTTGTATAGACAGTGTGTGTTCTGAATAGGCTCAGCATTGCAAGCTTTCTGCATAAGAATATCGGCAGTACTATGCATTCATAAGACACTGTTACAGCACTTATGCGGTATTTGGTGGTCATGTCAGACCACGTCTTTTCTGCGGTGAAGAAGACCTTGCCAACAATGCTAGTCATGTCGGCACCATTTCCAACGAGCAGCAACCGCTAAGAGTCTAATTGCATCAGCTCAGCATATTCTTATTCAATCTTTGCTTATTCCATGACGAAAAGACTCAGAACTCGTGTGTGATGAATTCACGTAGCAAGACTGCTGTAGTCCAAGCTTGTGGCGATACTTTCTTAGCAATACCTTTAAGTTCTTTGAGAAAATTTCTATCGAAAGGAAAAATACTGCTGCAAGCAAAGGCTTTAATGATTGTGCTCTCTCGTAAGTTCTAAAGAAACGTCTGCCATCTCATTTAGGGCAGTGCATTATAACTGAGGTTGGGAGTTTGTTAATAGCGAAGAACCAGAATTATGATCAAGCGACTATTACCGGATCCAAGTATTCACTTTGGCAGGTGATAAAATATCCAATGGATCTGAGAGGCGCTCCACTTAAAAGTGGCGTTTTGTATTGAGTTAGTACGCTGCATCATAAATGCAAGTCATTTCACAACATGCTACACCTCAGACATTAGGTAGAGCACTAGTCATATTTAGGGATCGCACTCGCTCCGGTTTCATGGGCTTTAACCTTTGAATACCTCTGTCCAGAAAGCCTTTAAAATTTGGTTCGGGACGCCAAATTTTCCCAGTTTTTCCAGGTCATAAAGCCATTACACTTAGTGAGTACGAAAAGTTTGTCTATCTCGCAGTGGTTTAGCACATCCACAGAACAGAACAGTCATCAACCAGCCACTAATAGTAAGGAGAGAGGGAGAGAAAGATGTGTTGATTGGTCATTGTAGAGTCTGGAATGTGACTGCGTAGGGTGACGAAGAGATATGTGGAGAAATATCAGGAAGTGAACTGGATGATTAATAATCAGTAATTATAATACTACTGCACTTTAATTATTAATTCATTTTTATCGGTATGTAATAATTTTGTCGTCTGAATTTCCTCTTTCTTTTACTAACAATGAGTCACCCTGCTCTCTTATTGCGTGGCGGGTTGAACATGTGTCCTGCCGCCCCCCCCGTACAATCTGCTAAATTTTATTGTCACAATTTTTGGTATTAAAAAAATTGGATTCCCTACTCAAGTGCTGCAGGGAGTGCTGAAGTAATAGTGAAACATTTATTGACGATAAAGCAGTATAAAGAAGAAAATCAGTGTAACCTACAACACTACCACAACTACTCAGCCTGCCTGGGGAACATTAGAATGATGCAGTAATTGCAGCTAAAGTTCCGACGTCCAGCATTGGCAACGGTAGGAAATTTCCCTGCCTTGGACGACTGAAGACCTAGCTACCACGGAAACAATATGCCCATGCTCTGCTATCTGTGAGAAAGAGCTTGTGAAATGACTTAATTTAGGAGCATCTGTAGACAAGTTTAACTCGTAATCTTAGAATAGAATTCGCCTGCACAGAGAAGACAAAGCTAATCTTCAATACTTCAAGCAGAGTCTCAATAAAAGAAGTTTGTAAAATGCGCCTTTTAGCTTCGCCACGTCTGTCCGATTAATTATGATTTTGAAAGTTTAAGTGCAGTGTAATAAATTAAATTAAGTAAATGTTTTGTATAACTGTTTGTATTTTCACAATTTGGAAGGAACTTCAGTTTTCCCAATAGGTTAAAATAACTTGTAATTTTTATTACATATGCCTGCAGCCATCCGGAAAAAAAAACTGACCCCGCCTTGTTACGTTTTCATTATTACATTCCTACCACGGAATATTATATAGTACTGTTAATTCTTTTACAGTTGAAGACAAGCCATTTTCCAAGGTTCAGTCTGGGTTTGTAGTGGACACAACTGGATGTAGGATTCCAAACCTTGACCCATTCGATCCAGTTGTTCAAGAATTCATAAAAACGGAAAAACCACTGAACTGCCATGAGAAACGCCCTGTACTTGTTGATGCTAATCTTACAGCACTTTTCATTCTAAAATCTGCACTGCCAGCCTTCAATATCACTGATATGGGGCAACTGGACTGCTGCTACCAACCGTTCTGGAGATCAAAGAAACACAGTGGAAATGACCTTGACAACAAAATAACGTAAGAATAAAAGGCATTTCAAATTTATTAATTCAGATGCATCGATGTTGTTCATCTTATGTGGGATTATTTCATTCTTACAGGTTTGCTGACAACTGCACCTCATTTAAAAATGAAGTTTCTGTTGAAGAGGAGTTTGTGAAAGTTGTATGTAGTGTGGATAACCAAGTTGTGTATAAAAACTATCATGCCTTCGTACCCATAAAAGTAGACGTGGAAAAACTTTGCCAAAACACTAGGAAAAATATTGTCAGTAAAAATAATGAGCGCCTGAGTGTGCTAGTGCTTGGAATGGACGCTGTATCTCGTTTAAATTTCCATCGCCAGATGCCAAAAACAAAAAGTCTATTACAAAGTATGCAAGCCATTGAATTGTTTGGATATAACAAAGTGGCTGATAATACATTTCCAAACTTGGTTCCAGTTCTTTCTGGCCTTTCAGAGAAGGAATTACAGCAAACGTGCTGGCCAAATAAAAGTTCAGTGTTTGACAAATGCAAGTGGATTTGGAAAAACTTTAGTGCAGCAGGATACCGGACAGCATTAGGAGAAGATGCTGCATGGATGGGGTTATTTAATTATGTGAAACGTGGATTTGAAGAACAACCGACTGATTATTATGTAAGGCCATTTATAAAGAGCGCTGAAGATGATATCGGACACGAAAAGAAATCCAACGCCAAATTATGTATAGGGTCCAAAATGTCTGCTGCAGTGCTCCTTGATTACGTATCAAATTTTGCAATCACGATGTCATCTAAAGATTCATTTGCATTCTTTTGGGGAACAAGTCTTACGCATGATTTTCTTAATTATCCAAGTTTGGGAGACGAACTTCACGCGAAATTTTTAAAACACCTACAAGACACAGGATCCCTAAATCACACAGTGTTTATCTTTATGAGTGACCATGGAATCAGGTGGGGGGGGATTCGTCAGACTTATCAAGGACGATTAGAGGAGAGGCTGCCATTTGTGTTCTTTGTGTTTCCTAAATGGTTCAAAGACGTTTATCCCACTGCTGTTAGTAACTTAAACAAAAATGCTCATCTTCTTACCACTCCATTTGATATTTATGAAACGCTACTGGACATATTAGACCTTGGAAAAATTGAAAAGCTGTCAATACAAGAACGAAGTGACAAACTAGATAAGGTTAAATTGAAACCTAGACAAATCAGTTTGTTCCTTCCTGTACATAAATCTCGAACTTGTGCTGAAGCTGGTATAGACCCTCATTGGTGTACATGTCAGAGAAGTAACCCTGTTCCAGTGGCAGACGCCAGAATCAAAAATTTGTCATTAATACTAGTAGAGCATCTGAATTCTCTCCTCAAGCCATATGGAGTGTGTTCACAACTTCAGCTGGCAGAAGTGAAAAGTGCATCTGTCGAATATCCTCTAGAACATTTATATAACAAAACCAAAGATCAGGGTTTCAAGGACTATGTGCTAGTGATTAGAACTACACCTGGAGATGCATTATTTGAAGCTACCCTTCGTCATAACGTAGGCAACAAGAGTACACAAGTTGCAGGCCTTGTTAGTCGAATAAATACATATGGCAGTCAGAGTTCATGTGTAACAGATTTCCATATGAAACTTTATTGTTACTGTAAATCCTATTTTAGAACAAGAACTAAACTGTGATAGAAACCCTGATTTCATAGAAAATTTTCTAGTAATATATTTGTCTAAATGTGCCATCATTATATTTATAATGTTGCAAGCAATAGATATCAATTTAAAGACTGTTCATGTGTGATAAGAAAAGAGTATTCAAAGCTTTAAACTTGAAAGTAACTAAAACATTCAAACAAATTAGTTTTTCACATAAGCCACACACCCTGAAATCTGGGTAGACATGGAACCTCTTTGTGCTTATTAAATTTAGACTTATTAGGAAATATATTATGACTACAGCACCTCTCATATTCCAGAAACAGATACATCATTTGCTAGGATAAGAATGTTTGTATATGTGACAGCTTTAAAAGAACTCATTAAATGCATTCTAGTCAGCTATATGGTAATAGTAAGAGTAAGATTTCTTTTTGACTGAAGTTTTATGGCAGGATGTCTACACAAAAAATTCAGTAAATTCTGTCTCCTACTTCCTGCATCTATATGGCAGTCACACAAACTTTGCTATGAGCTGGGTATATGGCCAACTGATGTGCTCAAGACAACAGGATTTAATTTATTGTGGATCTTCCCATCTTCTAAACTGTGTGATCCACATGTAAAGTAAAAGGATAAAAATATATTTACACTGAATTAAAAAAGTTTGCACTGCTATGAAGTTTTGTAAATGGAACTAGTTTCTTAGTATAAAAATTCTTAAAAAGTGATAGGAGTTATAAATTACTGCTCCTCTTTCCAGTAACTCTTCTCTATCATGGTTATAAAAGAATTCAAAAAATGATATTCTTTAAAGTGTTTGTCCTAGGTCTTTTATTGTTATTTTCAATATTTTCTATACAATGGATACACAACTATGTCTACATGATACACAATTATGTCTACACGATACTAAACCTGGAACCACGATTTTCAGCACTCGGAACGAGAATAATCCATGACTTTTAATTATCCCCTTCAGGAGCTGAGCCTGAACACCAGTTCCTATTCAAAATCACTGCTAATCTCACAAATGGCATAAATTGATGAGAAGTTTGTCCATTAGCTGTGCTACATCACCACATATTCCATCTTGTTGTTTCTATGTTTAAAGTTGGCTTGACATTTTGATTGTATGAAGTTTATGTTCAAAGAGGCTAGCCTAATGCAGCATGCTGGAAGAAGAAGAGAACAATACAGTTCTCACCAAATGTTACCTTCTTTGTTTGGTGTAGTCCATCTGGCATTCAATTAGCACCTAGAAAATTTTTAACATTTCAGATTTTCAATGCAATTTATATTTCAATAAAGCTGGTTTACACACATAAAGGGTGTGTCACAAATACCCAATGGTTTTTTAAATGAAATAACTTTTTAAGGAAAAATGGAAAAATTTTATTAACACTATCGGGTGCATTTCATGTCCATGAGAATTCATCTCAGTCATTATTGTTTGAACATAACATTTCATAGGTGACCACCAAGTCGTTCAATACACTCCTGTGGTCACGATGGAAAGGCTGTCATAACACGTTGTAGCATTTCCTTGGAGATCCCTTGAATGCACTCCAGAATTCGCTGTTTTAAGTAAGCAATATTGCAGGATGTGTTTCCTATACCTTGCTTGTAATGTAGCCCCAGGGGAAGTAGTTTGGTGCTGCGTAGTCAGGCGAGCAATTATTTACCATGGAAGTCATTAAAGGTAACATACATTGTGATGGTACAATACAGTCCATATTTCCAGTGCTTTGAAAATAAGTTTAAATTAACTTTTGGACCTTGCCCCTGTCATAATCCTCATAATTCTCTTCAGTAATTGTAAGGCCTTTTTACTGGCCATAGAGTTATCCCAGAATATAATTCTATGCTTCTTTATTGAAAGGATATATCAAAACAAATCATTTCAAGTGCGTCTACATTACTAAAGTGACACACAAATGTAAAAGCACTAACAAGCACTACTCATTTCTGGGATTATCTACTCAGTTTTACATTGTGTAGATAACACTACTCCAGACATTTACCAATTCCCAAACTAAGAAATTTTGTATTTGTTACTTATTTATTTTTTTACCTGTATATAAAGCTTGAAATGGATCATCCTGGAAATAACTTAAATTAATTTTTATTATGTCTGTCTTATCTGTATTCAAAGACAGTCCATTCACTACAAACCATTTATTCACTGACTGAACACAGATGTAGATTGCATTTGCAAATCCTCTAAACTATTAGCAATTATATTCTTGTTGCATCTGCAGACAACAGGGGTTCAAAAAAAGAGTTTGTCCCAAGGGGAAGATCATCAGTATGATGTATGAATAACAAAGTTCCCATAATTATCTGTGGCAAACACCATAATTTATAGTTTCCCCTTAGCAAACTATTTTTGCTGTTGATTTTATATTTTATTTCATCTTTCTACTTTCTGTTTACTAGGTACATGTCTACATATCCCACAACTAAATTTATCACAGTATCAAAAAGGTGTCTATTATATGAGTATAAAGATTTTTAACAGTTTACCAAACTGGATAGCTGATTTGGTACAAAACAAGAAGATCTGCTTAGGTAAGCTCAAGAGTGTATTAATGGAAGTCATTTTATTCAGTAAGTGATTTTCGAGACTATTGTGGAAAACTATGACAAAATTGAATGTGTATGTTAGATATGCCATATATAGTATATACTGCGATATTTGATGTTTAAATAGTACTTTATACTTGTAAATTATATATGGTGTACTCAAAAAGGAATTAAAAAATTGGTAAATATCTTAGTATTAATTTGTTTCATTTAGTTACAGAAATTTTATAACTCAGTACAAATTATATGACTTAGTAATTTTTAGTTGTTTTTAAACATTATTTATATCACTGTACTTGTGCTGTTATTAATACAGTTTACTGTTTTTATTGTACATATACTGTAGAAAATGAAAGTTTTTAATTTGTTGTTTTGTAATCATCATCTTGTGCTTGTGCTATGTGCTGTCCAATATTGACTTGTTTCATGTCCAGTTCTTATGTGCCAGAATCATTAGACTTCGGAAATGCATATGTATGTATGTTTGTGTGTGTGTGTGTCTGTGCGCTAGGGCTCAATCCAGTAAGAACTTACTCCACACATGCCTTAAAATACAATTTATCTAGAAGAATTTTTATGACTGAGACAAATGTTTTGCCAAATCACAAAAAATACATCTTATCTGCTTCTGTTGAGTAACTTCAGTAAGAATATTACTTGTTTATGTAAAAACAAAGTTTTCAGTGGAAATTCCTTTTCTAAACCAAACTGCTCTGATTCTAAGAAATTACTAATTGGTCAACATTGACTTAATCTATTAAACATCACTATTTCCAAGATATTTGAGAAAGTGATAATTAATGAGATACAACTCTAACTTGTCATTTTAGTTCTATCACCCTCCTTATATAAGGGCTTACTATTAACAAACGGTTTAGTGCTGCACATTCTAGACTCTCTCAAAAATGACAATCCAGTAATCTATTAAAGTAATGTTTATGTGCTGCAACTCACCTCCACCAAATGCCAAGGTTAAGCAAGTGTGAAGCCATACATCTATGTCCCCTATATGCCCATGTGGTGTGGACTGGGACAGCTTACCTTACCTGTTCCTTGCATGATGTAGACATACTCACCACATGTAGGGGGAGGGCTCATATCAGAACTTTTCACATTTCAGTTCAAGAACAACTGATAAATCTCAAAGAAATTTTAAATCTGAGGCTTTACGAGAGGTTATAGAGCCCTGTCAAATTTTCATAAATGATAATTATCATTAAGAGCTGTATCATAAAACAATAAATGCTGAAAAGCTCAAAACATTCTGAATACCAAAGTGCAAAGGAAATGTAAACTCTGTTGTTGTGTGTAGCTGGTAGGGATAAATTTCTATTCATCTCCAATATTTAAAAGTCACAACTTATTTAGTAAAATCCATCTTATTTTTGTCAACCTATATGCTTGGTCTTGAAAGCAGCAATCTTTTAAGAGATTTGCATATGAAGATAATATACACATGCCTTGTCTCCATCATCCCACATGCAAGCATATGAAGGACTCCTAGACTTCCTTGTACAAAAAATACAGGCGACATGTATACAACAGAAATGTTCTAATTATTTAAGTATCTGGAAAATAACTTATTATTAGAAATCCGTACAATAGTGACTGCGAAAATTAGTGAGAAATGGTGCTATGTCGCCTAGTAGAAACTTACAAAGATGTCAGAGGAAGCTGCTGTCTTATTTTCTGGGCAGAAGAATGGTTTGGGATGAGAAATTCAGCACTTCAGATAGCTGTACCAAGGTTTACCTCGTGCTGTGTCAGTTTTTTTACTTATCTGTAATTATATCCTGGATGGTAAAGGCAGCAACAAGGCAGACCAAAGAAGGTAATAGGAGGTTATGATGCATGAGATTATGTATGTAAATTATTAAATGTCAAGAAACATAAATGAATCTCCAAAATACTGATATTTGGACAGTACTAAATACATTCATTTGTACTGCATAGTTCTTCTGTAACACGTAATGGAATATTAAAATTAACCATTTTTACTCTCAAAGGTTATTTTTGTTAAAATGCTTCTCAGTTACTGTGTAATTTGTTTCAGGTCTGACCATATGAAAAAGTGTGCTAGCACTGGATTAAAGTAATGTGGAACACAAATTGAATTAAAAAGAAGGGAATTTAATGTGGTGAAATTAGTAGTATACAAGTGCTGCATGTTTTATTGAAAAATTTCAGTGAAATGAAAAAACTACATAACATTTCATGAACACCCGTAAGTAAAGTGGACTTAAGAATAACCATATTAAATCAAAATTGACATTACTCAACAAAAGTGAGTGCAAGTTTATCACTGACATTCACTGAAACTGACTCCAAATTGTTTGCAGTGAGGCAGAAGAATAAGCAGACATAGGAATACTAATATGTGCTTTTTCTAACACCCAAAATTACAAGAATTTATCTACTACAGTAAAATTGGAATAGCCTACAACACATTAAATCAAATCAAACCTTCAAATCTGAAAATACAGCACCCTAAATTTGGTAGAGTCTTGTACTCCACATACTAGGGCTAGTCATAAAATAATAACACAATAAAGTATAATATGTTAATAATTTTTGGGAATTTTAATGTCAAATTTAATACAAACAGCTCAGACTTAACTGCACTGCTCTCCCACAACTTTTCACACAGTCCCGCCCTGCATAACTGTGGCATTTATCATGTTATGAGATGTGCTTTCTATGGACTCTTCATAGAAGCCTTTGTCCTGCGTGATTAGTTATCACGTGACAGTGGTGTGGTCTTAGTAGTATTCAGAGGCAGTCTCGAAAACTGATTTTGGTTCCCAGTCTGACTACAAAGATCAGATTATTGACCTTTAGCAGGACACAGTCCAAGGTTGTTATTGGCCTTTTTACCAGATGTAATACCCTGAGAAGACATCTTCACTTAATGGGGCTGACCATTAGTCCCTTACGTAGGAAGTGTGGAGCAGAGGAAGAAAACTGAGACCACATTCTGTGTGAGTGTGAAGCCTTGGCATCACTCAGACACATATATCCAGGCTCCTTTTTCTTGGACCCAGAGGACTGAGAGTCTAAGTCTGGGGTCCATCTGAAACTTTAACAAAGGAAGAGGGCTTCCTTGACTTGGTATCAGATTTTGAGGCACAAAGCCCATTTTAAGGCCTAGGTGCATCAGAACTGCAAGGGCTCGAACCCAACTCTTAATCTAAAATAATCCGTCCTATGGTGTGGCAACTGTTTCCACCTTGTGTTTCTCTTGAGATCTGTGGCTACAATAATCCCTTGGCAATCGGTATAAAGAAAACAACTAGGTTCTTTAGTAACAAAAATATATGCCACATAAATCTATTTTGTGATGGACTCCAGTAATAAATAATGGTTATACCACCAGGACATTGTCATCACAGCCTTATTTTAAAAACTTTCTTCATCACACATTTATGAGAGCCAGTGCCTCCTCCTTCCACCATAGTTGAATCTACTATTATTCAACACTTACAGCACAGAGAGGTAACAGTGAAGTTGATGCAATAATAACGCTTTTGCAAAAATCTCTTGTGCTTCTCAATAAACAAAGCACTTGGATTGTTCAACCAGTTACAAAATATCTACTCTCTTGCAATTTAATTTTATCCCACAGTTTAAATAACTTCACACTGCCATTATTAAATGAGGGACTTTTCAATCCGAGGTTTTGTAAGTGAATCTGATATTTGGAACTATGAAATGATAAATCTAATGATGTGCAAATAAACTGCATATATGACATTTGTGTTTCAACTTTCTGGAATACTGGTGTATGAACAATTTTTTACTTGCTGAAGTGTCTTCCTATCACGTACTTGTAATCACAGTGATGCACTTCTATCCAAAGTGAAGCATTGTAAATTACAATTTGTTATTATTTTCATTGTATCTTGGGTACACACTTTTTATAAAACAGTTTTAACCTACTTCATTTTTGGTATAAAAGAAAATAGGTGTATGATATTGTGCCCATATTTGTGCTTTCCTTTATAAGTGTTCTGTTCACAAAAAAAATCTTATACTACCCAACTTCATTTAATTCCATACAGTAAAAAGTACTGGTGGCTGTACAAACTTCAGAGAAGAAGAAATGCGTGGAACATTTAATACAAGCTCCTAAGTACGTACCTCTCATTTTGAACATTTTGTTGTAGAACATAAACAAATAAAATGGTCTGGTCACTAAATAATCTCTTAGTTAAGAATGAAACCTAATACACTATTACAAACAGGCACATAAAGTTTGAAAACATGGTCGATGACACATGTCTTAAAGTTTTGTATGAAAACAATTCATCTTGAAAATTACAAATACAGATATGATGAAAATTTCTTATTAATAGTATCCATCCCATTGTGTATAATCATACAAATACACACTTTATTTATTTCATATAAACAGTACATTAAAATAAAATAAATAAGTAGTGTTGTGTTATACAGAACAATGTGTTCTTGTATGATTTTACGACGTGCTTGTCAACTTCTTGATACCGAAAGGTATTTGCACATATCCATGATACACTGTCCTCCTTTTGCAGTGGACAGTTATTCAGTTGGTTACGAAGTTCAACATCATGTTCACAGATACTTGCCACCAGACTTTGTCCTGTGCATGCTTATTCCATTTCACCCTCTACATCTTCAATCTGCAACTCCATTTTATTTTTAATCATCCAACAACCTGTCTCCAGTCCCTTCAGTTCTAATGAGTAGGCTGACATACATATATGCAGATCAATGCTCCTATAGACACTGCATTCAGTGTACTCAAAAACACAGGTCCTATATGTATATATATATATATATATATATAGACACACATAATTCAAACAGCCGAGATTTGATGATGATCCAGTTCAGCCCATTTCTATCAAAGTTGGCATGTGTCAAATTTCTCCTTTAATGTTTCAAATAAATCATTTTACGCAGGTTTCAGGCTTCCACCAATGTAAATGAGATACTCACCAATCTTGGACATTATGCAGTGTTGAGTTGTAGTTAGTAACTGCTAGAACAGTGTCTTGACTGACTCAAACTTTCGCTTCATCCAATCAATTGATACTTTCAAATATCTGTTTAAAAAATGTACAAAAAAGGAATTATATTTAAATTGTTTGAAGAACTTTCCCTGATCATCAATTCCAAACTTATCCCACTTTTGACTGGGTCAACAAATGATTTTTATGTTGCATAATATATGGTAACACATTCTGAAATAAAAGATATTGAATACATGTCTCTTATTTGCATAGAAATGCTATTCTGAATGGATATTATGTTACATGGTTCAGCCAGCCTTAGCCAATGCAGTGTCCTGGGTGAAATGTGTTTGTTTCCCCCAATTTACTTTTAACAGGCACACAATTTTCTTAGTAAATAGAAGGACATCTATAAATACTATCTTGAATAAGAAGACTGCAACGTGTGGAAAAATAAGTACTTACAAAAAACTTCAATTAAAGTTGATCTTCCTTCTTTATACTTCAGCAAACATTTCACCAATTTGGAGACAGTGAAGTTTTGAGCAAGGATATTTTCAATTGAAAGGGTGTTTAGAGAACTTAATATTTCTTGAAACATAAATGATCTTACATAAGTCTTAATAAGTTTTGAATTGGAAGAACGTCTCCCACCACCACCCTTCTGATTCGCCATCTTCCTCATCTCTTTGTATTGTTAATAGTTCTATGAAAAATACCCACCTACAAAAGAGGTGTTGAAAATATGTAACAAATAAAAATAGAAAATAAATAAATAAATAAAAAAGAAAAGAAACACAAAGGCATTCAAGTAAAATGCAGAACAGCTAGGGTAACACATCATTTGTGAAACGCATTAATTTATTTCAGACTACAATTCACACAAAAATCATTTGTTGCACCTTCATCACCCATTCCCACCAAATTATGGAACCTTGTCCAGTTGTTACAACTGATTACACCTCAGGCCGCCCTGTGCACATACATCTCTTTTGCCTGAAGAATTAACATACAATGTTCTTAGTCCTTTTGAGCCAGCATACAGTAGAATTAACCTTCCGAATATAGATATATATATGTGCAATAACCACTCAACCCCCTCCCCAAACCCCCCTAAAAAAAGAAAACTAAACCCAATTCTAACTTGCCATTTGTTTCTACAGTACATTTGACTCAGTCTGTTCTTAATTGCCAATCCATCGCTGTCAGTACAAAACTTTTGGAATTAAAAAGAACCAGGTGGGGAACCACCTAATATTTTGTGGTTTCATTCTGTATAGTTCCTTCCTTAGCTGTCTCTTACTTTGCCTGTGACTAATCTGCCTTCGGAGTTTCTATAAATACTCAGTTTCCTTGCTAGAGTTGCAAATAACATAACCTTTTCAGATGTGGTACAGTCATCCTGTTCTGTTGATCAGTCTACTTACTATGCATAAAATCCGAATAACACAAAACTTTGTAGAAGAATATTATTTATTGATTATAGTTAAACTACAACATGTTTTGGCCAGTCCTCTTGGCCATCATCGGATAGTTAAACAAAACGTATGTTTCACATACACTGGAGAACGAACTGGGTCCATTTCCCACTGTGTAAAACAGTGAAGACAGTAGATTTTGTTAGTGATAGGTTGTCATATGTAGGGCTGAGAGATCACTGGCATAATATCATTGTTGTAAATGTGCTTGCACCAAGTGAGGAAAAAATCAATGAGTCAAAAGATAGTTTTTATGAGGATTTAGAGCAGGTGTTCAATCACTTCCCGAAATATCACATGAAAATGTTACTAGGAGACTTTAATGCAAAAGTGGGGAGAGAGAATATTTTCAAGCCAACAATTGGACAGGAGAGTCTCCATCAGGATAGTAATAATAATGGGTTTAGACTAGTCAACTTCACCACATCAAAAGATCTGGTGGTTAAGAGCACGATGTTCCCTCACCGGAACATTCATAAATACACCTGGACCT